>ERZ1066121.161-NODE-161-length-61835-cov-9.347588_pt1 | contig 61835 bp, 52 predicted proteins | sample MGYA00382768_ERZ1066121 | MGnify/ENA primary metagenome ERZ1066121 (study PRJEB33369, sample SAMEA5778351) | biofilm metagenome | biome: Industrial cooling water; feature: Water cooling tower basin; material: Biofilm | place: United Arab Emirates | collected...
GTCGTCTTGCCGCCCGCCGTGAGCGTCACACGATAGGTGCCGCTCTCCACGAGCGCCGCGCCACCACCGCCGCGACCGCCGCGACCACCACCACCGAACGGATTGAAGTCGGGGATCGCTTCACGCAGCGCGCCGAACACGGCCTGCACGCCCGTGGGCTCAGCCGCTGCCGCCGCCGCACCACCACCCTGGCCAGCCGTGGGGAAGCTTGGCGTCGGACGCGTCTCACCGGGACGATCGTTGCGCACGCCGGGCGCACCACCGCCGCCACCGAAGCCACCGCCACCACCACCGCCGCCACCGAAGCCACCCATCATGGCCTGCATCCCTTCGGCACCGCGGCTCAGCGCGTTGCGCGCCATGGTGATCGTCGCGGCGGGAATGCCGCCATCCTTCTCGAGCGAATCAAGCACCGCCATGATGCGTTGCGCCTGCCGCGCGCTGTCGCGCACCTGCGCCGGCGACAACGGCGGGGCCGGGGCCGGACGACCGCGGAAGTTCCACGACACGCGATGCAGGCCGGGACCACCGGGGCCATTCAGCGTCGTGAGCGTATCGCCCTTGGCGTCCTGAATGATCAGCGTCGCGCGCCCGGTGCCCGACGAGACGTGATACCAGAGATCGGCGCCGTACTGCGGGCTCGGTGCCTGAAACAGCTTGTGACCGTTGCTGCCGCCGTTGATGATCGGCTCGCCGTACTGGAACGCCGTGCGCGGCGCGAAAAGATGCGAGCCCGCCGCCGCCACGGTCGCCGTGAGCTGCTGCAGTGGCGCAACGTCCACGATCCAGATCGACCGCCCGTGCGTACCGGCCACGAGCTCCTTGTCGCGCGGATGCACGACGAGGTCATGCACCGGCACCGTGGGGAAGCCCGTCATGAAGCGCTGCCAGCTCTGACCACGATTCACCGACACGTACACGCCCACATCCGTGCCGAGATACAGCAGGTTCGGATTGCTCGGGTCTTCGCGCACCACGTGCACGAAGTCGGCGTGCCCGGTGGGCAGATTCGACGCGATGCTCGTGAAGGTCCGGCCGAAGTCGCGCGTCATGTACACGTACGGCGTGTAGTTGTCGCGCCGGTGATCGTCGAACGTCACGTAGAAGATCGCTTCCGATTCGTACGACGGCTCGATGCGCGACACGTACGCGCCGGCCGGCAGCCCGGGGAAGTTCTTCGTCACTTCTTCCCACGCGCCACCGTCGTTCTTCGTGAGCCACACTCGCCCGTCATCGGTGCCGGCGAACAGCAGGCCGGGACGGATGGGCGATTCGTTGAGCGACACCACCGTGCCGAACGTCTCGGCGCCCGTCACGTCGGGTGTGATGCCACCCGTCGTGCGCAGCGCCACGCGCAGCTTGGCCGTGTCGGCGTACGAGAGCTCGGGCGAGATGAGGAACATCTCGTCGCCCGACTTCACGCTCTTGAGCACCTTGTTGGCGCCGAAGTACAGCGTGGCCGGATTGTGCCGCGAGATGATGAACGGCGTGTTCCAGTTCCAGCGCAGCTGCAGATCGAGGGAGTCCTGACGCTGCTGCGCCCGGAACGCCGCGATGCGCCGCCGCATTTCGGCCGTCTCCGGCTTCGATTCGTCACCACGCACCACCGCGATGGAGTCGTTCCACGCGTTGTACTTGTCGCGCCAGTTGGGCTTGCCCAGACCGCTGCGCTGTCCGCTCGCCCAGTCGTAGCGGCCCATCGCACCACCCTGCGACTCGCTGTACACGATGTTCGGATTCGTCCAATCCTGCTGCGTGACGAAGCCGTCGCCACCGCTCACGTTGTGCCACATCGCATTGGTGATCGCCCCCTGCCGGCGGCGGCTCGGACCGCACCACGAACCGTTGTCCTGCAGACCGCCGCACACGCGATACGGGATCTGCATGTCCACCGAGATGTTGTAGAACTGCCCGATCGCAAACGTGTTGGGGAACTCCCAGGTACCGCCACCGTCGAGCGTGATGCCGAGCCCACCGTCGTTGCCCACGATGATGCGCTGCGGATCCTTCGGGTCGAACCACATGGCGTGGTGGTCGACGTGCAGTCCGACCGTCGTGTTGCCCGCCGTCTTGCCGCCATCACGCGAGTACTTCACCGGCGTGGACGACCAGAACACGACGTCGGGGTTGGTGGGGTGCACGCGCACCTGCGAGTAGTAGAACGGGCGCACGTTCTCGGGATTGCGATACTCCCACGTCTTGCCACCGTCGGCGCTGCGATACAGTCCGCTCGGCCGACGCTGTGCGCGCGCGCCCTTCTCGGGACGCGGATTGGGCGCGGTATCGGCTTCCACCATCGTGTACATCACGTCGGGGTTGCTCGCCGCGATCGCGATCTCGATGCGCCCCTTCATCGTCTCCGGGAACCCGCCGCCCTTCACTTCGGTCCACCTGGCGCCCGCGTCCGTGCTCTTCCAGAGCGCGGAGCCGGGACCACCCGAGTTGAGGAAGTAGGGACCACGCACGCGCTGGTAGCTCGACGCGAAGATGACGTCGGGATTGGTGGGGTGCAGCTGCACATCCACGAAGCCCGTCTTGTCGTCGATGAACTTGATGAGGTTCCACGTCTTGCCACCGTCGGTGGTCTTGTAGAGGCCCCGCTCCTTGTTGGGGCCCCACACGTGACCGAGCGCGGCCACATACACCGTGTTCGGATCGCGCGGATGCACCTGGATGCGCGCGATCTGGCGCGTCTCCGCGAGGCCGAGGAACGACCACGACTTGCCGCCATCGGTGGACTTGTAGATGCCGCCACCCGGCGAAATGGAGTTGCGCGAGTTGGGTTCACCCGTGCCCCAGTACACCACGTTCGTGTCCGACGGTGCGATCGCCAGATCGCCACCCGAGGCGACGCGCGCGGTGTCGAGCACCGGGAAGAACGTCGTGCCACCATTGATGGTCTTCCACACGCCGCCGGCGGCGGTGGAGACGTAGAAGGTGCGCGAGGGCGACGGAATGCCTTCGACATCGACGATGCGGCCGGCCATGTTGGCGGGGCCGATTTCGCGCCAGCGCAGGCCGGCAATGACGCCCTTGGCGGCGTCGTCGGTGGGGACGGCGGTCTGCGCGGTGAGCGCGCCGCGCGGCGACAGCGCGCCGGCCGCGAGCACACCCACCGCAAGCGCCGCGCGCCGAGCGGTGTGGGAGAGCGGGAAACTGCGTGACATGGAGCAGGGTGGGCGGGGGGTGAATCGCACCGAATCAAGTCGCGGACATCCGCGATGCATGGAACATGGAGATACGTCACGGGAGTGGCGAGTGCTGCCGGTCCATCCCCTGACACCGACCGTTCGTCCCCACCGGTCTGCGGCAAGGCGTCCCCCTGTCGCGCCGTCGCTCGCGCGCACATCGTTCAGACAGGGTTCGCGCTGCCTCCCCTCTGTCGCGCCCGGATCGCGTCCGTGTCCCGCCTCTCGCTCGTTCCTCGCTCCCGCCCTGTCCGACCGAGCCGCTCGCTGACGCTGCTCGAGTCCGGTCGCACGATCTCACGCACGCAGCTGCTGCAGACGGCGCTCGGGATGCTGCTGCATGGCAGCGCCTTGGTGGGCGGTGCGGCGTGGGCGGCGCGTGTCCCCATGTATCCGTCGCTCGATCCATCGCGTACACGGTTGCCCGTGTTTCTGGCACCGGAGCGGAAGCCCATCGCGCCGACGCCGCAAGAACGGCTGCAGTACGTCGGTCTGGCGGCCGGCGACGTACCGGTCCCGTCGGAGCGCGTTGCGGCCGATGGCACGGCCGGCGGACCGCAGCGTCTCGAGGGTGAGGAGGCGGCGGCGGCGCCGGTTCCGGAGGCCGAACCCGTGTACGAGGAGTTCGTGCTCAGTGAAATCGACGTGGATAGCGCCGCCGCGAGCGATCCGGAGAGCGGCGGGCCCGAGTACCCGCCGGAGTTGCTCACGAAGAACGTGGAGGGCGTGGTCGCCGCGCGATTCGTGGTGGACTCAACGGGCCATGTGAAGCCCGGTAGCTTCGTCGCCTTCGAGTCCACGCATCCACTGTTCACGAAGGCCGTCGAAGACGCGCTGCCGCGCATGAAGTTCCGGCCGGCCTACGTGGGCAAGAAACGCGTGCAGCAGCTCGTGGTGCAGAGCTTCGCGTTTCGCATTGCGCGCGGCGATACGGCAGTTGGCGTTTATGGCGTTCCGGCTGTGGCAGTTGGTGTCGGCCTCGACCTCACGACGGCGGCTTCTGCAGTCGTTGACGGCAGCCGCATCCTGATCAGTTGTTCCAGGTCGTTCTCATCCCGTCGTAGGCCCCATATGTACCGACCCGCTGCCGAAAGAATCCGGATATCACGTGGCGCCTGCAGGAGTGTCGGCGGCGCGAGGCCTTGAAGATCCAGCTTGACCCAGACACCCGAGTTGCCAGCACTCTCCCGCGCCACCTCGAATCGCTCGAGCAGCACATAGTCACCGTCCTGATCGCACACGATTGCTGCCACGAGGGGACGGAGAGCACCGACGAGGAGGTCCAAGGATCCATCTCTCTCGGCATCCCTCATCGGACGCTCGATCGTCGAATCGTGCGCCGGCATCCCCGCCGAGATGAGCCCACGTCTCGTCACGTGCCGCAGGTAGTTGAGCCGCTCCTCCGTTGACAGCATCGCTCCATTTGGGCGAAGGAGCCGCTCCTCCACGACACGCGATGGACCCTCGTTCCCCGACCGGAAGCTCCTGACCGCACGTGCCACTGGATCCAGGACGTAGAGGTCCGCCTGGCTCGTCACACAAGCGAGCGGCTGGTCAGCAACGTACGTCCCGATGACGGGCGTCGCCGAATCGTCTGGCGCAAACCGGACGACCGTATCCCCGATGCGCTCTCCATCCACCGCGAGAATCAGCGCACGTCGAAATGACCGAGGATAGATGAGCGCAGAATCCGGCTTGAAGAGTTGGTAGCGATCGGCTTCCGAAGCCGCTGCAATGGGAATCTGCGAAAGGAGTGGAACGATATCGGTGCGGGCATCGACCGACGTTGGGAACGGACGATCTCGCAGCGACGAGTCGAGCGAGATCAGGCCACGTCGCCCGAGGTCAACGACTCGAGGCAGACGCGCGCCGCGCTCGGGAGCGAATGCAATGGGAAAGCGCAACTCTCGTGGCCCACTACCCTTTCGCGCGATACGCACCTGGGTATCGCTCGCGATGTCCAGCAAGTCGACGGTTGCCTCACGGTGGGACAGCACAAGCGCACGGCTTGAATCAATGCCAAAAATGGCGAGGACATCGGAAAGCGCCTCCGAGTGCACGCGGTCGACGGTCAGTGTGGCGACCTCGGGTGCGTCTGGCGGCCGAACCTCCGAATGGCAAGCGGCTGCAGCCATGACACCGCACGCCGTCGCAAACAACGCACGGCTTCGCCGCAAGACGTGGGCGCATCGAACACCACGTGCGACGAAGCCAGACGAGGAGGAGAAGCACTTCTTCCGATGTTGTTCCAACATATCCTGTTGACGACATACAAATGCGCGATGCTGGCGAGACCCATGTCAGGCGCTGGGCTCAACCGTTCCGCCCCCTGCATACGCCACCGAATGCGATGGGTTCCCCGAGTGTGCTTTCGACATGCAACCAGCTCGCCTCCCGGGACTTACCCGAACGCGACAAGGGGTGCGCTGTGCTCCACCGGCACCTCCGCCTCATCCACCGAGTCCGTCGCCAGCAGCTTGTACAACACCGGCGTCACCAGGCGCGCGATGAACGTGCTCGAGACGAGTCCACCAATGATCACCCACGCCAGCGGCGAATACAGCGCAGACGCCTGCAGCGCGAGCGGCAGCAGGCCGCCAATGGCCGTGATGGCCGTCAGCACGATCGGTACGAAGCGGATCTCACCCGCCCGCTGAATGGCCTCGTCGAGCGCTACCCCTTCACGGCGCAGCTGATCGGTGAAGTCCACGAGCAGGATGCTCGTCTTGATTTCGATACCGACCAGTGCCACGAAACCGATCATGGCGGTGAAGCTGAGCGTGTACCCCGCCGCCCACAGCGCGAGCACGCCACCCACGACACCGAGGGGAATCACACTCGCCACCACGAGGGTCGTACGAAAGCGGCGGAACTCGAGCACGAGAATCGCGAGAATGCCGAACACCGCCACGATGACGGCGGCTCCGATGCCGCCAAAGCTCTCCTCGCGACTCTCGATCTCGCCCGCGGCGCGCCACCGATAGCCGGCAGGCAGCGGCATCGCCTCGAGCTTCGCCAACACCGCGCGCGTCACGCGATCGGTGTTGAAGCCCGAGGCGACGTAACTCGTGATGGTCACCGAGCGCACGCGATCGCGATGGCTGATCACCGTCGGCGTACTCGTGAACGACAGTGACGCCACCTGGCCAAGCGGCACCAGCGCGCCCGACGCACTCGGCACCCAGAGCCGATCGAGCTGCTCCGGCGTGGGACGACCCTGGCGCGCGAGCCGGGCCACGATGGGGTGATCGTTCCCATCGTCGCCACGAAACGCGCCCGCCTCGAGACCGGCAATCCCCAACCGCAGCGTGCGATCGATCTCGATGCTCGGGATGCCGAGCAATCCCGCCTTCTCGCGGTCCACGTCGAGTCGAAGATCGGTGCGCGTGAGACGCACGGGGTTGTTCACGTAGCGTGTCCCCGGCGTGGACTCGAGCGCCCGCTGCACCGAGGTCGCGAGTGTGCGCAGCGTGTCGAGGTTGGGCCCTTCCACACGCATCGCGATCGGCGCCTCGATGGGCGGCCCGTTCTCGAACTCCTTGAGCTCGATGCGTGCGCCCGGATACTCGGCCAACTGCGCTCGCAGCGAATCGAGCGTGCGCGGCGTACGCTCGGCGTCGTACGCGTGCAGCAGCACGAACAGCTGCCCACGATTGGCCGCCTCGGGGCGTGAGATGACGTTGTAGTAGATCATGGGATTGTCCTTGCCCGTATTGGCAAAGACACCGCGCACCGCCGGATGTGCACCCAACACGCGTTCGGCGTATCGCACGGCCCGATCGGTCTCGTCGAGACTGGTGCCGTCGGGTGTTTCGATGTCCACATGCACCTGCGGCGTACCGGCCACCGGGAAGAGCGAGAACCCGACCAACGGAATCACCGCCACGCTCGCGACCACCAGCGCGCCCGATACCGCGAGCGTGCGCCACGGATGCGCAATCGCGCGCCCCAGCAGCGGTGCGTACGTGGCGCGAATGCCCCGATCGAGCAGTTGCAGGAAGCGATTGCCCTCCGCCTCTTCCGTGCGCGGCATGAGCCGACTCGCGAGCCACGGAATGATCGTGAAGCTCACGAACAGCGACGCCAGCACCGCCGACACCACGGCCGCCGGCAGCGAACGGATGTAGCGGCCTGGCAGCCCCGGCAGGAAGAGCAGCGGCAGGAACGCGAACACGAGCGTGGCCGTACTGCCGAGCACGGCGGCCGCGATCTGCTGCGTGGCCGCCACCGCCGCCTGCGCGCGCGGCATGCCGGCGCGCAGGAAACGGGCGATGTTCTCCACCACCACGATGGAATCATCGACGAGCAGACCAAGCGCGATCACGAAGCCCACGATGGAAAGCTGATTGATCGAGAAGCCGGTCACGTACAGTAGCGCGACCGCGATCGCCAGCGAGAGCGGAATGGACACCATGACCACGAGCGACGCGCGCAGTCCAAGCGGCAGCAGCGTCACGATCACGAGCGCGAGCGCGATCACGAAGTCGGTCCCGAGACGCGACAGACGCTGCTGCACGTTCACCGACTGGTCGAAGCCGCGTTCGAGCGTCACGCCGGGTGGCAGGGCGGCTTCGGCCGCGTCGAGCTCGGCCCACATGCCGTTGCGCACGTCGGCGATGTTCGTGCCCTCCTGCTGCGTGACGCTCACGATCACGGCGCGTCGGCCGTTCCAGCGCGTGATGTGCACCGGATCACCGTAGCCCCACTGCACATCGGCCACATCACCGACGCGCACGAGCGCTCCGTTCGCGCCACCGATCACGGTCGCGCGCACTTCCTCGAGCGTCTCGTAGCGACCGCGTGCGGCGACATTGAAGCGGCGCGCTCCCACGTCCACCGAACCACCTGGGATGGCGGCGTTCTCGCTGCCGATGGCGTCGAGCACACGGCTCGCCGGCAGGTTGAGCGTGCTGAGGCGCCCGAGGTCCAGCGTGACCTGCAGTTCACGCCGCGGCGCGCCGGCGCGTTCCGCGCCGCGCACGCCGGGCACACGCTCCAGTCGTTCCTCGAGATCCTCGGCGAGTCGGTCGAGCTCGTGGTATGGCGTGACCTCGCTCACCAGCGCCAGCTGCGCGATCGCGACTTCGGTGACTTCGTTGCGCTGCACTTCCACGCGCACCACGCCAGCGGGCAAGGAGGCCCGGAGCACGTTGATCTCGCGCAGCACCTCATCGTACTTCCGATCGGCGTCGACCGCCGGGTCGAACTCCACGGTGATCACGCCAAGCCCGTCCCGCGCGTTGCTGTAGAGCTCCTTCACCCGTTCGAGCGCCTGCAGCCGTGCTTCGATGGGTTCGACCACCAGCTGTTCCACGTCGCTCGCATCGGCGCCCGGATACACCACGATCGTGGAGAAGGTGGGAATGGGGAAGACCGGGTCCTCACCGCGCGGAATCGAGAACCAGCTCGTGGCACCGAGCGCAATCAGCATGAGAAAGAGCAGCACCGTGAACTGCCAGCGCCGCACCGCGAACGCCACGATGCTCATCGCACGCCCTCCACACGACGCACCGCGATCGAATCGCGCACGTAGCCTGCTCCGCTGGTGATCACGCTGTCGGCGTCCACACCGTCCACCGCGACGTAGGCACCATTCACGAAGCGGACCCGCACGCGATGCCGACGCGCACGTCCCTCGATGGCACTGTACACGGTGGCCGAGTCACCGTCGGCTTCGACAAGACTTTCGACCGGGACCAACGACACCTCGCGTGTCGCTGGCACGGCGATGCGCACCGTGGCCACGGCACCACTGGGCAGGGCATCCGCACCGACAACCGCAATCTCGACGGGAATGGTGCCCGTACGCTGGTCGGTGGCGGCGCCCACGAGCGCGATGCGTCCCTGGAAGGTCTGCTCGGGGAGCGCGTCGAAGCGTACCTCGGCGCGTTGCCCGGCACGAAGTCGCACGGCGTCCCGATCACTGACGCCGAGTCGCACCACACGACCCCGTGCATCGTTGGCGACTCGCAGCACTTCCTGACCCGGCGCCACGAGCGAACCGGCGTCCACCGCACGACGCAGCACGCGACCAGCACCCGCGGCCGTGATCACCGCGTACTCACGGTTCACGGTGGCGGCGGCGAGATCGGCTTCGGCGGCCGCGAGCGCCGATTCCGTATCCTGCAACTGCGCGCGCGTCACGACGCTGTCGGCGAAGAGCGTGCGCAAGCGCACGAGATCGCGTGTGGCCTTGTCGACGGCCACCTGCGCCTTGGCCCGCATGGCGTCGATCTCGCGCAGATCGAGTGAGGCGAGGACCTGGCCGGCGCGTACGGATTCGCCGTCCTCGACGTGCACGCGTGACACGATGCCGCCGATCTTGAACGAGAGCGTCAGCTCGTCGCGTGAGCCATACGTGCCGGTGCCCTGCACCGGCTGACTCACGGTGTCGCGACGCACGGCACCGAAGGTGACGGGGACGGCCGTTGGCGCGGCGTCTGGCGGGGCGGCTTCGTCTCCGCCGCACGCGACCAATGCGCCAGCGATGGTGAGCACGAGCCACGAGGAACGAACGATGATGCGATGGGACATGATGATCATTCCTCAGGGCGTCAGGGAACGCTGCGCCGTGGCCCGCTCGAGCTCGACTCGACGCGCGGCGTAGGTGAAGCGGGTGAGTATCACATTGAGCTCGGCCTGGGTCAGCGCACTGCGCGCGGCCACGAACTCGAGATGCGGCGCGAGTCCTTCGTCGTAGCGACGCGCGGTGAGCGTGAAGGAGCGGCGCGCCGCCTCGACGCGTGAATCGGCGGTGGCGAGTGCCTGCTGCGCGACGCGCGCGGCATCCCACGCGTCAGCCACGTCGCGCGTGACGGCGCGTTCGGCTTCGCGCTGCCGCAGCACGGCCTTGCGCTGTTCGAGCGTGGCCTGCTCGCGGCGCGCCGCATCCTGACCACCGTTGAACAGATTCCACTGCAGCACGAGCGACGCGAGGGCGACATTGCCGCTGCCATCGAAGCGATAGCGATCGCCCTGGATGCCCCATTCGCCCGCGAGCACGACGGTGGGGTAGAACGACGCGGTCGCGAGTTGCTTCTGTCGTGCGGCAGCGTCGAGACCGAGCGCGGCCTGACGCAGTTCTTCGCGTCGGCGGACGGCGTCGCCGAGGGCGGTGACACGCTCGGTGGGGAGCGGCGCGACGAGGGTGCTGTCATCGAGCACCGGCACGGGCGTGTCCTCATCACGATCGAGCAGCAGGTTGAGCGTGCGTCGTGCGGCGTCGCGACGGCGTTCGGCGTCGGCGCGCTGCTGCGCCGCTTCGTCGCGATCAGCGCGGGCGCGATAGATCGCGTCCACAGTGCCTTGTCCCGCCGCGGCGAGACGTTCGGCCACGCGCACATTCTCCTCGAGCACGAGCAGCGTGGCGTCCCACACGTCCACGGCGCGTGCACTGCCGGCGAGCCCGAGCCAGGCGAGTTGCACGTCGGCGGCGAGGCGACGGGCGACGAGGTCGCGTTCGGCATCGGTGAGCCCCTGCAGCGTCCGCGCGAGGCGCCACTGCGCGATGGCGGCCGGACTGACGAGGAGCTGCGTGGCCTTGATCCGCGTGTCCTGTCGGAAGGGGAGCGTGGCGGCGACGTTCGTCGGGAACGCGTCCTGCCCGAGCAATTGATTGAGCGCGGCGTAGGCCGGGTTGATGAAGTCGCCGATGTTGACGACGCCGGAGAACTCGGAGTAGCGCGCGTCGATGCCGAGCGACGGGAGGAGCACCCCGCGAGCCTGTCGGGTGGCGGCGGCGCCCTGTTGGGAGGCGACATCGCGTTGCGCGAGCGCGAGGTTGCGGGCGAGCGCCTCGCGCACGAGCGCGTCGAGCAGCGCGGCCGCGGTGGCGGGGGCGGAGGGCGCGGAGGGATTGGCCTGCGCCCGGAGCGGCGGTGCGGTGAGGAGCGCGAGCATGACCGGCAGCATCGCCTGGCGTCTGCTGAACAGCGGTTTCTTCTGTAACATTGTTAGGTGGACGGGCGCGAAACGGCGGACATGGACGATCGGAATAGCGGGGGGGGCGTGATCAGGCGGGTTCGGCGCGGCGCGTGCCGCGGAGCAGCACATCGACGGCCAGCCGGGCCGTGGCGCGCGGCTCGGCCCAGTGAATCCACTCGTCGTCGCCCTTCACGATGTGCAGGGCCACGATGCCATGCAGACCGCCCCACAGAATCTGGGCGAGCTGGTCGGCGTCCTGGAACTCGGTGCGGAAGAGCCCGCGCTTGAGCGCCTCCTCGACGCTGGCGCGGAGGAACGCGTAGGCGTCCTGCTCGGGATTGTTCTTTTCGACCTGTTTCAAGCCGTCTCTGTGCAAGTGGCTTGATGGTGTCATGAAAAGAAACTGATACTGGCTCTTGTTGTCGAGCGCGAAATCGACGTACGCAATACCGATCCGGCGGATGCGTTCGATCGGGTCCTCGATGCGGCCGATGCGCTGAAAGGCGCCGGCGAGCGCGAGGAAGTCATTCGTGCACAGCTCCGCGAGCAGGGCGTCCTTGTCGCGGAAGTGGTGGTAGATGGCCGTGGGGGTGTACTCGATGCGCGCAGCGATGGCGCGCATGGTCGTGGCGGCCACGCCATTGGCCACGAAGAGTTCGCGCGCCGCCTCGAGGATGCGCGCCCGTGTCTCCGCCCGCTGGCGCTCGCGGCGCAGCAGGGACGGGTTGGGCGACGGGGCATCGAGAGGCGCGGTCATGGGATATACTTTACGGCGTTAGGTGAAAGAGGTCAAGTCCTGGCCGCCGATCATGACTGCGCCCGGAACATGAAGTAGAGCGCCCCCATCACACACAGCGCCGCCCACAGATAGTCGAGCTTCACCGGCTGCTTCATGTACAGCACCGCGAACGGCACGAACACCGCCAGCGCGATCGCCTCCTGCAGCATCTTGAGCTGCGGCAGCGTCATGACCGTGTAACCCACGCGGTTGGCCGGCACCTGAATGAGGTACTCGAACAGCGCCACTCCCCAGCTCACGAACGCGGCCACCCACCACGGACGGCCGGACAGATCCTTCAGGTGTGCGTACCACGCGAAGGTCATGAACACGTTGGAGAGCGTCAGCAACAGGATCGTGCGCACGATGGGTGACATGGGAGTCTCGGCAAGGACACGGGAACGTCGTGGGAAATCGTGGGGTTGCATCACACTAGCCGCGCGGCCCGCGGGTAGCGACATCGACGCCGCGCACGCGACTACAGTCGAGTCCGCTTTAACGTTGTGTGCGCTGATGCGTACATCCGGGACTCATGCGGCCGTGAGCGCCGCCGTTTCCTTTTGCACGATCTGGCCATGTCCGGTGATGCAGTGCATCGCGAGGCGCGTCCGCGCGTCTCGCGTCGCGATTTCCTCGAGTCTGCCGCTCTCGGAGCCGCGAGTGGGCTCGTCGGCTCACTGATCGGCCCGTCAACGCTCGCGGCGGCGGCTCCGCAGGCGCTCGCGCACGACCCGTCATACGGGCAGCCGACGCTGCTCGAAGTCACCTTCTCCGAACTTGCCGAAGGCATGGAGACCGGGCGTTGGACCGCGCGCACTCTCGTGGAGGAGTACCTCGACGCCATCGATCGCTTCGATCGTCGCGGCCCGGCACTCAACGCAATCCTCGAGCTGAATCCCGATGCGCTCGACATTGCGGACGCACTCGACGACGAGCGGCACACCAAGGGCCCGCGCGGACCCCTGCACGGATTGCCGATCCTGCTCAAGGACAACATCGGCACCGCCGATCGGCTGCACACGAGTGCGGGATCGCTCGCGCTTGCCGACTCGTTTGCACCACGCGACGCACACGTGGTGGAGCGCTTGCGCGCCGCCGGCGCCATCGTGTTGGGCAAGGCCAACATGAGCGAGTGGTCGAACGCGCGGGGGCGCGGGGCGATCGGTGGCTGGAGCGGGCGTGGCCGACTCACGCGCAATCCGTACGCGCTTGATCGGAGCGCCGGTGGCTCGAGCTCGGGCACCGCCGCCGCCGTCGCCGCCAATCTTGCCACCGCCGCGATCGGCACCGAAACGCTTGGCTCGATCATGACGCCGGCCGCCCTCTGTGGCCTCGTCGGCATCAAGCCGACCGTCGGTCTCGTTGGCCGCAGCGGCATCATCCCCGTCTCGTACACGCAGGACACGCCGGGTCCGATGTGTCGCACGGTGCGCGACGCGGCAATGCTGCTCTCCGTCATGGCCGGGCCCGATCCCCGCGACAAGGCCACCACCGAAGGCAGCATTCGGCGCGTCGCCGATTACACCACGTTTCTCGATCCCAATGGCCTGCGCGGCGCGCGCATCGGCATCGCGCGCAATCTGTTCGGCAGCAGCCTGCTCGCCGATCGGGTCATCGAACGCGCGCTCGACGCCATGCGCGATGCAGGGGCGGTGCTTGTGGACAACGCCAACGTCGAGAATGCCGAAGTGCTCTGGTCCATCGACGCCGAAGTGCTTTCCTTCGAGCTCAAGGCCTCGCTCAACGAGTATCTCGCCTCACTTGGCGCGAAGTCGCCGGTGAAGTCGTTGCGCGATCTGATCGCCTTCAACGAACGCAACAGCGATCGCGAACTGCTCTGGTTCGGGCAGGAAACGTTCCAATACGCCGAGAGCAAGGGAGATCTCTCGTCGCCCGCCTACATCGAAGCGCTCGGTACCGTGCGACAGCTCGCGCGCAAGAACGGGATCGATGCCGCGCTCGCACGGCATCAGGTGGACGCGCTGATCGCACCGACCGCATCACCCGCGTGGCTCATCGATCTGCTGCTCGGCGACAACGCCGAGATCGGTCCCGCACTCGTCTCGGCAGCGGCCGGCTACCCCAGCATCACGGTCCCGGCCGGTGACGTCCAAGGGTTGCCGGTCGGCATGATCTTCATCGGCACCGCGTGGAGTGAGCCCACCCTGCTCAAGTACGCGTACGGCTTCGAGCAGACGGTGCGCGCACGGCGCGCGCCAACCTTCGTTCCTTCGATTCCGCTACGCCCCTGAGTGCAGCGTGGCGCGCGACGCTCACCGCTTCGTCGCGCGCCACGCCTCAAGCACGGCCCGCTCGCGCTCGGGGGCCAATCCCGAGCGCAGGGTGGCCTGCTGCGCGGGTGGACGCGTGTGATACCACGCGAGTGTATCGCGCGCGGTGTCCGCCAAGGGGCGGAAGGTCAGCCCCGCCGCGTACGCCTTGCGACAGTCGACGCGCATGAAGCCCGTCATCTCGCCGGTGGGTGGCACCCACACCGGCATGTCGCTCCACGGACGCACCTGCTGCTGCGCGAGAAACTCGGCCGGCACCCACGTGAAGCGCGCACCGGTCGTGGTCACGGCCTTGATGCCGTAGAGCATCTCGCTGATCGTCGTGGGCTGATTGGGCCCCGTTGCATTGAACGTGCCGAAGACGCGCTGCTCGGCGAGTCGCACCACCCATTCGCCAAGATCGCGCACGTCGACGTATTGGGTCGGATCGTCGGGCGTGCCGGGCGCCAGCACTTCACCGCCCTTCTCGATGCGGACCGGCCAATACGAGAACCGATCGGAGAGATCACCGGGGCCCACGATGAGGCCGGGGCGCACGATGGTGACGTTCGCACCGAAGCGTTCACGGGCAAGCAGCTCGCAGCGCACCTTGAGCGGGCCGTACTGCGTGTCGGCCGTCTGTCCCATGCGCTCGGCGAGTGGATCGCCCGCCGGATGCAGCGGGCCGTCCTCATCGATGGCCGGCTGGGAGTAGTCGCGGAAGACGGAGATCGTGGAAATGAACAGATAGTGATTCGTCTTCCTGGCCAGCGCGTCAGCGGCGCCGCTCACCCACCGCGGGAGTGTGGTGGGCACGTCAATGACTACATCCCATGTGCGTGTCCCACCGAGTGATGCGTAGCCGTCCTTCGCATCGCGATCGCCCTGCAGCTTCTCGACATTCGGGAAGAGCCCCGGATTGCTCTGCCCACGATTGAACAGTGTCACCGTGTGACCACGCGCCATGGCGTACTCGACGAGCGCCGGACCGAGAAAGCGCGTGCCACCCAGCACGAGCAGCCGCAACGGTGCCGGTGCGCGCGTCACCAGCCTCGGTATCGCCGCGCGAGTGAGCGCATGCAGCGTATCCGGCACGCTGCTGATGCCGAGTCCGGCCGCGCCACTCACAAGCGCGCTTGAGCGGAGAAACGAGCGACGATTCAGCGACACAAAAGCCTCGATGGCGGTGTGTGACGACGGCCGTGGTGGTACATCATGCCCCAGACCCAGCAGTGTGCGCCAGCGCGTCGGGACGCGACGCACTCAGGGAAGGACAACCCGCCACGGCACACTGAGCTCCAGTCGCTCCCAGGCGAAGCGCAGCACACCGCTGGCCGGTTCGGGCGGCTGTCCGGCCGGCACGGCATCCGGTACGAGCCAGATGGTAAAGCTATCGAGCGATTCGGCGAGCGCGCGGCTGCGCAACGCGACGCGCGCGATATCCTTGGCGGGATCCCGGTCCGTCCCCCACTGCCCCGTCTGCGCATTGATGATCAGCTCCCACCCGGCCGCCGACGGACGCGCGAACAGGGTGTACTGCCCACGCGCCACCCGAACCCCGCCGAGATCGAGATCGACATCGGTCGTGAAGTGCGTCGCGAGATTCGCGCCGAAGCGCCACACGCTGTCCATCGGCACGAGTGCCGATCCCATCACAGCGCGACCACGTGCGTGCGGCTGCCCGTACTCGATGCGAATGACGGCCGGGCCCGCGATCGCGGTCGCCGCCGGAAACCACCGTCCACCAATCACACGGCCGTTGAGTCGAACTTCCGTGCTGGCGAGCGAACTGGCCGCCGCACTCGGCACCGGCGGCCGCGGCGGTGTCGTACCCTGCGCGTCGATCGCAGCAAGTGCGGGAGCCAACAGCAGCGGCACGATCGTGAACAGCGAACGCGAGGCATAACGGATCATCTGACACGCACTCCGAGAAGTGGGCAACCGTCACCGCGAGCGACGGCCGTCCAGTTGATGAATGGTCTTCGTGGACGCCGGGCGCGCGCGCTGCAGTCGGGCTGCCACCTGCTCCGCCTGCTCAAGCGCACGCAGCACGTTGCGGCCCATCACACCGCGCAGTTCATCATCAGTCCACCCGCGACGCACCAGCTCGGCGAGCAACTCCGGATACTTCGACACGTCCTCGAGTCCCTGCACAAGATCCGTGATGCCGTCGAAGTCACCGCCGAGTCCGACGTGTGCAGCACCGGCAACGCGCTTGATGTGATCGAGGTGATCGGCGACATCGGTGAGCTGCGCGCGCGGCAACGGATTCGCTCGACGGAACTCGGCGGCCGCGCGGAACTGCGCATCGGCGTCCTGGCCGGCGGCGTTCGTGGCGGCCGTGAGCCGCGCGCTCCAATCGGCCACGCGCTGCGACGAGAAACCCGGCACGAACGTAACCATGACGACACCGCCATTGGCGGACATGCGACGCAGAATGCTGTCGGGCACGTTACGCGGCACGTCGGTGAGCGCGCGCGCATTGGAGTGCGAGAAGATGACCGGGGCCTCGGTGACGTTGAGCGCATCGCTCATCGTGCCGGGCGACGTGTGCGACAGATCGACGAGCATGCCGAGCCGATTCATTTCACGCACCACTTCTTCGCCGAACGCCGTGAGCCCACCGTGTGTGGCCGCATCGGTGCCGGCGTCGGCCCAGTCGATCGTGGCGCTGTGCGTGAGCGTCATGTAGCGCACCCCGAGATCGTAGAACGCGCGCAGCGCGCCCAGCGAGTTCTCGATCGCGTGTCCGCCCTCCATGCCGAGCAGCGAGCCGATGCGCCCATCGCGGTGTGCGTCACGCAGCGACTGCGCAGTGAGCGCCCACCGGAACGCGTCCGGGTAGCGCGCGATCGTCCGTCGCGCGATGTCGATCTGTTCGAGCTGCACCCGCGCCGCGCCGGAGTCTTGCGCGATCGCGGGAATGTACACCGACCAGAACTGCCCGCCGATGCCGCCCGTGCGCAGTCGCGCGAGATCGGTGTGGCCCGGCGTGGGCTTCGTGAGATCGTAGGCGTCGACGTCGAGCGGTGCATTCGCGTACTGACGCATCGCCCACGGCAGATCGTTGTGACCGTCGACGAGTGGCACGTCACGCAGCAGGCGGCGCACGTGCGCGAGCCGCGTTGGAAGATCGGCCTGCTGCAGCGGCTGCTGGGCGTCGAGTGCGGGTGCGAGCAGCAGGACACCCAGCGCGGCGCCGCGCAGTTGGCTCAGCATCCGATGCGCTCCAGGTAGTGCGGCAGCATCTTCCGCCACCACGGCCAGTCGTGATTCACGTCGTGCCCCCAGAGATCGAAGGTGTGGGGAATGCCCTTGCGATCGAGCAGCTCGTGGAACGTGCGTGACGCCTGCGGCGCCTCGTAGGCGCCCTGGCCGCTCACGAGCACGATGCGACTGTGATGCCGCAGCGTGTGCAACGGTGAACCCTCGAGGTTGGCCACGAACCACATCGGATTGTTGAAGTAGGCGTCTTCGTTGCTGAGGCCGTGGAAGTAGCTCGGCGACAGATCGTAGAAGCCGCTCATGCCGATCAGTCCACCGAAGAGGTCGGGACGACGGAAGAGCGCGGTCGCGGCGTAGAAGCAGCCGAAGCTCGCTCCGGTGGTGATGGCACGCGCGCCCGGATCACCCACGGCGTGGCGAATGAAGGGCGCGACCTCGTCTTCGACGTAGCGCGAGTAGAGCGCCTGTCGGCGCGCCGACTCGACGGGCGGCAGCTTGCGATCCATCCACGCCAGCCGATTGATGCTGTCGATGGAGAAGACCTGAATGCGGCCGGCCGCGAGCAGCGGCTCGATGGCCTTCACGAGCCAGAAGCGCTCGTTCTCGAGGTAGTCGGCCGCGGCGGTCGGAAAGAGCAAGACGGGCTGCCCGCCCCATCCGTAGTGCACGATGGGCATGTCGAGACCGAGGGCGGGGCTGCGCCAGCCACCGAGGCGGCGCGGGATGCGAGGATCGACGTACTGTGGCATCGGGGAAAACTGCGCCCCCCCGCACCGCGGGGCAACGCGGCGGCCGAGATTGTGTCGTGGCGCGTCCGCGACCCGATCGTTGCCACGCGGCGGGCCGATCGCGACGCAGCACCGGCAGCGTTGTGGTCAACACATCGGTTGGCCCCCCGCTGCCTTGAGGTGCTGCGCATGGCTGTCTTCACGCGGTACGAACCATCCACCGCAGGGATCGGGCTGTCGGATGGTGAAGTCTTCCCGCACTTCCCCGACGCGATTCCACCGGGCACCCTGGAGGCCGGACGCTATCGGATGCGCTTTGCGTGGCACCGTACCGATCTGCGCGCCGTGCAGGCCCTTCGGTACCAGGTGTTCACGGAGGAGCTCGGTGAAGGACGACCCGACGCCTCCGGGGCAGGCCTCGACATCGACGAGCGCGACCACACGTTTCATCACCTGCTCATCGAGACGCTCGAGGGCGAGGTCGTCGGTACGTACCGATTGCAGACCGCCGTGATGGCGGCGACCGGGCGCGGCTTCTACGGGGGCACGCTGTTCGAACTGACCACCTTGCCAACGGCCGTGCTGGCCGACGCGGTGGAGATCGGCCGCGCCTGCGTGGCGCCGGCGCATCGATCGGGTCGCGTGTTGCGCCTCCTGTGGCGCGGTCTCGCGCGGTATCTGCAGTGGAACTCGAAGCGATTTCTCTTCGGCTGCTGTTCGATCGCCGGCACCAGCACCGCCATTGCGCGCGATGCCTGGGGTGCCCTGCTGCGACGTGGCGCCCTGCATCCCGACATTCTGGTGCGGCCACGCCCGAACACGCGAGCGCTGAACGACGATGGTCGGTTCATTCCCCCGAGCAACGCGGCCGGGACGCTCCCGGCGTTGTTCGAAGGCTACCTCGCGCTCGGCGCGCACGTGTGCGGTCCACCGGCCGTGGACCGCGAGTTCGGCACGACCGACTTCGTCGTGCTGCTGGACGTGGACGCGCTCGACCCGCGCACGTACGCCTCGTTCTTCGGTCCGGCGTGACGCGGCGTCGCGCGGCGTCGCGCCTGCTGCACGTTGTCGGGTTGCTGGCCGGCGGAGCGGTGGGGCTGGCGCTGCTGCAGTGCTGGCCGCAGCGCGCAATCGGACGGCGGTGGGCCGCGCTGGGGACACGCGTCCTCGCCCGCGCGATACTCGATGCGGTTCAGGTGGAGGTGCGCGTTGTCGGACCACGCGTGGCTGGTGCGGCCGTGTACGTGGCCAATCATCTCAGCTGGATCGAGGTGCTCGCGCTGTTGGTCGTGCTGCCCGATGCGCGGCTCGTCGGCAAAGCCGACGTCGAGGCATGGCCACTCATCGGGACACTCGCGCGCGCGTTGGGGGTGCTGTCCGTTGATCGCACGCGACGCACCGACGTGCGCCGCGTGATTCCGCTGATGATCGACGCGCTGGGGGCAGGTGAGTCGGTGCTCTTCTTCCCCGAGGGCACAACAAGCGAGGGCGCGACGGTGTTGCGGTTTCACACCGCGCTCTTCGAGGCGGCGGTACGTGTCGGCGCACCGGTAGTGCCGATCGGCGTGCGACTGCGCGTGGTCGGTGCGACGACGGCAACGGCGCGTACGCTCTGCTGGACCGGGGACACGTCACTCCTCGCACACGTGCCCGAGGTCGCGCGGGTGCGTCGAAGCACGTGCGTGCTGCGCCTGAGCGATCCGCTGCTGACATCACCGGTTGCGCCGAACTGCCGTCGCGCACGCTCTCGCGCCCGCAAGGAGCTCGCGGCGGCAGCACGCGCCCGGATCGTGCGGACCACGCAGCCGACCGATGGAATACGCGTGTCGTACACCGCGCTCGTGACACCACCTCATACCACGACGCGCGCGACCACCGAAGTGATCGCGCGCGTGGCGGTCGTCAGCACCAGTTGGCGGCAGTCTCAGGGAGCCGTGCCGAACCACGTGGTTGGCGAGAAGCGGGCCGGATCGATCTCGAAGAACTGACCGCGCGCCCAGTGCCCCGTGGTGGGGAAGTACGGTGGCGGGAAACGCAGCGCGCACTTGTTGAAGGTGATGTCCGAGTTGTAGCCATGCAGAAAGCCACCGCTGATCGTGCCACCTTGACCGGCGCGGTCCTGAATGCGTCCGCCCACCTGACGGATCACGCCACGATTCACGAACTCCGACGCGGCGGCACCAGCCCACGGATTCGGACGCTCGGCGCCAATCGACCCGAGTGCGAGAATCACCGCGTGGACCGCCATGTCCGGGCGCGCGGCGGCTGGGTCGAAGTCCTTGCGCGGTGTCAGCCACGCCGACCCGTTCGACGAGTTGTCGCGACGACGCTGTGGCGACTGCAGCATGTTGTCGGCCCAGAGCACATGCTTGCCGCTGAGTAGTCCGACAATGTCGTCCTCGGGGCGGCACATGCCGTTGGTGGTGCTCGGATCGACCGCCTGCCGCAGTTCGTGCAGCACGACCATGTTGTCGCGGCTCACCAGCGTGAGACGACCACGCGCCGTACCACTCACGCCGACGCGGCCTTCCACGAAGATCACGCCGCGGAAGTTGGGATTGTAGGTGGGCGAGAGGGGCCATAGGAAGGCACCGTCGGGGCGGGCGGCCACGGCCGGCGGCACGGTGCCAGCCGTACGTGGCAGCCAGCCCCCCGCCGGATCCGTGGCCGCGAACAGGCCGTTCGCCGTCAGTCGCGGATCGCCACCCAGGAAGCAACGCGCATTCACGTTGTCATACGCGTCCTGCTTGGGTCGCATCTGATTGCGGTAGTTCGAACCCGCCACCGGATTCACCTGCGCAAACGTCGTGGGCGTTGCGACGCGTCCGCTGACCAGCGTGGTGACGCCACAGTTGCGCGAGTAGAGAATGCTGTCGCGCGTCGGACCGCCGGCACCACTGTGCACCGGCACGCCGGACGTCGGTGGCGCCGGCACGCGCGCCATCGCCCACCCGGCACCGTACGGCATCGCGTTGTTCATCTGGTACACGCGAAAGAACCCTTCATCCGGATCGGTTGTGTCGCCGTCGCCGTTGACGTCCACGGCGACGAACTCGAGACGCATCGTGACGGTGGCCGTGTCGCCCGTCGAGAAGCTGGGCGTGAAGACATATCCCGCGCGATTCGCAATGGACTTGAGCGAGTTCAGCTCGGCCGTGCTGGGCAGCTCGATGCGCGCCACGCCTTCACGCGGCGGCGGCTTCAGGAACCAGCCCTTGTCCTTGTTCGCGATCCCCTTGGCAGTGGTGACTTCATCGCGGAAGATGGCCTGCGGGTACGTGCTGTTGAAGATGTACAGCGAGTCGTTCGAGTGCAGTGGCCCCTGAGCGGTCCAGCCGTTGGCGAACCAGAGGATGCTGCCACCGGCGTTCAATCCGATGTCGGTGAAATACGCGTAGCGCGCGAATGACTGCTGATACATGAGCGCGCGACGTACGGCCGCGTTGCCGTTGGCATCCACGCTCCGCGAGATGACTTCGGCCTGCACACCGTACTCACCACCTTCTGTGAGCGAGTCGGCGTTGCCGACGCGAGCGGCCCACGTGCTGCGTGTGATGGCGGTTCCACCCGTGGAGATCATCACGCCATCTTCGATCGTGGCAAACCCGGTGGATGGCACGGTATCGAGTCGCGCGTTGAGGCGCGCGCGCGCCACTTCGAGCCCCGAGAGCGCCGCGTCATCCACCGACATCGCGCGCTCGGAGGCGCCCTGGATCATGTGATTCGACATGGCCATCGTGCCGAGCGCAAGCGCGATCGTGGTGGCCACGACCGACACGAGAATGACCGACAGCAGCGCGAAGCCGCGGCGCGAGCGCGTCAGCATCTTGCGACGCGACCGCAGAGACAGATGCATCATGGTACCACCGCCGTGGTGATGCCCGAAAGCGTGGAGAGATTCGGAGTGCAGTCCTGCACCGCGAGCACATACTGGTACTGCAGGCCGCTACCCGCCGTGACGCCGCCATCGCGATAGCTGTAGGTGAGCGTGGCGCCCGCCGCGCCAACCGTCGCCAACGGTGACCCCCAGCTCGTGGCGCCGAACGGGCGACGCCAGAGCACGTACCGCAGCGTGTCGTCTTCACCGCCGCCGTCGTCCACCGCCTTCGGCCAGCTCAGCATCACCGCCGCGCTGTCGGCATTCCACACGGCCGTCGGTGCCGTGGGTGGCAACGGCGGACGACCACAGGCGCGCACCGCGCGATCGGCGCCAACGTTCGGCACCGCGACCGTGTAGCGCACTTCTTCGCGCGCTCCACTCGAGCGCTTCGACGCCTTGTAGCTCACCTCGACCGCGCGGATCTGATCGATGCGCGTGGTGGTGGAAGTGCCGGTGTCCGGCGCCGCGCCGCGGATCGCGACGGTCTTTGCCAGCGGCAGCCACGTGTTGGGGACCATCTCGAGGCCGTCGGCGGTGGGGTTGTAGCGCGCCGGATCGTACCAGAAGCGGAAGAACGGCTTGCCGCCCGAGCGCGTCAGACCGGAGGCGACGATTTCCGCCGGCTGGGCGTTCACCTGTCGGACCAGCATGTAGTCATTTGCTTCACTCGTCGTGGTATCGGGAGTGAAGTAGAAGATGATCGTCTCTGCTTCGCCAATCGTCCCCATGGCGCTGCTGTAGTCGGCCAGCGGATACGAGAACGACGAACCCGGGATCACGATCGGCGACGCCATCGTGAGCGCGCTTGCCTCGGCGTCGGTCGCGTACGGATCGACGTAGATCGCGCCCGTGAACAATCCGCTGTCCACCAGGTTCGTGAGCAGATCCGCGTTGAACGCAAATACGCTGTCGGATGCGTACACGATGAGCGGCTGCGCATCGACGACGTTGGTGCCGGCGGCGCGCAGCTCCTGTCGCAGAATGTCATGGCCGAAGCGCGCATTCTGCACCTGATCGGTGCGCGCGGCCATCGTGCGATAGCTGCGCGTCTGGGACAGGAGGAAACTGAACGCCGACGACATGACGACGCCGAAGATCATCATGGTGACCAGCAGCTCGACGAGCGTGGTACCAGAGCGGCGACGACGCCGAGTGGAGGAGCGTGTTGGCTGGGTCATGGCGCGGCGATGGTGATGCGGCGAATCACGGGTTGGGTCAGTCCGCTTTTCGCGGCCCCCGTGACCGTGACGGTGACCGTGGTCACGCGCACGCCGTTGGTGGAGTCGGGCTGTACCGACGTCACGGGGGTCAGTCCGTCCGCCGGCAGATTGTAGGTCGAGCCGGCGAGTTCACCGAGCGTGGGGTAACTGCTCCACGCGCGCGCCAGCGCGATCTGCTGATCGGCCATGGCCTGCGCGCGCGCCCGGGCGCCGGCATCCGAGACGCCGCGGGCCGCCTTGGAACTGGTCATCGCCATACCGAGCACAACGACCACGAGCAGTGACAGCGCCACCATCACTTCGATGAGCGAGAAGCCGCGACGCGAACGCGCCGCACGCTGCTGTGGATGAGCGATCATGAGCCCCGCCTCCATTCCGTGCCAGTCCACGCGTACCACACCGGGCGTCCCGTGGCGCGCGTGATCGAACCGCGCGAGCCTCGACCGGCTGTGCGCCGGCGAGCGATCGTGCCGAGGTCAGATAGATGGTGTGCGAGGCGTTCGCCGCACCGTTGCGCTGCAGCACCACCGTCACGCCGCTCGAGTAGTCGAGATCGGTGGCCTCATCGAGCGGGGGCACACCTGGCGGCGGCTGAAAGCGTACCGCGTCGGGCAACATCAGTGGCCGACGGTGCTCGCCGCCGTCAATGGCGCCGTTCCCGTTGTCGTCCCACACGATGCTGACCTTGTGCTCGGCACCGTCGATACGCACGATCACATTGCGACCGCGCGCGACGGCGTCACGCTGCGCCGAGAGCAGTGACAGCTGCAACGACCGCGCGGCGGTATCGACGGCGGAGTTGTCGATGCGCACCTTGGGCAGGATGAGCACCGACATCAGGCCGATGATGATGATGACCACCGCGAGCTCCACGGTCGTGAAACCGCGGCGATTCCGGGATGATCGAGGCATACAGGGAGGGGACAGGGATCACGAACGCCACGAACGCATCACGTTCCTTCTGTGACGACGCTCACCCCGCGCGTTCAGCAACGTGCGGGCGCTCGTCTAACTGATGATCCACGGCCGCGCACGGCTGTTCCGCCGCGGGCCATCCCACACGCCCTGTGATGACGCGTGCCACCTGCGCAACATTCGCGCGCCGGCAGCGTGACGATCCCTACCAATCCGTGGGTCGGTAGTCCTTGAGGAACTGCCCCCAGACGTGCTGGCCGGTGTTCACCCCATCGATGATCGGGTCGACGATACGCGCCGCACCATCGACGATGTCGAGTGGCGGATGGAAACGGTGTTCCACCACCTTGCGCTCCGCGATCTGGGCCGGATCCTCGTCGGTCACCCACCCCGTGTCCACGCTGTTCATGTGGATCCCATCGGCGAAATAGTCCGGGGCCGCCGTCCGCGTCATCATGTTCAGCGCCGCCTTCGCCATGTTCGTGTGCGGATGCCGCGTGGTCTTGAAGCGACGGTAGAACTGCCCCTCGACAGCCGACACGTTCACGATGTGCTTGTCCCGGTTCGGCGTCCGCAGCATGAGCGGCTTCAGTCGCGCGTTCAGCACGAACGGTGCGACGGCATTCACCAGCTGCACCTCGAGCAGCTCCACCGATGACACTTCGTGCAGCTGCAGTCGCCACGAGTTCCGATCACGGAGGTCGACCTGCTGCAGGTCCTGGTCGAGCCGACCCTCGGGAAAGAGCGCCTGTCGCGCCTCGTGCTCTTCTGCCAGGAGCCGAACCTGTGACAGCTGTGCCGCGTGCGTGATGCCGACGACGGCCTCGCGGGCCGCCGGCGGCAGCGTCGGGTCCTGCAACACGCGCTCGACGAGTGATCCCCCCTCCGGCAGCGACGCATCGGCGCGTCCCTCCGGCAACATGTGGTAGCCGCGCAACCCCTCGTGCCGACTCACCAGCTGCCGCACCGCCGGCGGCATCGCCTCGAGCGCCGCCGTCTCCGCTTCCATCATGTGCCGGTAGAAGTCGGGCGGCCGGCGGACGGTCTGGCACGCGTTGTTCACGATGTAGTCGAGCCGATCATGCGACGCCATCACGTGCTGGCAGAATGCTTCCACGCTCGGCGTGTGGCGCAAGTCGAGCCCGTGAATCTCGAGACGGTGACGCCACGCCTCGAAGTCCGCTTCTCCCGCAAAGCGCAGCGCCGCGTCGCGCGGGAAGCGCGTCGTCACAATGAGGTGGGCACCGGCCCGCAACAACTTGATCCCCGCCTGATAGCCGATCTTGACGCGACCACCCGTGAGCAGCGCCACACGACCCGAGAGGTCGGCGCTCTCGGTGCGCTTGTGGTAGTTGAAGGTGGCACAGGCCGGACACAGCTGATCGTAGAAATGATGCAGCGTCGTGTAGTCCTGCTTGCAGACGTAGCAGTTGAGCACTTCAGGCGCCGGGCGCACGACGGGCGCCTCGTCCACCGTCTCGGCGACGTCCTCGGTCGGCGCGAACAGCCGTGGCGTGATGAACACCGCTTCGCGGCGCAGTTTGCGAATCCCCGTATCCTGCAGCACCGCCTCGGCACGCTGCACACGCTCCTGCTTGCGCTGCGAGCGCGTGGCCTTCACGAGCCGGCGTCGCGCGATCGCGTCGGGACGGGAGACCTCTCCCGCCGCACGCAGCAGGCGGGTTCGCTCCTCCTCGCTCAACGTGGCCAGCGCACTGCGATCGGCCGCGAGCTGCTCGAGCAGCGCAATCGCGGCGTGTGCGCGCGACGCGAGGTCGGACACGACGGGCGGTGACGACGCCGCGGGCGTCTCGGACACGGAATCGGACATCACGGCAACACGTGGCAGCGGGAGTGCATCGGACGCACGCCCCGAGGGGCGGTGCGTGGTGTCACGGAAAGCTACACGCCTCCAACGCGCCGATGGACCTCAGCCGTGCGACTCGCGCTGCGCCAGCCGATCCAGTGCGGCACGCACCCCCGCGACCATCTCATGGATCTGCGACGATTCCACGATCAACGGTGGGGAGAGCGCGATCGTATCGCCCGTCACGCGAATGAGCAGTCCGTGGGCGAAGCAGTCGGCCATGACCGCCGCCCCGCGGGCGCCGGGGGCGCCGGGGCGCGGCGAGAGTTCGATGCCAGCCACGAGACCGAGGGAGCGCACATCGACCACAAATGGCGCGTCCTGCAACGTGTGCACGGCAGCAGACCAGCTCGGCGCCATCGCGGCCGCTCGTGCAAAGAGCGCCTCGTCGTCGTAGAGCTGCAACGTGGCGTCGGCCGCGGCACACGCCAGCGGGTGCCCGGAATAGGTGTACCCGTGGAAGAACTCGATGCCGCTGGCCGTCGCGTCGAGCACGGCCTCATGCACATCTCGCCGAACCAGCACCGCGCCCATGGGCACGGACCCATTCGTGAGTCCCTTGGCAATCGTGATCAGATCCGGCGTAACGCCGAAACGTTGTGCGCCGAAGGCCGCTCCGAGGCGCCCGAAGCCAGTGATGACTTCGTCGAACACGAGCAGGATACCATGCCGATCGCAGATGGCACGCAGCCGTTCGAGGTATCCGACGGGCGGCACGAACACACCCGCCGACCCAGCCATCGGCTCCACGATGACCGCCGCGATCGTCTCCCCCCCGTACCGTGCGACCAGATCGTCAAGCGCCTCGGCGAGGTGCGCCCCATGGGCCGGCTGACCGATGGTGAACCGGTTGACCTCGAGCCCGTGCGTTGTTGGCAGGTGCGCATCCGTGTGCGGCAACAGATGGTGCGCAAACACGCGCCGATTCGGCTCGATACCACCCACCGAGAGTCCGCCAAAGCCGACGCCGTGGTATCCGCGCTCACGACCGATGAGCCGGCGGCGCGCCGTATCGCCGCGTGCGGCGTGGTACGCGAGTACGATCTTGAGCGCCGTGTCGACCGACTCGGACCCCGAGTTGGTAAAGAACACCCGGTCGAGTCCCGGCGGCGCAAGCCGAGCGAGCCGATCGGCAAGTGCGAAGGCGGCCGGGTGACCCATGTTGAAGCCGGGCGCATAGTCGAGCGTTGCCGCCGCGCGCTGAATCGCGGCGACAATGGGCGCCCGGTTATGGCCAGCGTTCACACACCACAGCCCTGACGTCGCATCGAGAATGGAGCGATCATCGACGTCGCGGTAATACATGCCGTCAGCGGACACGAGCAAGCGCGGCGCCTGCTTGAAGCTCCGGTTGGCCGAGAACGGCATCCAGAGCGCGTCGAGCGACGGCCCGGTGCGCACCTCAGTCGCGCACCGGCTGTGCCGCGAGCCGCGTCGCCGCCGCGGCAACGGCCGCGTCCGGATGCTTGGTGTATTTCCGGAGAAACACCTGCGCCTCACGCGTGCGCCAACGCGACGCGAGGTCGAGCGCGCAGACGAGCGTCACCTGGTCTTGCGCGTCCTTGGCGACTTCCTGAAACATCTCCGAGGCACGCGTATAGCTGAGCTTGCTCGCGAGTGCTTCCGCCGCCGGTGGCAACGGCGTATCGAGCGCCTCGACGCCGCGACCTGCCGTGAAGAGGGGATTGCGCGCCGTGATGCACCCGTCGAGCGCCTCGCCCGCCATGTCGGAGAGACTGCGGCCACACGCGACGAGCACCCACGCGGTCGTCAGGAGCAGAAGCGGTCGCGCGCGACCGATGGAGCGCTTGAGCACGGACATGAAGATCAGCCGGAAGAAGTGCGGGGCAAGCGGGCACACGCGGCGCTCGCCTCTGGTGATTGTACCGACGCCCCCCCGGGGCGCGTCAACCTCCCACCGGGTGCGTGCGATCAGCGCGCCGTTGCCAGGCCGAGGATCGCTTTCACTTCGAGATACTCGCGTACCCCCTCCTCGCCCCATTCCCGACCGTTCCCCGACTGCTTGTAACCGCCGAACGGTGCCGCGTAGTCCACCGGTGCCCCGTTGAGGTGCACGTTGCCCGCGCGCAGCTGTCGGGCCACGCGGAGCGCACGGTCCGCATCGGCCGACTGCACATACGCCGCGAGTCCGTAGGGCGAGTCATTGGCGATCGCGATGGCCTCGTCCTCGGTGTCGTACGGAAGCAGACAGAGTACGGGACCAAAGATCTCCTCACGCGCAATGCGCATGCCGTTGTCGACGTTGGAGAACACCGTCGGCCGGACGAAGGCGCCTCGGGCGTGCGACGTACCAGCGAGATGCGCCGGACGCCCCGCGCCGCCCGTCACGAGGTGCGCCCCCTCCTGTTCACCCAGTGTCAGGTACGTCTGCACGCGCTCGAACTGCACGAGACTCGCCACGGGGCCCATGTGTGTCCGCTCGTCACGCGGATCGCCCACCACGGTCGCATCGACGACGGTGCGGGCAATCGCCTCCGCCTCGGTCAACTGGCGACGTGGGACGAGCAGGCGCGTCGGCGCGTTGCACGACTGTCCGCTGTTCTGCAGCACCGCGCGCACGCCCTGCGTCACGGCGCGCGTCAGGTCGGCGTCGTCGAGCACCAGGTTGGCCGACTTGCCGCCCAGTTCCTGCGTGACCCGCGCGATGCGGTCAGCGGCCGCATGCGCGACGGCCGCACCAGCGCGTGTCGACCCGGTGAACGAAACGAGATCAACATCCGGATGACGCGCGAGCGCGTCGCCCACCGCGGGCCCGGTGCCCGTCACGAGGTTGAACACACCGCGCGGCACATTGGCGGCGTGCAGCGCTTCGGCGAAGCGATGCGCGCTCTGCGGTGCCATTTCGCTCGGCTTGAGGATGACCGTGCACCCGGCGGCCAGCGCGGGCGCCACCTTGCACGCCATCTGATTGAGCGGCCAGTTCCACGGCGTGATGAGCGCGCACACCCCGATCGGCTCGTGCTCGATGCGCGCGCGACCGCGCATCGTCCGCCACGCGAAGGACTCGGCGGCAGTGCGCGCCACACGAAAGTGCGCGGCCGCCGCCGGCGCCTGTGCGCCGCGCGCGAGACGGACGGGCGCCCCGATGTCGCGGGTCACCGCTTCCGCCAAGGCGGCCTCGTGCTCGATGAGCCGCGCGATGATGCGCTCGAGAACCGCCAGCCGCTCCTCCAGCGGAGTCGCGGCCCACGCGGGCCACGCGGCACGCGCCGACTGCACCGCGAGTTGCACCTCGGCGTCGCCGCCGAGCGCCCATTGATCGATCTGGTCGCCGGTGCTCGGATCGATCACCGGGTGGGTCGCGGCTGCCTGCGGTGCGCGCCACGCGCCGTCGATGTAGCAGGTCTCTGTGGTCATGCGCACGGCGGGTTGCGAGAGGGCCGACGCGCAACCGATTGTCACGCGTCGTGCTGCATCATGCACTCGCCGCGCGTGCGGACTCAAGCGTCGGTGTCGTGGCCCCGCCGCTGGGCGTGCTGAATCCGCGACGTTCCATGCGACCCCAATCCGTGCGCCCTCGCAGGTACTTCCACAGGCCACGGACCCGCCACAATACCGTCAGCTGACGGTAGCCGAACGATTCGAGCATCGACCACGCAATGATGAGCAGTCGATCGCGAATGCGCTCGTATCGGGGAAAGCTGAGTTCGTCGGCCAGCACGGCCAGTGCGCCGTGCAGCGCGTTCAGCCCGTACGCCAGCAGAAAGAACAGCAGCGCGACTTCACCATTGAGCGCGCCCACCCACACCCACGTCGCCAGCGCGATCCAGCCGATCAGCTCGGTCACGGGTGCCAACAGCTCCACGATGAGGAAGTACGGCAACCCCACGAGCCCCATCGCGCCGTACTTCGGATTGAAGATGAGGCGGCGATGTCGCCACAGTACATCGGCAAGACCGCGGTGCCATCGGTCTCGTTGGCGACCGAGGACGCGCGTGGTTTCCGGCACCTCGGTCCACGCGACCGCGTCGGGGACGAACAGGACGCGGTGCCGCTGGCCGGCTTCGTACGCGCGCCGCCGCAGCTTGAGCACCAGCTCCATGTCTTCACCGACGGTATCGTGCGTGTAGCCCCCCGCGGCGATCATGGCCTCGCGCTGAAAGAGGCCGAAGGCGCCCGAGATGATCAGCGTGCCGCCGAGATGATTCCAGCCGAGCCGACCGAAGAGAAAGGCGCGCAGATACTCGCTCACCTGCATGCCGGCGATGCCGTTGCGTGGCGCACGCGTTTCGAGGACGCGACCTCCGGCGACGCGCGATCCGTTGGCCACGCGAATCATGCCACCCGTGGCGATGGTGGAGGCATCCGACAGGAACGGCCGCGCGAGCCGTGGCAAGGCATCGCTGTCGACGATGGTATCGGCATCGATCACACATACCAGATCGCCCGTCGCGAGGTTCAGGCCGACATTGAGCGCGTCGGCCTTGCCGCCGTTGACCTTGTCCACCACCACGAGATTCGGATGGGTGCGTGAGCGATACAGCGCGCGCACCGGCTTGGTCTCGAGGCGTTTCCACACGATCGTGTGTACCGGCACCAGCGCAAAGCGCTCCCGCAACACATCGAGCGTGCGATCGGGCGACCCATCGTTGATCACCACGACTTCAAGATTGGCGTAGTGCAACGCGAGCAGCGCCGTGACGCTCTCGGCGATCGTGGCTTCTTCGTTGTACGCCGGCGCGAGAATGCTGATGCTGGGCGAGACCGCCGAACCGAGCACCCACTGCCGCGACTCGCCGCGCACGCGCAGCACGTGGGCCAGCAGCTCCCACAGTGCGGCGGCCACGAGCGTGCCGTAGGCGATAATTAGAATGACGAAGTACGCGAAGATGCCGCGATCGAAGTACGGCAGCAGCCGCGCCAGTGAGAGCGCCGAAAGGTCCATCACGCCGCCACGCGGTGAAAGACGCTGTCCGGGAGATCGAGTACCTGAGACGCCATGTCCGCCACAAACGGATTCGCGTCGGTACGCGCGCGCCGCAGCACGAGGACACCGACGCTGCCGAGACGTCGCAGCGAGAGTGCGGCCTCGCGACGCACCGGAAAGCTCGTGTCCGCGAGCTGGGCCGCCAGGGCGAGGGCGCCATCCCAGTGGCCGAGTTCGCCGATCGCCCGCGCCGCCGCCTGGCGAACGATGGCCTCGGCGTCACCGAGCGCGCGCACCACCACCACCGCGGCCTGCTCGCTGCCGATCGCTCCGAGCACATGCACGGCGCGAGCGCGCACCTCGGCCTCGACGTGCGTGCTCAGCGCGAGCACCGGCTCGAGCAGAATCGGCTGCGCGAGTCCGCGCGCCACCACCAGCGCGTCCTCGAGCAGCGCACCGGCCTGCTCCACGACATCGCGGCGCTCGAGCAATGCCGCGAGCGCGCTAGCCGCTGGCTGACCAAGATGCAGCAGCGAGTCGCGAACGGTGAACCGACAGAGTCGTTCCGGATCAACCAAGCGCTCGACGAGCGCTGAGACCACCTGCGCATCGGCACGACCGGCAGCCCAGTGCAACGCCTCCACGCGAACCGTTGGATGCGGATCGGCGAGCAATCGCCGAAGGGCCGGGCAATCGTGATCGAGCGCGCCCAGCATGCGTACGCCGTGCAGGCGGCGCCACCACCATCGGCTGTCGCACGCGCGGGTTGCCTGCGCCGCGATTCCGAGGTGACGACCAACGCTGCGCAAACGATCGAGTGCTGCGCCACGCAGTGTCCGACCGAACTCAAGCACGAGCCGTTCCTGCAGCCCGGTCGGCAGTGCGCTCAGTTGTGCGAGAACCACGCGCGAAACCGGCCCCGTGCCCGTGAGTTCCCGCGCGAGCAGATCCTGCGCGATGGTGAGGCGACGCACGCGCACGCGCTGTACCCACCGCGCGAGGGCCGCCACGATGACGGCGCCCAGCAAGAGCGCGAAGAGCAGCGCTTGCGACACGAGCAACCACCGGCCCCAGACGAGGAGCCGATCATCGAGTGCGCCGGTGAGCAGCCCCGACGTCATGTGAGCAGCGCTCGGCGGATGCGTTCCACGAGGACATTGACATTGAAGGGCTTGGGCACGTAGTCGAAGGCACCCAATTCGAACGCCTGCAGCGTTTCCGCTTCACTGTCGCGCGAGCTGAGCATGAGCACACGCGTCCGTCGCAGTACTTGCGCGGCGGCGAGCGCGCGCAGCACCGAGAGTCCATCGAGGGTGGGCAGGTTGACCTCGAGCACGACGACGCGCGGCGAGACGGCCGGGCGCTCGCCCGCGAGCAGCGTCGCGGCTTCGGCACCGTCCCGCACGGTACGCACGCGATAGCGGCGGCCTTCGAGCGCGTGCTGCACCAGCGACGATGTCACCGTGTCATCGTCCACGACCAGCACATCGAGTCGTTCGGCGGCAGTGGCATTCGGATCGCTCGCCACGACGAGCAGATCGTCTTGCGCATGGGCGCCCGCGCCGGCCAGCGCGGAATCGGCCGCGGCGTGCAGCACCGCCAGCTCGGGCTCGATTTCCGGCGCGGCCGCGATCCCGATGCTGCACGTGACCGTGAGGCGCTGCTGCGCTGCATCGACGAAGGCCTCCGCACGCACCGCCGCCATGAGTTCGCGCGCGCGCTCGCGCGCAATCATCGCATCAGCATCGAAGAGACCAATCACCAACTCGGCGGGTCCCCAGCGGGCGATGAGGTCGTCAGCACGAAAGCCGCGTCGCGCGAGTTCGCCGATCCGGCGGAGCAGACGATCGATGGTGGTCTGCCCGTGCCGCTGGCGCAGCAGATCGTAGCGATCGAGTCGCAGCGAGAGCAGCGTGAACCGTTGCGCGTGTCGACGAACGAGACGCAGCAGTCGGTCGAGGTCACGCTCCGCTTTGCGACGCGAGGGCAGGCCGGTCACCGTATCGACTTCGTCGCGACGACGCAGCTGGCGGCTCAGCCGCAGTCGATTGCCAACGCGCGCCGCCAGCAGACGGGGATCGAGCGGCTTGCGCAGCACGTCGTCGACGCCGTCACAGTAGGCGGCGCGCACCACCGCCTCCTCGTGGGCCGAGGCCGCCAACAGCACAGGCAGATCGCGCCACCGCGGATCGGCGCGCGTCGCGAGCGCGACATCGACGCCACTCCACGCGCCAAGCCGTGCACCCACGAGCAGCACTTCGGGCGCCACCGTCTCGAGGGTCTCCCAGAGCCGATCGGCGTCGAAGAGCGTATACACCAGATGACCCGCACGCTCGAGCGTCAGACGGGCCGTCTGCGCGGCCCAGGGATCGGGATCGACAATGAGCACGGTCCCCGGCGCGACGCGTGCTTCGTCGACGAGTTCGGAAGCACGCCGCAGTACGTCGACTGCCGAGGTCGTCGCGCCAAGTGGCCCCACCGCGCGACTCCGCGCGATCGCAATCCGCTCGTCGAGGGTGCCGCGCCCACCCACCACGAGCAGTGGGACGCCCACGCGGGCCATGCGTCGCAGGCCGGCGATGGCTTGCGGCGCCGCATAGGTGGGCAGCACCACGATGATCACGCGTGGGCGCTGGCGGCGCACCACATCGGCATCGACGGTGAAGTCGAGCGGCTGCACCAGCACGCCGCTCGCCAATCCCTCGGTCACGTAGCGCTCGTGCTGCTCCACGTCACCCGACAGCAGCACGATGCTCGGACACTCCTCCGCGATCGCGGCCGCGGCGGGCGGCACGGTGGTCTTCTCAAGCTCCGCGCGCAGCAACAGCACGTGATCGGCCAGCTTGGCGGCGAGATGACGCTCGAGCGTGTAGCGTGCGCCAAAGGCCTGCTCCAACGCCCGTGCGATGCGCGCGCCCTGCTTCACGCCGTTCGACGGCATGACGGAGGCGATCGCAAATGCCTCCGACTGCGCGAGCTCGCGCAGTTCGTCGGTCAGCGTGCCATCCATCAGCGAGAGCACCGCCCGCTCGAGCACGTCGACGCGCTCGAGCTGGCGCTCCCGCACGCGCTCGGCGATCGCGTACGGGCTCGCGAGGGGCGCGACTGACGGGTCGGACGCGTCGAGCGCCGCGCGCGCGCCCGGCTCCGCCATCGACTCGCCCCCCGCCAGATCGGCGACGGTCTCAGATGTGGGGGACAGGGGGACGGCGGTCACTCGATCGGGAAACGTGGGCACGGCACCGCCGAACGATGGGTCGTCACATCGCCGGCACACCTCTCGGAAACGACGCCCCGGCGCCCGGCACGTAACGGTGCCGACTCAAGATCTGTCACGCCTCGGTCGATCCTTGTCACGCGCCTGGCGGATCACGGAGCACTGGTGATCCGTCGCACGGTGTCGGGGCGCTGTTGGGGCCATGCTTGGTGGGTCGGGTTGCACGGGCACCCGGCACGTCGTCCATGGACAGGCGCCGGTATATCCGCGCGACTGCGCCGGACGGCGCCCCCCGTTGGCCTTGTGCATGGATCACGCCACAACCGATCACGCCGCACGTCTGCTCGCCCTCGAAACCGCCCTCCGTCGCAGCGAAGCGCGGCTGGCGGAAACGCAGCGCATTGCGCGCGTCGGGAGCTGGGAGCTCGATCCGGTGGCGGATTCCTTCATCGGCTCGACGGAGGCCTTTCGACTCCTGGGCCTTGGCCCCGACGAACGGGCACGCCCCATCGCCGAGTTGCGCCGTGTGCTCGCGATCGAAGAGCGCCCGATCTTCGACCGCTTCCTGCGGCGCGCGCGCGCCTTTCGTCCCGCCCGGTTTTCGCGCGAGTTCCGCATCACGGGCGACGCGCCGCGGACGGTGGTGTTCACCGGCGAGTTGGCGCGCGTGGACGACGGAGCCCGTGCTGTCTGGACCGGCACGGTGCAGGATGTCACCGAGGCCGTGGCTTCGCGTGAACAGATCCGGACGCTCGCGTATTTCGACCCGCTCACGGGCCTGCCCAATCGCCTGCAGTTCGTGGAGCAGGTCCGCGTCGCGCTGGCCAATGCGCGGCGCAACGATCGCCGCGTCGCACTCATGATGGTCGATCTCGACCACTTCAAGCGCATCAACGACACACTCGGCCACGGTGCGGGTGACGAAGTCCTGCGCGTGGTCGGCAATCGACTGCAGCATGCGGTGCGCGATTACGACGTCGTGCTGCGTGAACGCACCTCGGCCGGCGAATCGACCGTGGCGCGCATGGGCGGGGACGAGTTCCTGCTCGCCATCGGCGACCTCGAGCAGGGAGAACACGCGGCGACGGTTGCCCGACGACTGCTCGAGGCGCTCTCCGCACCGGTTCCGCTCGCCGATGGACCGCACGAGGTGTCGGCCAGCGTCGGCATCAGCGTCTTCCCCGAGGACGGCGAGAGCTTCGAAGTGCTGCTCAAGCACGCTGACGTCGCCCTCTACCAGGCAAAGGACACGGGACGCAACGCCTACGCGTTTTATGATCGCCGGATGAGCGAAGCGGCGTTGCAGCGACTCGCGCTCGAGTCGAGCCTGCGGCATGCCGTCGCGAACCGTCAGCTCGCCGTGGTGTTGCAGCCGAAGGTCGACGGGGAAAGTGGTGCGTTGCTGGGCGGTGAGGCACTGCTGCGCTGGCACGACCCGGTCATGGGCAATGTGCCGCCGTCGGTCTTCATCGCCCTGGCGGAGCGCATCGGCCTCGCCACGGAGCTGGCACGCTTCGGCTTCACGGTCGTGGCCGAGCTGCTCGCCGGCTGGCGGCGACAGGGACTGCCTGTGCTGCCGATTGCGATCAACGTGTCACCCCAGGTGTTTCGCGATCCCTCGGCTGCCGACCTGTTTGCGCGCATCGTGGCGGATGCCGGGGTCGAACCCTGGATGGTGGAGCTCGAGATCACCGAAACCGCGCTCATCGACGATCCGGAGCGAGCGGAACAGGTGTTCGAGCGGCTGCGCTCACTGGGCTTCCGCATCGCGCTCGACGACTTCGGGACGGGCTTCTCGTCGTTGAGTCATCTGCGTCGCTTTCGACTGGACGCCCTGAAGATCGACCGCGCGTTCGTCCGCGAACTGCAGGCCAACTCGCGCGATGCCGCGATCGTCCGTGCAATCGTGGAGCTGGCCGATTCACTGGGGCTCGTGGCCATTGCCGAAGGTGTCGAGCAGGACGCGCAACGGCGTCTGCTCCTCAGTCTCGGCTGCAGTGCGATGCAGGGCTATCTCTTCGGGACGCCGGCGTCGCCCGAAGATTTCACCGCCCGCCTGCGAGCGGTGGCTACCGACCGTCGTCAATCGCGCAGCGCGTGACTGACGCGTTCGCCCTCAGAAGGGCGAACGCATCCGCACGGCGAGGTACTGCAGACGATACGGGCGATCACCGCGCGTCATCGCGGAGGCGAGCGACGAGGCGCCGCCGACCACTTCGAGCAGGTAGCCCCGCGTCGTCGCGTAGTGCAGCGCGATGGAACCACGCGCCGCGAGCGTGAGGCGGGGATCGGTGGTGCGGGCGAGTTGCAGGCGCTGGGGCCCGAACCCGCCGTCGAACGTCGCGCCAAGTCCGGCGCCTGCACCGAACTCCTGCCGTGCACCGAGCTCGAGCATCGACAGCGCGTGCGGGGCAAAGTAGCCGTTGCCCGGCATGAGCGTGTCCCACCCCAGCGATCGAACGGCCAGCGAGAACTGCTGTCGTTCACGGGCCGTCCACTGCGCACGCGCTTCCATCGTGAGTCGTTCGTTGGACACTTCGGTGCCCATCGCGTGTGCGTGGTCGATTGACGCGTCGAGCGTGACGCGATGCGGAAGCGTCCACGCCACGTCGGTGCCGAGTCCGCGCAGATGCAGCCCACGCGCAATCATCGTTGCCGTCTCGTCGAACGGAACATCGCGCACGGTGAGCCCCACGCGCACGGCTGGCGTCGGACGCGCGGCGGCGCGGAAGACCAGCAGCGGTCGCGTGACTGCATCCACCTGACCCGTGCCAAGTGTGGCGGCCCCGAGCTGCGTGACGAGGTACAGCACGTCCCCCGAATCGGCGTACGCGAGTTCGGCGTGGCCGCTCATGGCGCGCATGACCTGCGGACCGAAGCGCGCTTCGCGCGCGTTCACGACACCGCGTGTCTGCAGCGCGCCGAAGGTGCGCGGCGTGATCTCGACTGACAGCGAGCTGACGACGTTGCCATCGGTGTCTTCCGACTGCATGACGCGCGGCGTGGCGGTGGTGCGGCGCGCGTCGTGAATGCGCGTTGCGAGCTCCGCGAGATCGCCATCGGCCGGTGCGAGGGCACGGGCACGGGCGATGCTGCGCGCCGCGTCTCCAGTCCGACGCATCCAGAACTGCACCTGCGCGAGTCCACCCCAGGCTTCGGCATCCCCGGCGTCCGCGTCCAGCAGCCGACGCCACGCCTGCTCGGCCGCCGTGTGCTCCCCCTGCCACGCAAGCACCCGCGCGATGGCCCGATCGGCGTCACGACCGGGCGCCCGCTGCTGCAGTGCACGAAGCGCCAGGAGCGCCTCCCCGTGCCGATCGGCCCAGGCGAGCGTGATGGCCCGTCCGAGTGTCGCCTCACGATGTGCGGGCGTCGCCGCGAGGACGCGATCGTAGGCCGCGATCGCGTCCGCGTGGCGGCCGGCCCATGCGAGGTCCCGCGCCTGTCGCACGGCCGCCTCGAGCGAGTCAGCGGCGCTGGCGCGCGCCGACGTGGGGGCGCCCGAGGCCACCAGTGCGGCCCCCTGCGCGGCCGCGGTCAGCGCGGGGACACACAGGAGCAGCGCACTGGCGAGCAGTGAGCGACGCGAGGCCGTCACACGGCGCGCCGCAGGCGCAGGGGTGGGGATCGGCGAGCGGATCATCGGGGACTCAAGCGGAGGGGGGCACCGGCCGATACTTGCCGGCCCGTCAGGTCGCCTATCTGACCACCAACCCCACGCCAGCGTCACGCTCCCGGCACATCGCGGGTGAGGCCCTGTGCCACGAATTATCTTCCGGCATGACCACGACCATTCGCCAGGACGACTTCATCCAGTCCGTCGCCGACGCGCTCCAGCACATCTCGTACTATCACCCGCTGGACTACATCCACGCGCTCGCCGACGCGTACGAACGCGAGCAGAGTCCGGCCGCGAAGGATGCGATCGCGCAGATCCTCACCAACTCGCGACTGTGCGCCGAAGGGCATCGCCCGATCTGCCAGGATACCGGCAGCGTCGTGGTCTTCGTGAAGGTTGGCATGGACGTGCGCTGGGACGCCACGCTGTCACTGCAGCAGATGGTCGATGAGGGAGTGCGACGCGCCTATCTGCTCCCGGACAACATCCTGCGCGCGTCGATTGTGGCCGACCCGGCCTTCACGCGCAAGAATACCCGCGACAACACACCCGCCGTCGTGCACGTGGAACTCGTGCCGGGCAACACGGTCGATGTGCAGCTCGCGGCCAAGGGCGGCGGCTCCGAGAACAAGGCGAAGTTCGCGATGCTGAACCCGAGTGACTCGATCGTGGACTGGGTGCTCGACACCGTGCCCAAGATGGGCGCGGGCTGGTGCCCACCCGGCATGCTCGGCATCGGCATCGGTGGCAGCGCCGAAAAGGCGATGCTCATGGCGAAGGAGTCGCTCATGGAGCACATCGACATGACGCAGCTCAAGGCGCGCGGCCCGCAGAACAGGATCGAGGAGCTGCGCATCGAACTGCACGACAAGATCAACGCCCTCGGGATTGGCGCGCAGGGGTTGGGTGGCCTCTCCACCGTGCTTGACGTGAAGATCTGGGATTTCCCCACGCACGCCGCATCCAAGCCGATCGCGATGATCCCGAACTGCGCAGCCACTCGGCACGCGCACTTCGTGCTCGACGGGAGCGGTGTGGCGGAGCTGCCGGTGCCGAGTCTGTCCGACTGGCCCGACATCACGTGGCGCCCCGACGTGAACGCCAAGCGCGTGGACCTCGACACGCTGACGCCCGAGATCGTCGCCACCTGGCGCGCCGGCGATCGTCTGTTGCTCAATGGTCGCATGCTCACGGGTCGAGACGCCGCACACAAGCGCATCGCCGATCTGTTCGCGAGCGGCGAGGGACTCCCGCCGGGCGTCGACTTCACGAATCGCGTGATCTATTACGTGGGACCGGTCAATCCGGTGCGTGATGAAGCCGTGGGGCCGGCTGGTCCGACGACGGCCACGCGCATGGACAAGTTCACCGAGATGATGCTCGCGAAGACCGGCCTCATCGCGATGATCGGCAAGGCCGAGCGAGGCCCGACCGGACTCGAGGCGATTCGCAAGCACAAGGCCGCGTATCTCATGGCCGTCGGTGGCGCCGCGTATCTCGTGTCGAAGGCGATTCGATCTTCGCGCGTCGTCGCGTTCGAAGACCTTGGCATGGAAGCGATCTACGAATTCGACGTGCAGGACATGCCGGTCACCGTGGCCGTCGATGCGCTTGGCGCGAACGTGCACGAAACCGGACCGCGCGAGTGGAAGGAGCGCATCCGCTCGCTCCCCGTGCTCGCCTGACCCTTTCTCTCATCGGTGACCTTCGCATGCTCATCAGCGCCGCCCTCACGCAGGCCATCAACGCCCAGATCGGCAACGAGCTCGGCGCCAGTCTGCAGTACTTCCAGATCGGCAATCACTTCCAGCGTGCGCATCTGACGCTGCTTGCCGAGCTCTTCTTCAAGCAGGCCGCAGAAGAACGCGAGCACGCCGAGAAGCTGCTCAAGTACATCGTCGACACGGGCGGTGAACTGCGCCTGCCGGCCGTGCGCGAGCCCGTGCACACGTTCCGGTCGGCCGAGGCCGCGGTGGAGGCGGCCCTCGCGTGGGAGCTCGAGGTCACGGCGCAGATCAAGGGACTGATGGATCTCGCCGCCGGCGAGAGCGACTATCTGGCGCAGGGCTTTCTGCAGTGGTTCATCGACGAGCAGCGCGAGGAGGTCATGAAGATGCAGCGCCTCCTCGGGGTCGTGCGGATGGCTGGTGAACGGAACCTGCTCTCGGTGGAAGCGTACCTCGCCCACGGCGGCGACTGATCGGCGGGCGGGCGGCGCATCGGCGCAGTACATTCGCCCGATGCGCCTCACTCTCCCCCGCCTGTTCGCCGGCCTCTGCGCCGCCGCCCTCGTGACGCTGACCGCGGCCTGCAGCCGCTCGGCCGCCACGCCCACGCCAACCCCACTCGCCTCAGCCGCCGACAGCGCGGCGGTCGTGAGCACGCTCACCCGCATGTTCGATGCGCTGCGGGTGAAGGATGCGGCGACCTTGCGCAGCATCCTGCATCCGGACGCCCGCTTCACACTGTTCCGTCCCGCGCCTGACGGCAGCGTGCGCGTGAACGTGCTCACGGGCGCACAGTTCGTGCAGGCCACCACGGCCGCGAACGCCCCCGGCCTCGACGAACCGATCCGCAACGTGCGCGTGACCGTCGATGGTGCGCTCGCCACGGCGTGGGCCGAGTATCAGGTGCGCACCAACGGCACGGTCTCCCACTGTGGCTACGATGCGTTTCATCTCGTGCGCACCGCGACTGGCTGGCAGGTGGTGAATACGGCCGATTCGTTCCGCCGTGAGGGGTGCGGGCCGATCTGGCCGTGATGACGCACGCGCGCACCATCGACCACGGCGCACACCGCGCGCTCGACGCCAACGTCGATGACCCCCTGACGTTTGCGCTCGTCGCGCGACGGCTGCTCCCGCTGCTCTTCGTCTGCTACATCGTCGCGTATCTCGATCGGGTGAACGTCGGCTTCGCGAAGCTGCAGATGGCGGGGGATCTCGGCTGGTCCGACACCGTGTACGGCTTCGGTGCGGGCATCTTCTTCCTCGGCTACTTCCTGTTCGAAGTGCCGAGCAATCTCATCCTCGAGCGCGTGGGCGCGCGCCGGTGGATCGCGCGCATCATGGTCACGTGGGGACTCGTGTCCGGCGCGTTCGCGTTCGTCGATGTGATCCCGTGGGGACCGCTGCCGCACTGGTTCGGACTCACGCCCGATGTGTTCGGATTCTACGCGTTGCGGTTGCTGCTGGGCGTGGCGGAAGCCGGGTTCTTTCCCGGCATCATACTCTACCTGACGTACTGGTTTCCCCGCGCGCGCCTCGCGCGCACGGTGGCGTGGTTCATGACCGCGATCGCGGTGGCGAATGTGCTCGGGGCACCGTTGTCGGGCGCGCTCATGCAGGGATTCGACGGCAGCGGTGGGTGGGCGGGCTGGCGCTGGCTGTTCGTGATCGAAGCCGCGCCGTCGGTGGTGCTCGGGCTCGTGCTGCTGCGCCTATTGCCCGACGCTCCGCAGCACGCGACGTGGCTCACACCGGCGCAACGCGCGCACGTCGTGGCCCGCGTGCAGGCGGAATCTGCGGCGTCCGGGGGCGGCGCCCGCACGGCGCATTCGGTCGGTGCCGCCTTTCGCGATCCGCGCACGTGGGCGCTCGCGCTCGTCTACCTCGCAGGCACCGTGTCGCTCTATGGCGTCAACTTCTGGATGCCCACGATCGTGCAGGAGCTCGGCGTCAAGAGCACCGAGTACCTGCGCGTGGGCCTGCTCACGATGATTCCGTGGGGCGTGGCGGGCGTCGTGATGGTGCGCGTCGGCGCGCACAGTGATCGCACGGGTGAGCGCCGCTGGCACGTGGCCGGTGCGCTGCTGCTCACGGCGCTCGGGCTCGCGACGCTTTCGGTGGTTGGCGCACAACCGGTGCCCGCGATGCTCGCGCTCACGGGCATCACGTGTGGCGTGCTGAGCTTTCTCGCCACGTTCTGGTCGGTGCCGGCGTCCTTTCTGCGCGCGTCGGCCGCCGCCGCCGGCATCGCGTGGATCAACGCGGTGGGCAATCTCGGCGGCCACTTCGGGCCGGATCTCATCGGACGCATTCGCACCGCGACCGCGTCCACCTCCCTTGCCTTCGTGACGCTGGCGGTCGTGGCGTGCACGGGCGCCGTGCTCCTGCTGGTCGCCACGCGTAGCGCCGGCGAGACACACCGGCTCGACGCGCCGCGCTGACGCTTACGCCGGCGTCGGTGTGCCGTGCTCGTAGAGCACGAGTCCGCGAAACACGGCGGTGTGCGCAGGTGTGGCGATCCCGAGTTGCTCCCCAAGGGCGTGCACACGACCGGAGAGCCAGCGCAGCTCGAGTGGCTTGCCGAGTGCGAGATCGAGCGACATGGAGGAACGCACGGCGGGCGGCATGCGATCGAAGCGGGCCATGACGGTGGTCGCGAAATCGTCGGGCAACGCGACACCGGCCGCGTGGGCGACGGCCACGCCCTCGGCGATCAGTTGCTGCTGGAACTGCCGCGTCTCCGGATGCGCCAGAATCTGACCCATCGTGGCGCGCAGGAGTGAGGTTGTACCACTGAGCGACGTGAGCGTCACGAACTTCTCCCACAGCGCACGATCGATGTCGTCGGTCAGATCGAGATCGAGCGCCGTGGCGCGCTGCCCGAAGGCGTGCAACGCGGCGATGACCGGATCACCGTGTGCAGCATCGGCGACGATGCGATGGAACCCACCCGTGCATGCAATCACGCCAGGGCGCGCAATCGACGCGGCCACGTAGATCACCCCACCGATCACGTGCGCCGACGGCGCCTCGGCGCGGATGAGCGACACGCTGTCGATCCCGTTCTGCAGCGTGAGCACACGAGTGGAGGGCCCGACCAGTGGCGCCATTGCGCGTGCGGCCGACGCGGTGTCGCCGAGCTTCACGGCGAAGAGCACGAGATCCACCGGGCCGATCGAGGCCGGGTCGTCGGTAACCTGCACCGTGGGCAAGCGGAGCGGGTACTGCGGATGCTCCAGCGTGAGACCGTCGCGCGCGAGCGCAGCGCCGTGTGCACCGCGCGCGATGAAGACCACGTCGGCGCCAACGTCCTGCAACCGGGCGCCCACGTATCCGCCCACACCACCCGCTCCCATGATTGCAATGCGCACGAGGTCTCTCCAGCCGGCTGGTTCGCGTCAGTCCTGCACCGCTGGGCAAGGTAGCGCACGGCGTCGCGTCACGGTTGTCCTCGTTTCGCTAGACTGGAGACATGCCTGCGATCCACGTCCCCGAACCCTCGCTCACGCTGCGTGCCGGCCCGGAGGCGCTCGCGCGCATTCGAGAGCGGGGGCTGCGCGCGGAGGACATCGACATCGTCCCGGGCGCGTCCGGCGGCGCGAAGTGGCTCGCCATCGCCGGACTCGACCGCTTTCTCTTCGGCGAGTTCCTGCAGTCGCCACGCGAGCGCCCGCTGCATCTGATCGGATCGAGCATCGGCAGCTGGCGCATGGCCTGTCTCGCTCAGCGCGACCCGCGGGCCGCCTTGGCGCGCGGCCACCATGCATATATCCACGAGCAGCAGTATTCGCGCCGGCCGAGCACGCGCGAGGTCACTGAGGTGCTCACACGTGCGCTCGACGCCCTGCTCGGTCCGAACGGCGTCGATGAGGTGCTCGCGCACCCCACATGTCGCGTGCACGTCATCACGGCCATCGGGCGTGGGTTGGCGGCCAGCCAGCGGCGCCTCCTGCTGGGCGCGTCACTGGGCGTGGCGGCCGCCGCCAACGCCGTCAGTCGACGCACGCTTGGCTTGCAGTTCGTGCGCTGCATCCTGCACAACGCCGGCGAGTCCTCGCCGTTCGGTTCGCTGCGCGACCTCCCGACCCGGTTCGCACCGCTGACACGCGAGAACCTGCGCGCCGCCCTCCTCGCCTCGGGGTCGATCCCCCTGCTGCTCGACGGCGTGCGCGTACCCGGCGCCCCCCGCGGCCTGCACTGGGACGGTGGAGTGGTCGACTACCATCTCGACCTCCCGTTCGGCGAAGGCGATGGCCTCGTCCTCTACCCGCACTTCTACGACCACGTGGTGCCGGGATGGTTCGACAAGGGGCTGCGCCGACGGCGGGCGGGGGCCACGAACTTCCGACGCGCCCTGCTGATCGCGCCCAGTGCCGCGTTCGTGCGGTCGCTGCCGGGGCAGAAGATCCCCGATCGCGCCGATTTCTACGCCCTCGACGATCTGACGCGGCGCCAGCGGTGGCAGCAGGTGGCCGACGAGAGCGAGCGGCTCGGGGACGAACTGCGGGGGCTGCTGGCGTCCGGGCGCGTGCCCGAGCGCCTCGTACCGTGGTGAAGGCGGCCGAGCGGCGCCACGGCGTTCTCACCCGGCCTGCCCACAGCTTTTCCGCCCGGCGGCCGACACTTGGACCGAACGGTATCACGGCACCGTGCGTATGTCGCGGGCTGCCAAGGCGGCCCTGAGGCAGGCGCTCGCCCGCTTGTGGCTGCCAGCGCCCCCATCCGACCACTGAATCCACACACGATGCGCGTTTTGTTCGCTCTTCTGCTGGCCGCGGCGTTGCGGCCCGCAGCCCTGCTGGCGCAGGAACCACCCACCGAACCGCCCAACGCGGCGCTGTCACGCGCTGGCGCCGGCCGGCGCCCGGGCGCCGAGGCACCGGAGGTCCTGCCCGACAGTCTGCTCGAAAAATCCATCCGCGTGTTCCTCGATTGCCAGGGGGGCGTGCGCGGCTGCGACCGCAACTTCTTCGTACAGGAGATGGGCTATGTGAACTGGGTGCGCGATCGCTTCGACAGCGACGTGCATCTGCTGATCACCTCGCTGGCGGCAGGCAATGGCGGCCGCGAAATCACGGTGAACTTCCTCGGGCAGAAGGGCTTTGCCAACAAGATCGATACGCTCTCGATCACGACGCTGCCCAATGACGCCGACGATCGGGTGCGTCGTGATCTGCTGCGCACCTTTCAGCTCGGACTCGCGCCGTACGTGGCGCGCACGCCGATTGCCTCGCGACTGCGCCTTGGCCTCGTGAACGGCGCGGTCACACGCTCGCTGAACCCACGCGCCGTGAAGGACCCGTGGAACCTCTGGCTGTATCGTGTGAACGGTGACGTGTCGGCCAACGGTGAACAGCTCACGACCACGACGAACCTGAACACGTCGTTCTCGGCGGCACGCACCACCGATGACTGGAAGATCAACCTCGGCGTCAACACGAGCTACCGTCAACGCGACTTCACGCTGTTCGTGAACAGCAGCACGGTCCCGGGCACGCGCGACACCGTCGAGGAGACCGTACTGCAGCGTTCAGCCGGCGCGAATGCGCTCATCGGACGCACCCTCAACGCGCACTGGACCCTGGGCACGAAGTTCTCGGTCGGCTTCAGTGAAGTGCTGAACCAGAAGCTCGCCGTGCGCCTGTCGCCCGCCATCGAGTACAACTACTTCCCGTGGGCGGAGGCGCAGAGCCGACAGCTCACCGCGCTCTACTACATCGGCCCGAACTACTACCAGTACTACGAAACGACGGTGTTCGATCAGGATGTCGAGACGCGAACCAGCCAGACGCTGCTGCTCTCGCTGTCGCAGCGGCAGTCGTGGGGCAACACGAACGTCTCGCTCGAAGGGTCGCATTATCTGCATGACCCGGAGCGCAACCACGTCACGGTGTCGGGTTTCGTGGATCTGCGCCTCGGGCGCGGCTTCTCGCTCAACGTGCGCGGTTCAGCGTCGCGCGTGCGCGATCAGATCTACATCGCCGCGCGGCCACAGTCGGAGCGTGACATCCTCACGCAGCGCCAGCAGCTGCAAACGAACTTCCGCTACAACCTCAACGTGGGCATTGGCTACACGTTCGGCTCGATCTACAACTCGATCGTCAATCAGCGCTTCGGCAATCTGGGCGAAGTGGGTGGCCGGCGCTTCGGCTTCCAGAGCGGCGGTTGATCACGGACGCCGGCTGATCGGATGGCGCGATCAGCCGGCGGTGAACACGCCCCATGCGGCGATGCCGAGCAGGGCCAGCAGCCCGACCACGGCCGCCACGCCCAGTGTCCGAAAGCGCGGGTGCTCGATCTTCTGATCGTACGCGTCATCGTCGAACCAGTAACCGGCGTCGCCCTGCCGGATCACGCCCAGGCGCAGCATTTCGTCGAACGGCGCGTCGTGCTTGAGACTCAGCGCCTTGAGGCTGCGCGCCTGCGCGGGCGACGTCGCGTTGGCCCCACGAAAGGCCATCGCGATGCGGCGACGTTCGGCCAGCAGCGCCGCCGCGATGTAGGGGGCCACCGGTGCGCCGCGCGGGCGCGACGGAAGGGGTGATGACGTCATGAGTTCACCGGAGCTGGTATCGAGTCGGCCCGGACGCACCACCGCGTCACAGGTTCGATACATCATGGAATCAATGCCGGTGGACGCGCGGCGGCAACCGCGCCTGAGGTGGCGGCGACCGCCAGCGCTCGTAATGTTGCTGTATGCGCCCACCTTGCCCCGTTCTGCGACGCGCCGTGTTCGGGTGCGCCGCATCGCTTGCACTTGTCGCGTGCGCCGCCGACTCCGACGCGACGAATCCCGACAGCACCACGACAGCGCCGGTGCGTGTTGCCACGTTCAACATCTTCGAACTCGGCGATGCGAAGCTGAACGCTCGAACGGCCGACGGTGCGCTGGCGGACACGCAGCTCGTGGCGGCGGCCGAGATCATCCAGACGATCCGTCCCGACATCCTGCTGCTCAACGAGATCGACGCGCCCCCCGATGATCCCGCGCGCGTCGCGCGTCGACTCGTGCGCGAGTTGCTCGCGGTGGGACCGGCAGCCATCGACTACCCCTACGTCTATGCCGCGCCCACGAACACGGGCGACCTGTCGGGGTTCGATCTCAATCGCGACGGCATCACCGCGACATCGGCCGATCTGGGCACACGCGCCCACGGCGACGACAGCTGGGGTTATGGCACCTATCCTGGGCAGTACGGCATGGCGATCCTGTCACGCCATCCGATCGACACGGCGGCGGTGCGCACGTTCCGGTTGCTGCCGTGGGACGCACTGCCCAACGCGCATCTGCCGGCGGGCTGGTACCCCGATTCCGTGCGTCCGCGGGTGCGCCTGTCAAGCAAGTCGCATTGGGATGTACCGATCGTGATCGGCCGCGATACCCTCCACCTGCTCGCGAGCCATCCCACGCCACCGGGCTTCGACGGGCCCGAAGACCGCAACGGCCGACGCAACTTCGACGAGATCGGGCTCTGGCGGCACTATCTCGACGGCAACACATCGCTCCGCGATGATCGTGGCGTCACCGGTGGACTCGCGACCACCGCGATGTTCGTCATCGCCGGCGACCTCAACGCCGACCCGGCCAGCGCCGACACCACGTACGACGGCGTACGTGCCGTGCAGCAGTTGCTGCAGCACCCGCGCGTTGCCGATCCCACGGTGCATCGCGGACGGCCGACCGCGTTCTTCCGCGACAGCATTCGCATCGATTACGTCCTGCCGTCGGTGGAGCTGCAGGTGCTCGACGGCGGTGTGGTGTGGCCATCCGTCGCCGATGACTCGGTCGGCGAAGCGCGAGCGCGACGCGCCAGCGATCATCGCATGGTGTGGCTCGATCTCGCGCGTCCGTTCAGGCGTCGCTGAGCGGCAGTATGGGGGGCTCGTGCCGCATCATCGGGACGCCGTCATCGCGCACGTACCAGTGCAGGAGCTCGTCAGCCGCCGGCAGATAGGCCTCCGCCGGCGGCAGGCCGCCATCAAGCAACGGCCCGGTATCGCGCAGTGCCCGCGCCACCGCGTGCGACAACGCGGACAGATCGCCGTGTCCCTGTACACAATCGTCGAGCAGCAGCACCAGATACGACGCCAGCTCTTCGGGCGTCGGTTCACGCACCGCACGCCACCCGATGCGTTCGAGCGCGCGCGTCAACGCGGGCGTCGCACCGGGACCACCCGGCCGTGTATCGTCGCGGTAGCGCGCGCGAAGGTCGGTGAAGCGGAGCACGACGGCGGGTGGAGGAGGGTGTATCACGATCGCGGGATGGAGGGAAAGCTACCCGCTGGCCAGCGCGTGTGCGCCGCGCTAGCATGCAGCCATGCCCTACACCCGTGACTACCTCGCCACCGAGCCCGCGCGCGCTGATGTGAATGCGACGCCCGGTGCGGTTTTGCTGGAGTTTGGTGCGCCCGATTGCGGCTTCTGTGTTGCCGCGCAGCCCGCACTGATGCAGGTGCTGGGCGAGCACGACGCCACGCACCTCAAGATCGAAGACGGCGCGGGGCGCGCGCTCGGACGCAGCTTCGGAGTGAAGCTGTGGCCGACGCTCGTGCTCATGCGTAACGGCGTCGAACGCGGCCGCGTGGTGCGCCCGCGTCGCGCCGACGAGATCGCCGCGCTCTTCAGCGACGCGTAGGACTGCAGAGCAGCTGCTCGGCGACGGCACGCCCACTCAGCAGCGCGCCTTCCACGCGTCCACCGGCACACCAATCGCCGGCCACACCCAGCCCACAGGCTGCATCGTAGTGCGCGAGTGGCGTGTCGGCGGCGACCGGCGCGGGAATCGCGTAGCGCCAGCGATGGGCCACCGCGTGCACGGCATCAACGCGCGCACCCAGTACCTCGCCGAAGGCCTCGAGCATCGGCGCCACCAATGTGGACGGCTCGGCGTTCAGCTGGCCCGCACTCCAGTCGGCACGCGCGTGGAGTACCCAACACTCGGCGGCGCCACGCGATGGCTTGCTGGCGTTGCGCGCGACCCACGCGAGCACCGCATCATCGTTCACGAACGCCGCATCCCACGGAACAGCGGGTGATGACGCGAGTTCGACCAACACCGCGATACACGGCTGCATCGAAATCGATGCGACACGCTCGAGAAAACTCGGGTCGTGCGCCGCGAGCAGCGCGTACGCTTGCGGCGCCGGCATGGTGAGCAGTACGTCATCCCACGGCCCGTACACGTGCGCCTCGCTCGTGTGCAGCCACCAGCCCTCGGCATCGGTGCGCAGCGCAGACACCGTGTCGGCGTAGCGCACATCAACACCCTGCGCGAGATGCTCGCCGAGCGAACGCATCCCCGGTACGGCGACCCAGCGTGTCTCGGCATCACGGCTCACGCGCCAGCTCCCATTGTCGCGTGCGGCCAGTCGCGCACTCCACGGCACGATCACGCCGGCCTCGCGCCACGCGGTCATCTCGGGAGCAAGGCGCGCATCGCGGTGCGTGAAGTACTGCGCGCCATGATCGAATGCGCGTGCACCATCACGACGCGTGGCGGCGCGACCGCCGGGCGCGCGCGACTTCTCGAACACCGTCACGCGTACGTCGTCCTGCTGCTGGAGCGTGCGGGCTGCCATCAGGCCGGACAGGCCAGCGCCCACGATCGCCACGCTGCGCACAGACGCCGTCACGTGTATCAGCGTCCGATTGACGCTGGCGACGTGCCGACGTTCGCACCAACGAGTCGCGCGATGGCGGCGTGACCATCCTCGCCAATGTCGAGTGAGAACGCATTGACGTAGAGCGCGATGTGCGCATCGCACACCGCGTCGCTCATCTCCTGCGCGTGCGCGCGGACGTAGGCGCGGCTCGCTTCCGGATGATCGAACGCGTACTGCACCGAGGCGCGAATGGCGGCCTCGGCTGCAGCGACTGTCTCGGCCGCCAGATCGGAACGCGCGCAAATGCCGGCCAACGGAACAGGTAGCCCCGTGTCCTGCTCCCACCAATCGCCGAGATCGGCGACGCGAACGAGCCCGTGCTCCGCGTACGTGAAGCGACTTTCGTGAATCACGAGTCCGGCGTCGATGTCACCGTTCACGACGGCGCGCAGGATGCGATCGTAGCGGAGTTCGACGATCTCCCCCGACGGCGGTGCCGCGAGACGCAGGAGGCGATAGGCCGTCGTGTCCACGCCCGGAATGCCGAGTCGTCCTCGCACCGCCTCGGCAAGCGACATGCGCGTGCGCGCCACGACGAGCGGTCCGACGCCTTGGCCGAGCGCAGCCCCGCTGCGAAGCAGCTGGTAGCGACCACCGACGCTCGCAAACGCCCCGACACTCAATTTCGTGAGGTGAAATGCGCCGTCACGCGCGCGGCGGTTCAACTCCTCGATGTCGAGCAGCACCGGCTCCACCCGAAACGGCGCATCCACCAGCCCGTGCGTGAGCGCGTGGAACGCGAAGGTGTCGTTCGGGCACGGCGAATAGCCGAAGGTGAGCGTGCGCATCACAAGCGATGATCAATCGGTGGAGGCAACGGCGCGCGCGATCGCGGTCACGAGCGTGGGTGTGATCGCGATGACGCGCGCGAATGCCTCGTCGAACGCCCAGCGTGTGCGGTCCTGTTCCTCGACCACATTGGAGATCACGCGCACTTCGAGCGCCGGCACGCCGGCGTGCGCGGCCGCCCGCAGCACGGCGAAGCCCTCCATGGCCTCCACCGGCGCGCTCTGTGAACCGCCAACGCGTGCGGTGGTCGCAATCGGGTACACGTGCGCGTCCGGCAGCGCACGCCTTGCCGCCGCGAGCAACGTCGCATCGGGGTGGATCACGCGTGGCGCGAAGTGCTCGGGTACCCCCAGATCATCGTAGTGCGACGCGCTGCCGATGACGATGGTGCCGAGCGGAAGATTCGCGCCGTCGCGCGCGCCTGCGATGCCGACGTGGAGCACGGCCCGCCAGGGTAGCGTGGCGGTCGCCAGCGCAGCCGAGGTAGCGACCGCGGCGTCCACGGGCCCGACGCCGCACGTGACCGTGCCCCAGCCTCGGGACGGCGCCAGTTCGCGCGGGGTGGCCGCCACGACGAGCACGCGTCCGACGGGATCTCGCGGCGATAGTGGCGCGTCCTGGGCAGCAGTCATGCCGTGAAATCGACCACACCCCCCGCGTGTGGTCAACTCGGCACCACACGACACGATCGAACGTTCTGTAGGGATGCCGTCTCGCCGTCGCTTCCTGCTGCCGCTGGCTGCCGTGGTCGCCCTGATCACGGGCGCCGCCCTCTACACCCCCGATCGTGACCGCGCCGCGCTCGAGGCGCGCTATCTCGCCGCGCCGTCGGACCTGCGCAACATCGATGGCGTCCGCCTGCACGTGCGTGATGAAGGACCGCGCACCGCGCCCGCCGTCGTGCTATTGCATGGCCTCGGCTCCAGCCTGCACACGTGGGACCCCTGGACGCGTGCGCTCAGCACGGAATGGCGCGTGATCCGCCCCGATCTGCTCGGACACGGCCTCACTGGCGCCGCACCCGATGGGGACTACTCCGATGAGCGAGCGCACCGGCTGCTCACCGCGCTGCTCGATTCATTCGCTCTCGAGCGCGTCACACTCGTAGGACACTCCATGGGGGGACGGCTCGCCTGGTCCTTCGCCGCGGAGCACCCCGATCGCATCGAGCGCCTCGTGCTCATCGCGCCCGACGGCTTCGCGAGCCCCGGCTTCGAGTACGACAAGCCCGCGGAGGTGCCGGCCGTGCTCGGACTCATGCGCTGGGTGCTCCCGGCGCCACTCCTGCGCGCGAATCTCACCCCCGCGTACGCCGATCCGTCGCGCATCACCGACGACACATTCGTTCGGTATCAGGATCTGTTGCTCGCGCCCGGCAATCGGGTCGCCACCCTCGAGCGGCTGCGGCAGACCGTCCTGCGCGATCCTTCGTCACGACTCGCGCGTATCACCGCACCAACGTTGCTGCTGTGGGGCGAACAGGACGCGATGATTCCGATCAGCAATGCCGCCGACTACACGCGTCTCCTGCCGAATGCAACGCTCGTGCGTCTGCCCGGTCTTGGTCACGTGCCGTTCGAGGAAGCGCCCGAGCGTGCGCTCGATCCGCTGCGTACGTTTCTGCGCGATTCGCGCTGAAGCGTCGTGGGGTCGGCGGGCGCGTCGGCGACGCGCGGCTTGCACGCGATGAAGTAGTGATTGGCGCCCTCGTCCTCCGTTTCACCCACGAGCACAAGGCCCGCGTCGGCCAGCACCCTCGCATACTCCACCGCGCCCAACGAAACGGACAGCCGCTTGGTGAGCACGTCGGTCCACGAGCCCGCCGCCGCGGGGGCCGTGAACAGGAGCGACCCACCGGGCACGACCGCGCCCGCGATGCGATGAAGGACACGGCGTTGCAGTTCGGGCGCGAGCAGGAATAGCACGCCAACCGCGACAACGGCATCAAAGGTCCGATCGAAGAGCGACGACTCCGTGATGTCCTCGCATGCCGCACGACACTGCGGGAACCGTGTGCGGAACGCCTGCAGGAGTGTCGCGGAGCCGTCGATGCCCCACACCTCACATCCAGCGCGCGTCAGCGCCTCGGCCACGGGGACACCCGCACCGCAGCCGACGTCGAGCACCACGGCGCCGGGTGGGAGCGTGCGCGCCCATGCCGCGATCGTGGTCGCGCCGACGAGCCCACCTTCACGAGCTGCCTGAAACTCGCGCGCGATCGCCTCGTAGCCGGTCGATGCATCGGTCGGAACTGGTTCTGACATCGAAGGTCTGGGTCGTCCGGGCGTTCACCTTCAGCTGCGGTTGCACGAGAACAACCGGTTGCAGCGCACCGACGAGAGCGCGTCGAGGCGACACGCCGGTTTCCTTCGCGAGTCGCTGAGCGGTCCAGCCGCGCACCTCCACCGCGTCGCAACATCATCGGAGCACGCGATCAAGGAAAGAGCGATCGTGATGCTGGCGACTCGCTGCATTTTCTTGGCGATCCGACGCTGGAGTGCAGGGGCGTGTCGCGCACCAAAGTGCACGATGGCTCGTGAATCATGCGACGACGCGACGCCGTGCCGATTCGCTCTACCGTTCACCGTGTACTTCGGCGAACAGCGCGGGCAGCTCGATGACACACGGCGTGAACTCGCCCTCGGGCTGCCAGACCAACGTCTCCGTCACGATCTCGGGACCCTCCGCGTCTGGTCGCCAGCGTTCGACCAACCGCGCCTCGAGATCCACGATCCAGTACGGCACCCCGTGTCGCTGGTAGCTGGCACGCTTGATGACGCGATCGGCGCGGGCTGTACTCGGTGAGAGCACCTCGATGAACAGCAGCGGATGCGCGAGCTCCTCCACCGTGACCGGTCGACGTCCGTTGACCAGCGGTACGATGAACACATCGGGCTGCACGAGGGTGAAGCGATCGAGCTCGAAGTCGGAGGGGGCGACGCCGACGGCGCCGATACCATGCACCCGACAGTAGGCATTCAGGGCGTCGAATAGCGCTCCCACCGCCCATTGATGCGACAATCGTGGACTGGGACTCACGAGCAGTTCCCCGTCCACGCACTCGAAGCGTTTGCCGGGTTCGTCGGGGAGGGCGCGGACTTCGTCCGCCGTCCATCGATGGGGGGCAGCAATCGACATGGCCATACAGTGCTCGGCCTCAACGAAAAAGGGCAAGGGGGCATGACGGCACGATGAACCGACCGTACCAGTGGTGCATCACCCAAACGCCGCCGTCCGCAGCCTGATCGCGCGCCAGCGACTAGCTGCGCCGGTACGCCCGCGCCATGAGAACTCCGCCCGCGAAGCCGCCGAGATGCGATGGCCAGCTCACTCCCGGTGTGCCAGGGAGCACGCCGAATACCAGACTGCCCCACGCGGCCGTCACCAGCACGCTGATTGCGATCGCAGCAAACGTGCGCGTGTACCAGCCGCTGAGCATGAGAAACCCGAGATACCCGAACACCAGTCCGCTCGCGCCCACATGCACCGAATTCGGTGCACCGAGCAGCCACGCCGCGAGCCCCGCCGTGAGCAGACTGATCACCGTGACCTGCCAGAAGTGACGCGCATCGCGCCACATCACCATCCAGCCGAGTACCGCGAAGGACACGGTGTTCGCCAGCAGGTGATCGAGATTGGCGTGCAGGAACGGCGCGACGAACACGCCGAGCAGGCCGGTACTGGTGCGCGGTACCACGCCGAGCGAGAGCAGCGCGCCGCCGCTGACCAGCGTCGCGACGAAGCCCGCCCACATGGCGCCCAGCGAGAGCGCAAGGGTGCGCACCTGTGTGCGCGCGGACGCGGTCACCGCGCGACGAAGTCGGACGCCGGAGTTCATGTCGTCCCTACGGTCGTACCCGATCACGGGTTCCGCGCCACGCCCGGAACACCACCGCGCCACGTCCCCTCAACTCTGCAAGTGCCCGAGCAGGCCCACGCCGAGCACGGCCAGCAATCCGAGCAGCGAGAGCACGCCGACGCCGGCACTCGCGCGACGCACCCACCCCACCGCGTACTCCGTCGCCGTGTCCGCATCGGCCGCCTCTCCCTCGGCCGCGTCGTCAGCGTCGTCCACCAGCGCGTCGTCATCCAGCTCGTGCGCCGCCTCCTCGCGCGCATCCCGCTGCACGGCAAACGCCCACACCGCGTGCGCGACGAGCGTGACACCCGTGAGCACCGGTACCGGCCACGCATCCGGGTGCCACCACAGCGACGCTGCATTGAGCGCGAGACCACCCGTCAGCTGCAACAGCAGCGCGCTCGGCGTCGCATCCAGTGCGCGATCGCGCAGCACCGACGCGAGCGTCTCGCGCTCCACGTCGGCCGACGGCGATTCCTGCAGCAACTGCGACACCGCGCCTCCCATCGTCATGCGACGATGCGTGCCACGTCAGGGTGACGCCGGTCCCGTTTCGACTGGCGTGTCGGGCTGGCTGCCCCACTCCGTCCAACTGCCATCGTACACCGCAACGTGCGGTGCCCCCAGCACATCGAGGGCGAGCGCGAGCACACACGCGGTCACGCCACTGCCGCAACTCGCGACGATCGGCCGTTCCAGCACCACGCCCGCCCCGTCAAGAACCTCGCGCAACTCGGACGCGTCACGCAGCGTACCATCCGGACGCACCAGCGACGCGTAGTGCACATGCCGCGCGCCTGGGATATGCCCACCACGCACGCCCGCGCGTGGCTCCGGTTCGCTGGCGGTGAACCGACTCGCCGACCGCGCGTCCACCACCTGTTCCGCCGCCGACGCGAGGTTCGCGCGCATGGCCGCGATATCGCGCCAGCGCCGTGCGTCCGGTCGCGGCGTGAGTACCGCCGCCGACCGGGTTGTCGCCTCGGCCGTGACCGGTCGCCCCTCGCGCAGCCACGTCACGAGTCCACCGTCGAGCACCGACACGTTCGTGTGCCCGAGCGCGCGCAGCATGTACCACACGCGCGGCGCGCTGAAGTGTTGCCCTGATCCGTCGTACACCACCACGCGTGTACCGTCCCCCACTCCCAGCGCACCGAACTGTTCGGCGAGTCGCTCGGGCGACGGGACGGTGTGCGGATACGGTGCCGTTGCATCACTCAACGCATCGATGTCGGCGAAGACCGCGCCGGGAATGTGCCGCGTCGCGTACTCGGCGCGCGCATCGCGCCCCGACGCCGGCATGTACCAGCTGGCGTCGAGCACGATCAGGTCCGGCGCGTCGAGGTGCGCCGCCAACCACGCCGTGGAGACCAACGGCGAGGGCAGCTCGGTCGCGTCGTTCGCCTCGGGCCACTTCACCTGCAGCGCACCGGACGGACAGCGCGCGACCTGCGCGGCGATGGCGTCCGGCGACGCCGCGCTCACATCCACCCAGCGCTTGCGACGCACGTCGAAGACGGCGGGCAGCCCGCGCAGGCAGACCGCGGAGTGCGTACAGACGGTCTTGTCGAAGGTCACGGTGATCCCGTGTCCTTCGTACACCTGCAGGCGTGTGCTCATGCGAGATCCGGGGCGCTGAGGACGGTGAGGCGGACCCTCGAACCTAGCTCACGCGCGCGGACCGTCGCCAGCCGGGACGCGACGGAGCCGCCACGCCGAGAGCGCGGTAAAGAGCACACCCACCGGCAGCGGCTCGAGCAGCGAGAAGCCGAGCCGGACCAGCGGATTGCTGTAGCTCGCCGCGAAGGCGTCGAGGTCGGCGCGCTGCGCGGCCAGCGAGGCCTCGGTGGCGCCGGCGGCCTTGGCCTTGGCGAGCGTGTAGTCGGCGTACCCCTGCATGAAGTCGGGGAGGAACGTCCGATACACGAACTCCCACGCGAGTGCGTAGCAGACCGTCGCCACCGCCGTGATGCCGAGTCCGATGGCGATCCCCTGGCCGAACGTGAGGTGGCCACCCCCGACGGTGTCGCGCCAGCCGCGCACCCCGAACCAGATCATGAGAAACGCCAGCACCATCGTGGTGTAGCCGATGATGGCCGCGTACTCGAAGCCGATCTGTTCACCAAAGGGCGCGGTGAGCACCATGCTGCCGGCGAGAATGGCGCCGGCCAGCAGGCCATAGCGGAGAATGACGGGACGCATGCTGGACACTCCTGGGGGTAAGGGAAGACGCACGGTGTGCGCGTGGCGGCCAGCATGGCGGATCCCGAGGCGTCGCGCGTCACCCGAAGGAGTGATTTTTCGCCTGCACCGCCAAAATCATGCGAATGGGGGACACGTTGGGCGTACGCGCAGCACCTTGTCACCCGATCAGGCGGCGCTCCCGGGCCACCTGCACGGCCTGCGTGCGTCGATTCACGTCGAGCTTGGCGTAGATGCGGCTGCTGTGCGTCTTGACCGTATTCTCGCTGACCCCCACGTGCGCGGCGATCTCGCGCGTGGACAGTCCCGCGGCAATGAGCGCCAGAATATTCAGTTCGCGCGGCGTCAGGCCGGAACGCGCGACGGCCACCGGATCGGGGGAGAACGGCTCGATGGGCGCGGCCGCGGGGGCCGTTTCGGAGCGCACGTTGGCGGTCACGGCCGATGCGTCGGCCACGGGCCGCAGCCGCTGCCCGAGCCACAGGCCGACGCCCGCAAACAGCAGCGCCACGAGCCCGCCGTAGAGCTCGAGGGAACGGTGGAGCACCAGCCATCGGTATTCGATGACGCGCAGCACGACGATGAGCACGCCCCCCACCCCGCCGAACAGCAGGATGGTGCGCCACGGCGCGGTGCGTGACGGAACAGATCCCGACGAGGACGATTCGGGAGGCATGGCGTGCCGGACTCAGCCCGCGCTGAGCGCGAGCCGCGCGGCCGCGAAGTCTTCGAGCGCGTGCCCCACCGACTTGAACAGCGTGACGTCGGCGAGCCCGCGCCGCACGGTCAACTGCGAGCGCAAGACCTCGCCGAGCTCCGCGCGCACGTGGCTCGCGTCGATCACACCCGCCGCGATCGGCTGTGTGAGATCACCTGCGGTTGGCAAGGCGCCACTGCGCGTATCGACTACGACCCGTGCGCGCCGAATGAGCGCGTCGTCACTCTCGCGCATGGCCGGCGTGAAGCCGCCCACGAGATCGATGTGCGTGCCATCGCGCACCCACGCGCCGAGCACGACCGGCTCGGTGGCGGTCGTCACACAACTCACGATATCGGCGGCGGCGGCTGCCGCCGGGCGATCGGTGACAACCTCGACCGTGAGCCCCTCGCGGGCGAGCTCCTCCGCCACCGCCGCCGCCGAAGTCACATTTCGTCCCCACACGGCAAAGTGGGTGAGCGACGGGAGCAGCGCGCGGTAGCCGCGCAGCATCCACGGGGCGAGCCGCCCCGTCCCGATGACGAGCAGTCGGCGCGCACCGGGTCGCGCCAGCGCCCGCGCGGCAATCGCCGACGTGGCGGCAGTGCGGCGCACCGTGAGCGCTTCCCCGTCGAGCAGCGCGCGCGGTGCACCGGTGCGCCGATCGAGCAGCAGGTAGGTGGCTTCGACGGTGCGTCCCCCGTGCTGCGCGGCGGTGGGGATGACCGTCACCAGCTTGGTGCCGATCTCGAGTTCGTCCCACGCCGGCATCAGCAGCAGTGAATCGGCCGCGGACAATGCGTGCGCGGTACGGTCGGGCACGGCCGGAGGCGTGGCAAACGCCGCCGTGAGCGCACGGCCGAGCGGTTCCCACGGAAGCGCCGCGTGCACGTCGGACTCGGAGAGGATGCGCAGCGGTGGTGCGATCACGGGCGGTGGTCTATCGTGGAGGCGCGCGGCTCGCCCGCACGCCCCACTCAACCTACGGTCCGTCCTTCGCTCCGCCAGCCACACCGTGTCCCAATCCGCTGCTGCCCCCGGGCACGTGCTCATCGTCGGTGGTGGCATCATGGGTGTCGCCACGGCCTGGCATCTCGCACACGAGCACGGGGCACGCGTCACCGTCGTCGAGCGCGATCCGACCTACGCGCGCGCGTCGAGTGCCCTCTCGGCGTGTGCGATCCGTCAGCAGTTTTCGACCGCGGTGAACATTCGCGTGTCGCAACACAGCCTGCAGCGCTATCGTGACCTGGGGACGTACCTCGGACTCGCCGACGAGACGCCAGCGCTCGGCCTCGTCGAGCCCGGCTACCTCTATCTCGCTCGCACCGAGGACGGCGCGCGCGTGCTGCGCGAACAGGTCGCCCTGCAGCACTCGCTGCATGTGCCCACGGCACTGCTCACGCCCGACGCGCTGGCGAGCCGTTTTCCGTGGCTCACGACCCACGATCTCAGCCTGGGCTCCCTCGGCGTGTCGTCGTCCACGAGCGGCGAAGGGTGGTTCGACGGCTACGCGGCACTGCAGGCCTTTCGCCGAGCGTCGCAGCGCGCGGGCGTGGTGTTGCACCGCGCCGAGGTGTCGCACTTCGATACCACGCGCGACGACGGTGCCACGCGCGTACTGGCCGCGTGCACACGCGATGGCGAGCGTATTCCGTGCGATACCGTCGTGGTGACGGCTGGTGCGTGGTCCGCCGACGTTGCTGCGATGCTCGACGTCGCATTGCCGGTGCGCGCGCGCAAACGCGATGTCTTCGATATCGAAGCGGTTGGCTCGTTGCCGCACATGCCCTTGCTGATCGATCCGACGGGCGTGTGGTGTCGCCCCGAAGCAACGCCGGGCCGCTTTCTTTGTGGCGCACCGCCTCGCGACGATGTGGACGACGCACCGCTCGAGCAGGTCGATCACGCGTTGTTCGGGGAGGTGATCTGGCCGGCGTTGGCGCACCGCATTCCGATGTTCGACGCGCTGCGGGTACGCAGCACGTGGGCGGGCTACTACGAGATGAATACGTTCGATCACAACGGGCTCGTGGGGGCGCTCCCCGGCATCGTCAATGCGTTCACGGCGTGTGGCTTCTCAGGCCACGGCCTGCAGCAGGCGCCCGCCGTGGGCGAAGCACTCGCTACGCGCATCGCGACGGGCGCCTTCGGCGCGCTCGATCTGCGAGCGCTCGGTGTTGAGCGCATAGCGGCGAATCAACCGCTCCTGGAGCGCAACGTGATCTGATCGGCTTCGCATGCCCGGCGGAGCCTGCGGTCCCCGCACCAATGACGAGCGCCCGACCGCTCGACTTGCCCCAGGCGGCCCCTCCTGTCAGGTTTGGACGGAGACGGGTCCTCCGTATTGTTGCGGATGCTCGTCGAGCGCTCGTGGGCAGCGACGCCCCGCGCTCCACGTCGTCGGTGACGACGCACTCCCCAATTGCACGGAGACGCTTGCATGCGCGTTCCCTTCCGCTCGCTGACGGGCCTCGCGGCCCTCTCGCTCGTCGTTGCGTGTGGTGGTGGTGACACGGCGGCCGACACGGCCGCCGACGCCACCCCGACCACCGACGCTGCTGCCCCGGCGACTGAGCCGACGGCCACGGTCGCCTCCGCCGACGGCGCCGCCATCTACCAGCGCTGCGTCACGTGCCACATGGCCGACGGCGCCGGCATGCCGGGCGCGTTCCCCCCGCTGGCCGGCTCGGACTGGGTGACGGGTCCGGCGTCGCGCCCGATCGCTGTGGTGATGCATGGCCTGCAGGGCGAGATCACGGTCAACGGTACGAAGTACAACAGCATGATGATGGCGTACGGCACTGGCGTCCCGATGAACGATGACGAGATCGCGGCCGTCGTGACGTACATTCGCAGCAACTTCGGCAACTCGGCGTCGGCCGTGACCGCTGCCGATGTGGCAGCCGTGCGCACCGCCACCGCGGGTCGCACCACCCCGCTCACCGTCGCCGATCTCGAGGCGATGCAGTAAGGCGGTTCGCTTCGGGGCACGAGCGCCCGACCTCCCGCGCATGGGGAGGTCGGGCGCTTTGTATTCTGGCCTCAACGCAGCCGAGCGACGCCGTTCCAGAGGAGCGCCGCCCAACCCCAGAGGACAGCCAGATACGCGCCCAGACGAATGGCCCGCGGGCGGCCCTGACCGGCGAGCAGACGGTCGAGCGCACCGGCGATCAGAAAGCCGACGGACCACGCCATGCCGACCGTGATCATGGCGGGCCATACCCAGTCGCCGCTCAGGTCGTTGATCCGGCGATACGCTGGCGGCAGCGTGGGTGCGACGAGGACGTGCAGCGCCCCACCCAGCGCGCCCATGCTGACGAACCCGAGCACCAGGACGATGGCGGCACGGACGATCGCACGGCGATCGGGACGAAGGAGCGACATGGTCGCGCGGCTGTGGGGCGGCTATCGAGACGGGAGCGGACGCAATCTACCGTTGGGGCTTGCGAGGCTGATGATATTGCACTCTCATGCGCCACTTCGGACCCTCCCACCTGCATAAGTGCGTCCGCGCCTTCGCCGCCACCGCGGCCCTCTTCGCCGCCTCCGCTCGGGCCCACGCGCAGACGACGACCGAGCTCCTGCCGCCCGCGGACTCCGCGCGACCGCGGCTCGCCGCCCGCGCCGCCACCGGTCGCATCGTGCTGGATGGCCGCCTCGACGAATCCGATTGGCAGGCCGCCCCCGTCACCGACGTCTTCGCCGCCGTCAATCCCGACTACGCACCGCGCGCCAACGCGCGCACCCGCGTCCGCGTGCTCTTCGATCGCACCCACCTCTACGTGGCCGCCGAGCTGCTCGACTCGCTCGGTCGCGATGGCGTCCGCATTCGCGACCTGCGACGCGAGTTCACTCCCGCCGACAACGATCACTTCGCCGTCATCCTCGGCCCGCTCGGGGATCGACGCAGCGCCTATCAGTTCGCCGTCACGCCGTATGGGTCGTTGCGCGATGAACAGGCGTTCGACGGCGGCGACGCGACCAACGAAAACTGGGACGCGCTCTGGAGCGCGCGCACGCAGCGTACCGACAGCGGCTGGGTCGCCGAACTCGCCATTCCGTGGGCCACGCTGCGCTACGATGCGAACCGCACCGACTGGGAGGTCAACTTCGTGCGCAACGCGCGGCGGCAACTCGAGACGAGTGCGTGGAGCGCCTACCCGCGTCAGTTCTCCGCGTATCGCCTCACGTTCGCCGGTGTGCTGACCGACCTCGCGCCGCCACCACCAGGCGCGAACATCCGGCTGCGACCGTTTGCCCTCGCGGACGCGTCACGGGGCCCCACCGACGCGGCGCTCACCCGCCCGACCGGGACCGTGGGTGGCGAAGTGATCTGGGCGCCCAACGCAAACAGTCTCGTCGAACTCACCGCCAACACCGACTTCGCCCAGGCCGACGTCGATCGCCAGGTGGTGAACCTCGAACGCTTCAGCGTGTTCTTTCCGGAACGACGGCAGTTCTTCCTCGAGAACACCGACGTGCTGAGTCCGCGCGGGCTCACGGGACGCTACGTCGTGCAACCGTTCTTCTCGCGTCGCATCGGACTCGCCGATGATGGCACACCGCGACGACTCGACGGCGGCGCGCGCTACACGTGGCGGTCGGGACGCAGCAGCATGGGAGCACTCGCCGTGCACGAAGGCGATGACGGGCGCGGGGTGAGCCGTTCGCTCGCGCTCGTTCGCGGAAGCCGCTACGTCGGTACATCCTCTCGGCTCGGTGCCTTCGTGGCCGTACGCGAGGACGCGGGCGACGGGGCAGCGGCCACGAATCTGGTGACGGCGATCGATGGGCTCACGCGCATCGGCGAGCAAGTGCAGTTGAACGGCATGCTCTCGACCTCCACTGAAGGCGACCGCACGAGTGTCGCCGCGACGTACTTCGTGGGCCGCGATACACCAGGGCTCTACACAGGCGTGCTTGGCGCGTGGGTCTCGGAAGACTACGCGCCACGCACTGGCTTCGTCTCGCGATCGAATGTGTGGCTCACCAGTCCCGCCGTGGTTGGCACATGGCAACCGTCGTGGCGACCGGAGCATGTCGTGTGGTTTCGACCGGCCGTGGTGGGCTACGTGTACCAGACGCCCGGCAGTGGCACGCTTCAGGAAGGCTTCGGAGGGTATTCAGAATTTTGTGTGTGACGCCATACTACCCGAAAGGAGGCAGGTATGGCTCGA
>ERZ1066121.164-NODE-164-length-61011-cov-11.785321_pt1 | contig 61011 bp, 40 predicted proteins | sample MGYA00382768_ERZ1066121 | MGnify/ENA primary metagenome ERZ1066121 (study PRJEB33369, sample SAMEA5778351) | biofilm metagenome | biome: Industrial cooling water; feature: Water cooling tower basin; material: Biofilm | place: United Arab Emirates | collected...
TGATAGCGTTACGCACCCTACATTCTTTAAGGCGCCCAAGTTTCGCACTTGAGACTAAATTATTGCTACATGTACTCTATAAATACGCTCACTCTTCCCAATTTTCTATCTTGAGATTTGGAATTTGGGAAAAGTCTTTGTAATTGCGTGTGACTATTGTTGCATTTTGAGTCAGAGCAATAGACGCAATTCTCAAGTCTTTTTCAATTCTATTTTTTGCTAAGTTTTTAGAGCTTTGCCTTAACATTTGATAACAGTTTTCGGCATTTGCGTCAAAATTCAAGACAGTTATTACCCTAATAAATTCCGTAGTTTCCCAGAGCTTGGTATAAAGTTGAGTAATTTTTTGTGCTTGAGCAGGGTTATTCAATCTTCCAACTCAACCGTTAAATAATTCTTGGACATTAACTACGGTAATTGCAACATTTTTAGAATATTTGTCAACTTGGGCAGTTATTGATTTGTTTCCTGCTAAAAACAGCGACGCATGGTCAGTATCAAGAATCCATAAACTCATATTTCGCTATCGTCTTCCCGTTCTGCTCTTATTTCTTTCATAATTTCCATGAAATCTGGGTCATCTTTAAAAATTCCAGCAAACTTCATTAAGGGATTTTCTGAGGTAACTGGTTGTATAGGCGCCGGAATTTTAATAATTTCGGCTTTTGCTAAACGTTTTTGTAATAGCACCTGAACTTTTTCAACTGCTCCTTGCTTTGTTTCATCTTGTATCTGACAATCTGGAACTTCTAAAACAGTTGCTGTAGTAAGACCATCAGTTGTACTCTCTATTAAAATATTCCAATCATCCATAAGAGTTAAGGGGTGCAAAGTGAATATAGTATATTTTTATGCTAGCTTATAATTATATCTAGATTTTTGAAAAAATAACATTAATTTTTACGAACGAAATTACAAACATTGTATAGTTTATGCTTTACAAAGCTTGTATGCTTGATTCTTTGGATGACAAATCAATGCCATTGACTAGAGTGATATAGAAATAACTCTATAACAAAGCACAAGTTGTCTTAATTTGGCATCTTCACAAAAATTCAAGCATCAGCTATAATCAAGAATAGTTCTTATGCTATTAACGACGGTTTGAATTTCTTGGTCATTAAAAGAAGTATAGCAAGCATTAAAGAGTAATTTATCTCCAGACTGTAATATTTATTACATTGCACAGGCTTTCTATGCCTGTGCTACATAGGGAGGCTAACCTTTAACGAATACGTGTGTTAGACCATTAGCTTGGTTATCCATTAAGCCATCAACTGTGGCGATGAATTCATGTTCTAAATATGGTTTAGTCATGTAAGCTGTGGCGCCTAATGCTTCGGCGAGTTTACGATGTTTTTCGGCACTACGCGAGGTTAAAATTATGACTGGCTTTTCAGATAAGCTAGTGTTTTGACGGACATTTGATAATAGTTCAAAGCCGTTCATGCGTGGCATTTCTAAGTCTGAGACAACTAACTGAATTTCTGGATGTCGCTGTAGTTGTTCGACTGCTTCAATACCGTTTTGAGCTTGTATTACTTGATAACCTGATTTTTGTAAGGTTAAAGATATTGTTTGCCGTAAACTAATGGCATCATCGACTACTAATACTACTTTTTCATTTTTGTTTTTTGTTGGTTTTGCTTGAGGTAAAATTTTGGCGCCTTGCGAATGATTATTATCGTTGGATGCTGCGAGCATTGGTGCTGGTGTTATGGTTGCTGACATCGACAAAGCTTTTTTATTAGCTCCGGAAAATGCAGGCAGTGACATAACCTCAAGAGATGCTTGCATTTCACTTGATTCTAAAAGTAGCGAACCATCGATTACTAAAACGAGGTTGCCGTTTGCAAGACTAGAACAACCATAGATAAACTTAGGAGGAGCTATTGTAGAACTTAAAGGACGAATTACAAGCTCTTGTTCACCAATAATTTGGTCAACTTCTAAAGCTAATATGTCTTGGTTTCGGCGCAGTACTAATACTGGATTTACTACTTCTTCACGGTCTTGTATTATGGTGCTGTGATTCACATTGGCGCCGCTTCTAAATGAGCCACTGTAGTATAAAAAGTCGGAAAGGTTACGTAAACCTACCATGCGCTCGTCTTTGCCAGTGTTCCAATGTAGAACTTTTCTACCCTCAAATTCTTTAATTTGCTCAGAAGATGGCAACAAGATTTTTTCGATACTATCTAACAGCAAGGCATAAACCGCACCTCCTGCTTGAACAATCATTAACTGGTCGGTAGTCATAGAAAATGGTATTTTGAGTACGAATGTTGTTCCTTGGTTAGGGAGCGAATAAACTGATATCGAACCATCAAGAGCTTGTAACTGGGTTTTTACTATGTCTAACCCAATACCACGTCCAGAAATTTCACTAACTTGACCAGCTGTTGAAAACCCAGGAGAAAATAATAGCTCTAACAGTTCTTCGTTGGTTGAATGGTATGAATCAGAAATCAAGCCAAGGTCAATACCTTTTTTACGAATTTTATCGAAGTTTAAACCCTGTCCATCGTCGCTAACTTCAATGATTGTTTGGCTACCTTGATGATATGCTCGAATCGTAATTACACCAGAAGAGGATTTACCTAGTTTTTGCCTTTCTTCTGGCGCCTCAATACCGTGGTCAAATGCGTTACGCACCAAATGTAACAAGGGGTCGTAGAGCTTTTCCGAAATCGCTTTATCTACTAGTACTTGAGTTCCAAATAGTTTGACCTCAGCTTTTTTGTTGTAAACGTTTGCGAGGTTTCCAACTAGTTGAGGGAAGCGATTTAAAATATTCGCTAGCGGCGCCATGCGTGCTTCTACAATATTATCGATAATATTGAGGGTTAAATTTTGATTCTTTTCATGAACTTGTGTTGATTGACGTAAAATTAAATCGAGTGACTCACCTATTTCTTGTAACTGTAAGGTTTCTTCTTGTGCTGAGTGCAACGCCATATAAAATTCGCTGTAGTCATCCATTTCTAAAGAATCAAAAGCAACACTTGCAACCTTTGTTGTCGCTTGGTCTTTGTGTGACTGCATCTGAAGCGGTAAATCGCGTAGTATACCTATTGTTGCTTGATGTCTTTGAATATGTTGAGATAACTGCTCAATAACTTGTTGAAGTTGCTCATCTTGTAAGGTTCTACGTTTATGATAAATTAACAATTCTCCTGCGAGATAATTAAGACGCTGTAATCCATCAACATCGACCCTTACAAACGAACGCTGGCGAAGATTTTTATTATTAGTTGCAGACTGTAATTTTTCCTTATTAATTGCTTCTGAAGGTATATTAACTGCGTTGGCTGTACTTGCGACACTTATAACTGTATCACCGAGTTCAGATTCGTCGGTGCCTTCATTAATGGTTGGTTCATCGTCTTGCAACTTGGTGTTTGTGTTACCGATGCTAGGAAGCTGTACATTTTGATATAAACCAGAATTTTGAATGGCGGTTTCAGCTATATTTGCACTAAAGGTAGTGGTTATTTCTTCACCCCATATAGCCTCAATACCACTTTGAATTGGTTCTACAGGCACCTGTGATACTTCTTTAATTTCAAGTAGTTGTTGTAATTTTAGATTATCGCTCCAATTTTTTTCAACAGCAGTAAGAGGAGGATGGCTTTTATACTCTTGTGCTAATTTATTAATTCGATTTTGCAGAAACTCTATAATGGGTGAATCAATATCTACCTTGGCGTATCGGTATTTAGCAACGTTAAGTAACACATTCAAAATTACGCCCTGACGATATATTGACAAGCTAGGTGTATCGCCTTCGTCGTATAGGAATAACCAAAACTCACTCAACCAAGTTTCAACATAATCAACAACATTTTCTACTCCAGTTTTGGGAATGATTAGTGATAAGCTTAATTCTTTTTCAGGAATATTTAACTCATGATTAAACCAACCTAAAATATAACGAATTATTTTTAAATATAGTTTAGCGGTAGTAGGCTTTAAAGGCTCATCTTGAGTAGAATTTGGATTTGTGATAAAATTATATAGCTTTTCTACTTCGCTTCTAAGAGAATATGCTTCTTTTGATGAAGATGTAATTCGACTTGTTTCTTCGATTTTTGGTTCTGGTTGTATAGTGTCTTCTTGATATTCTCCAATATGATTATCAGAAAAATTAATAGTATACATATTATCGGGCATTGCATACGATGCAACTTGAGATAATGAAAGTAACGCTTCAGAAGGTTCTCCTCCACGTGTACGGTCACCTGCCAGTACATCAACGCGAGCTTTCTGTAAATTATCTGAGCTAGCTTGAGCAATTGCAAGCGCAGCATTAGGGTTTGCATCTAAAGCAGCTACCATAGATAAAGCAATTGCACCAAATCCAGGTAAATTTAAAGATTCTGCCAATCCTAAAAATACTTCAGCTTGAGAACGTAAAAACTCTGCCAACTCGTCATTTTCTGGTGGCGCCTGTTCTAATATTTGGGCAATACTATCAATACGCTGAGACACACCCGTCTCAAATATCGACAAAACAATATCAAATCCCAACTCCTCTGAAGTTGGAATATAAACTTCGGCGCCAAAAGCATCACCGAGTTTTTCTTGTAACTGAGCAAACACCGAAGCTGCACGCTGAAGAATATCATCGTTGTCAACGGTAGTTTTAGTAATTTCAGCAGTTACAGGCAACTGTAAACACTCATACGCCTGAAATAAAAGTGTTTGTAGCTGTGAATCAATTACTACATCAGGACTATAAAGTGCCTTAAAAATATCTTCGAGTGAATGAGCAACCTTATTTATAACATCGAGTCCAACATTCGCGGCGCCACCCTTGAGTGTATGAGTCGCGCGCATTAAGTTATGAACTTTAGCAGTGCTGTAATCATCAGCCAAACCAAAAAGTTCTTCCTCAATAGTTTGTAATAACTCTGGAGCTTCAGTTAAAAAGTAAATATAACCCTGCTCTCTAATAGAGGCGTCTGTAATCATAATAAAAGTTAAAAATTATAAGTTAGGGCAGCACCTGTTTTATTCCTCTGTGTCCTCCCTGTCTCTGTGGTAAGAAAAATAATTTTTACCACAGAGGCACAGAGAAACAGAGAGGGAGGATTAGTGTACTTTGAATTTGCTTGCGCTGGACAGCAACTCTTGCGCCATTTCAGAGAGTTGGTTGAAGACGGTGGTAATGTTGCTTGCTTCGGCGGAAGTTTTGTTAGCAATTTTTGCTACGTCTTTCATTGAAGCTGTTACCGATACTGATTGCAACATTTGCCCTTGTGTTGCGTCGGTAATTTGTTGTAATAGCTGACTAATTTCGGCAGTTGCTACCACAATTGCATTCAAGCTCAACCGGGTTTGGTTAACTAGGTTTGTACCTTCTACTACCTGTTGAATACCAGTTTCCATTGCTACAGCAACTTCGCCTGTTTCTTCTTGAATTTCTTGCACGAGTTTCTCAATTTCAATGGTTGCTGCTGCTGACTGACGTGATAGCGAGCGTACTTCGTCTGCAACTACCGCAAATCCTTTACCGTATTCTCCTGCACGGGTTGCTTCAATTGCCGCGTTAAGCGCAAGTACGTTAGTTTGAGTCGCGAAGTTACTAATTAGGTTTACAACTTTGGAAATTTTCTGCGAAGATTCTGAGAGACGCTTAATTTTTTTACTCGTTTGAGAAACAGTCTCGCGAATTCCTTGAATTGCCTCTACCGTCAGGTTCATGGCTTCATCGCCAGATTCTACAGTTTGGTTAGCTTGTTGTACTGCTAATTGTACTAACTCAGCGTTACCTACAACTGCTTGCGTCGAATCTACCATTTGCTGAATTTCGCCCAAAGCTTCGTTTAGTTCTTTCGATTGCTGCTGCGCTAAGTGTGTTAGTCCCGATAGCGATGCACTACTTTGGCTCGAAGTTGATGCTACTTGTTGCGCTGCTCCTTGTACTTGAACGACGATTTGACGCAATGCTTGTAGGGTGTTGTTGTATGCATCTGCTATTGTGCCCAGTTCATCTTCGCTTATTGGCGCCCGTACTGTTAAGTCACCGTTTAGCGCTGGACGCACGGCAGAAAGTAACTGCATGGCGCCTTTTTGTAGATATTCTTTAGCTTCTTTTTCACGTTCTACAGCTTGAGCAACTCGTGTTGATTGCGATTGAAGTTGCTCTAAGTACTCGGTTTGTTGCAGTGCAATTCCTAATTGGTCACCAATACGCGACAGCAAACTAATTTCAGATTCTTCCCACTCACGTGTACCAGAGTTTTCAAATGCTGCCAACATACCCCAAAGTTTGGAACCTTGGAAAATTGGCACAATCGCATAAGATTTAACTTGGTATTCATCTAATACTTCTGTGTAACAAGACGGGAAACCTGCATTGTGAATATCTGGTCTAACATATGCTCGACGGTTACGTAATTCACCACCTTCTGTAGCTCTTAAGTAAGTATCTACACTAGCTTCACTAGTAGCGAACAAAGTCCGTATATTATAACAACTGCTGATGCTTTCTTGGAGACGAGGAATTTTATTTTGCTTCTCTAATAGCGATACCCAACCATCACCAACCGATTCCGCAACAAATAAACCACTCCAATCAGGATTAAAACGATACACTGTTACACGGTCGGTTTTGAGAAGCGCACGTACTTCTTTTGTCGCAATATTAAAAATGGACTGCATATCCATCGACTGACGAATTTTGTCAATGACATTTGCTGCATCCCGGTCACGTTTTGCCGCTTTTTCAATTTCTTGATTTTTCTGTTGCAACTGGTGCAAGTACTCAACTTGTTGTAATGCTACACCTAACTGGTCGCTAACACGCACTAACAAATTAACTTCGGTTTCTTCCCACTCGCGTGTTCCACTATTTTGATATGCTGCTAGTAATCCCCACAGAGTATCTCCTTGAAAAATTGGTACAATTACATAAGCGCGAGCTTGATACTGTTCTAATATTTGAATATGGCAGTCAGCATGACCCATTGCGTACATGTCATTGGCAACAAAATACTCGCGGTTACGATATCTTCCACCTTGAGTTTCTTGCAAATAAGTATCTGCCCAAATTTGTCCACCGTTTGGTCCAACCAAACGCACCCAGTTACCGCTAACTGACTCAGCAACAAACTCTCCACTCCAGTCAGGTTTGAATTGGTATACAACAACCCGGTCAGCATTTAGCAATGAACGAATTTCTTTAGTAACTGTGCTAAAGATAAAGTCAACATCAAGCGACTGACGAATTTTATCAATAATGCTGGTAGCGGAAGAGTCTAACGCAGCTAGTTTTTGCGCTTTTTGTGATTGTCGTTGCAATTTCTCGAATGTTTCAGCTTGTTGCATTGCCGCTCCTAAAAGTGCAGCAACTTGCTCCATCATCGTAACTTCAAACGCTTCCCATTTACGAGGCGCCGAGTGTTGATAGGTTGCTAAAAATGCCCAAAGTTTATTTTCTTTGAAAATGGGAACAGTAAGATAAGCTTTTGCTTCAAATTGTTCTAACAGTTCCATATAGCAGGGAGGGAAACCCGCTTCTTTAACATCATCAACAACAAAAGTAGTTTTTTGCTGGTAACGACCACCTTTACTATCTTGCAAGTAAGTGTCTTTATTTTTATAAACATCGGCAAGATTGCGGATTGAGTCGCAATGACCGTTTTCTTTTAGCAACGCTTGGTTAATTTCTTCCTTATTTTTAAAAGGAATCCAACCTTTAGCTATTGACTCAGCAATAAATTCACCGCTCCAATCTGGGTTAAAACGATAAACGACTGTACGGTCTGCTTCTAACAAACGACGGACTTCTGCGACTGTTGTTTGAAGAATGCTGTCAAAAAGAGATGTATCAGTGACAGTTGCGGTAAGAGCTTCACCGATTTTACGAGTTAAAGCAATTAAGCTTTGCTGACGTTCAGCAGTGCGAGCTAGTTGTTTAGACTGTTCTTGGGTTTGTTGTAGTGTCTCAACTTGCAGTACCGCAACACCAAAATTGGCTGCAAATTGATTTAATAATTTGACTTCCCACTCTTGCCATTCACGAGTATTAGAGTTTTGGTAAGCTGCTAATAGACCCCATAATTTGTTACCTGCGAATACGGGAACTGTAGCATATGCTTTAATTTCAAATTGTTCAAGAATCTCAACGTGGCAAGGTGAGTGACCCATCTTATAGATGTCGTTTGCTATCAAGTTTTCATGACGTTTGTAACGTCCACCTTGAGTTTCTTGGAGATGGGTATCTTCCCAAACGGTTTTAATATCATTACCAACTAAACGCATCCAACCACCAGCAACTGATTCAGCGACAAACTCACCACTCCAGTCAGGGTTAAAGCGATAAACAGCAACTCTATCGCATTGCAACATCTGGCGAATTTCTTGGGTAGTAGCTTGAAAAATTCGGTCGAGACTCGATGCACGTTGAATTTTGTCGATAACTTTGACGAAAGACTGATGCTCTTCTTCTTGACGCTGAAGTTGCTTTTGGTATTCAAAGCTAACTATTTTGCTCTTACACTCAGCACAAAGCTGCGAGAGTAAAGTAATTTCAGATTCTTGCCAAGTGCGCGCTATTCCACAACTGTGAACTACCAGTAAACCCCAAACATTGCCTTCGAGGATAATAGGTAAACTCAAACTCGATTTAACTTGGTATTTATCGAGTAACTGTGTTTGATAAGCGCTTAGTTCGACTAAATTATTTTGAACTTGAATGATTACAGGTTCTAAATATTCTGTGTTTGTTTCCAAACCAAACAAAACAGCAGGTAAAGTTTCATTACGAGCAGGTGTCCACTTATTGCTTCTAGATTCAGCAATTACAACTCCAGAATCTTCGTTAGTAAAGCGATAAACAAAAACACGGTCAGTTTCAAGTTTTTCCCGGATTTCTTGTGCAAGCGTTGAAGTAAGAGTATTAATATCCCCTGCTTTATGTATTGATGACGCTATGCGTGCGAACATCTGGCGCCATACTTTAAACTGTTGTTCAGGACTGTCAGTATTAGAATTATTTTTGGAATTAGCTAATTCCATTACATCTTGACTCGAAGCTACAGGTGCCATATTTTCTAAATTATTATTTTCAGTTTTTTCCTCAGTCGAATAATGTCCGTTTTCTTGATACACACTACTCATAATATAAGCACCTTAAAATTGTTAATTACGTCTAATTATGGATATTCCACATTGAAGAATCAATGATAGCTTTTGCGTCGATACTGATAATCATTTGCACATTACTATCAATAAAATACCCTTCTAAATAAGAAGCGATATCACGTGAAAACAAATCTATATTTGCAGGTTTTAATGAATCCATGTCAAGCGACTCTATATCCATTAATTGACGTACCAGCAAACCTAAATACTTACCATCTTTTCTAATTACGACTGCCATCATTTTAGTGGCAAGATTATGACTTCTAGATAATGTTTCGTAACCTAACATATTCTCTATATCTATAAGCCATAACATTTCACCGCGCCAGTTGTAAATTCCAGCAACACAGCTAGGCATTTGTGGTACACCACATATTTCTAATGGCGATACTTGTAATACTTCTGTAATATGAGATAAACAAATTACAGCAGTATCTTTATCACCCAAGTGAAAAGTTAAGAATTTTTCTTCTTGTTGTTGCGTTTCTAACACCACTAACCCTTCGATATATTATTTACTTTACTAAAGACAAAGAAACCTGGTTTATACACATAATTTTAATTTATATTATAGGATATCAAATAAACCAGGTTTCTACAAGTTTCTAGGTACTTAACGCTTAATAAGTTGTTTAATAGCTCCTTCTAGTTCTTGTTTGTCAATTGGTTTAGAAATATAAGCATCGGCGCCTAGCATTGTACCCCACATTTTATCAACATCTGTATTTTTTGTTGAACAGAAAATAACAGGAATTTCGCTAGTTGTGGGGTTATTCTTTAGTTCTCTACAAATTTCGTAACCACTTTTACCAGGTAGTATAACGTCAAGAAAAATTAAATCGGGTTTGCTACTACTCAATTTTTCTTGCGCTTCCTCGCTACTCTTAGCACTAATTACAGAAAAACCTGCCTGTTGTAAGTAACGGCTAATAATTTCCATGTCAGTTAAGCCGTCTTCAACAACCAAAATAGTACTCATTGACAATCACCTGTTGTTTTCAAAAAGAAACAAAAACTTTATTACTGTACTAATCGCTAGCTTTGTGTAAAATAAACACAGCTATTTATCAAAAATGAATTTATATAAGCGTGCAACAGCATTCAAATCAAGATAAGTATGAAAAATATCTTGAAGTACTACTTTGTACTTGGCACTTACAAATTGGTGCCTTATAAAAAGTCACCTTTACAGTTACCTTTATCTAATTGTGATGCATTGCTTTATAAATTGGCTCAGTAAAACCACGTATAAAAAGCCGATAAAAAGCGCAAAATCATATATATTAAAGTAAAGAAATGTAGCTTACTTTTGTGTTGACGCAGCTTGTAAAGCGCCGTTAGTAGAAGCGGCAGCGTGTACATACTTACGTACAACAGTCATAACTTTATCTGCTGCCACTGGTTTGCTAATAAAGTCGGTTGAACCAACGACCTTTGCCCGCACTCTGTCTAAAAGACCATCGCTACCAGTTAGAATGATTATAGGTGTGTGAGCAAAAACCGAGACTCTACGTAATTGCGCGCAAATTTCATAACCGCTAGCTACAGGCATAACTAAATCTAAAAAAATTAAGTCAGGCTTATGTTCAATTAAAATTGGTAAAGCTTGTAAAGGGTCTTGAATTTTAACAAATCTAAACCCGTTGGGCATAAGAATCTGTTCCAGCATTTGACATACTTGAGGACTATCGTCAACACAAGCAATCAATGGGCTAGAAGATGCTGCTTTTGCGGCTGTTGAGTTTGGTTTTGCTTCACTAATTTTTAGTGGTAAGTCGGGTACTTCTATAAGCTCGACAATTCCTTTGAGTATGTAAGGAAGCAACGAGCGAGTCACAGGCATTAAAGTTTGTTTCATTTTGAACGATAAATCCCGGAGGGTATATTTACCATTCATAAACGTTACAAAATTCTTGTAAACCGCTGGGCTAACAGAAGATTCAAGTTGCTCAGGTCTTCGTAAAATAGGAGCATGGTCTGGGCAAAAATTAGCCAAACCAGCATCCGACCAAGTTTTCCATGAGTCTTGCATGAACTTTAACGACATGTCTGCACTCGTGAAACTCATTGGTGTTTCCAAGATGACATCTTGGTTACGATCGCTACTGATAGGTGTGAAGTTAGCTTGTTGTGCTAGGTCAAACAACAATTCCGCAATTGTACTTTCGACTATGGAGTTGATTTGTTCGCGTTTGATTTTTTGCTTTTCGTGCAAAATTTCCAAAAGGCGATAATCCCAATAATCTATTTGAGTATCTTCCGCGCGTAATTGTATTTTATCGATTTCCACCTCCGGACAATACTGTGCCATGTGGCGGCGCCAGCGTCGAAACGGATGTATTCCTCCTGTAGCCCAGACAATTCTGCCTAGACGATAGTAGAAAGTCCATCGATGCCCCTTAGCAGTTTTGATGTCTAACTTGCCGCTATACTGCAATAAAGTACAAGTTTTAAATTCATCAAGTAAGTTACTCGACACCATCATTTCTGGATGGATCATCTTTTATTTCCTTCCGATTCAATCAGTCAATCCTTCCAATCTTAATGTGAAGCTATCTTAAGACAGCTACGTTAAAAAAATTAGATACACCTATTATTTATAGCCTATGGTAACGTTTTGTTACGTCAATCAAATCAGTGTAAATCCTGATTTTAATTTTAAAGATATCTTGTAGATAGAAACCGGGTTTATTCATTGCAGTAACCCGGTTTGTGTAACCTAACTTGCTGCTTTACTTTGTAAGAACCCAACTAAGTTATGCAAAAAAGATTTACTTACCGCCGCTTTAGGCGAAGAATCTAAGGCTGGTTCTAATAACTTACTCGTTCCTGATAGAGAATGAGAATTATTATTGCTTAACTGTGAACTAGCTTTTGTAGTTAAAGGTGTTGGTTGTGTTTGAGGAATTCTTTTTTGACCAAAAGCATTTGTAGAATTTAAATCGGCAAAAGGAGAAGTTTCTTCTTTGTGAGGCGCCGTAGTAATTAAACATTCTTCAACCAAATTTGTAACAATTAGCCTAAAAGCTATTTGAGCTACTTTCTCGTTCGATAGTTCAATTGTACGCGCAATGTCTCGTAACGACATTTTGCCAGTTGCATACTCTAAAACTTGAGATTCTGAGTACTCTAATCTAACTTCTGATTTTGCGAATATTTTTTTTGTAAGACCTGAAGTTAAATCTGGTAATTTGTTTTGCAAAGCGCTCCAATCTCGCAACATCCGCAATCCTGTAATAGTTGCTTCAGTTGCTGGTATGCTAATACCCGTCATTTCTGCATATGGTAATGAGGTTTGAGGCGTTAATTCAAACTGACCCTCACGAAGTTGAAACAGTGGACAAACGTGTGATGTTATTTGTGCGCGAAACAATAAGGTAAGTTGTTCTGCTTGTAGTAAACCTTGAGATTTCAAGCACAAACCCATCGCCATGTTGCCAGGAGACATTTGAAATACTTTAGATGCTTTGTCTTGTGACATCCAACCTCGTTGAGTAATCAATGTCAGTAAACCTTTATTTTCGTTTGTTTCAGCAGCTGCAACAATACGTCCTTGCTGTAGCCAAATACAAGAAGTTTTATCTGTGACTGTTTTATCAGCATTGAGAGTACGAATTATGAGTAATCCAGATTTGTAACCTTCTTGTATAAATTGAAAAAGTTCTGGTAAAGAAAATTTTGATAAGTAACCGACAAATGCCATATCTATCCTTTAGTGATTTAATACTCTACGCTCCAAGAGTGAATACACTGTCTTGTTTCATAGCTTGCTGTGGCTTCAGAAAAGCTATGCCGAAACTTTATCATTAACAGAGCATTCCATATAATGTTGTACTAAAGTAATTAATGCTTGGGCAACAGAAGAAGCATGATTAGGATTTAGGGAAACAATAGGAGGACGAGTTGCGTCGTCAACATAACCAAGAGCGATAGCAATATTTTCAACAGACCAGGCACCGGGACAATCGGTATGAGTCAAACCAACAATCATAGGTATTTGTGCAAGTTGGTTCATATGCGTAGCAACACGACGCGCATATCTAAATTCATTAGGACGATTTGCGCTCACAAGCAAAATATAAGCATGTGCCTTGCGAATTAACATATCCCAAATAAAGTCAAATCGTTCTTGACCAGGTGTTCCATAAATATGTAACACCATATCTGAGCCGAATGTTAGGCGCCCAAAATCGAATGCGACTGTTGTTTTGTTTTTGAGTTCAGCAGTAGAATCTGTAGCAGTACGGTCAGTATCAACGACATCAATCTCACTAATCGACCGAATAAGAGTAGATTTACCTGACCCAACAGGACCAGTTACAACCAAACGCATTATTTCCATGAGTTACGGGTGGGTAGATGAGTAAATAACAAAAAAGAGTAATGAGTGCTGAGTGCTGAGTTCTGAGTGCTGAGTAGTGAATTTGTACTCAGCACTCAGCACTTTTTACTACATGAGTACTAATTTAAGTTCCGAAACCAAACGCTTAATTTCGAGCATCAGCATCCCTTGTTTGGCTGATTCAGTTGCTAAAACCAGAAGCACTGCATCTTCTCCACAACTCGTTAAAATTCCAAAACCTTTATTACCTTCTACATAAATACGGTCAACAGTACCTCTTGCAAGCTCACTACCAATTCGTTCACCAAGTGATAGCATTGACGCAGACATCGCCGATACCCGTTCGTCGTCCATTCCACCAGGTAAAACAGAAGCTAGCGATAAACCATCTGGAGATACGAGCGTTGCACCCTGAATGTCGCTTGTACCGCTTACAAAATTTTGTAAGATACTTTCAATTTTTTTTACATTGATAGGCATTTGTAGATATCCTTATTAGTTTAAATGTATGAATTTTTTGTATGTCTCCATTCATGTCACACGCGCGACTTATCCTAAAACTGTGAATTCAAATACATCATGGCTTCCACCTTGAAGTACTGATTCAACATGCTTACCTTGGAAACGCTTACCTAACACAGCTTCCAATGCTCCCCAAACGGCGCCTAATGTAAAAGTGCATCTGCGTGATGAACCTTGAGCTTCACCAGATGAACATAAAGTTTCTGATGTATAAGCTCTGATAGCATCGCCCTCTTCAACAATTTTTTCGATAATGCAAAGGCGAGTACCATCTTTACCTAACGCATATGCAAGTTTTGAAGCGAGTACATCTAACGGTAATCCCTTACCTACTAGTTCTAAGTCTGCTGCTAACTGTTTACCACGCGCACGACCTGCGGTAGTTAACGCAATTGCTGTTGCTTTCTCTCCCAATGCTTCTTCCATGCCACTAATTGCTGCTTTGAAACAAATGACACTAAAGAAATCTCCTAATTCTTGGCGTTGCATAATCCCTGCTGGTTTTACCCTGAATGTGTAATTCTGATTATGCTTGTACCTATCTATAACGCCAACAGAGTTTCTACGTATCAGATGTCATTTATTTTTTGCTAAAAATAATTTAAATCCGTGTATTTTCTATATTTACAAAATTTCATGTATTATTGTAATTATTAGTTACATTTATTTACTTAACAACCCTTAAGAGATAGGATGTACGGCGCCCAAAAGTAGGGGTTTTGGTATTCTGGTTGTACTAGTAATGCTTTTTGGGCGCGATGTAGTGCTTCGGCTTTAGTTACTCCGCTTTTTTTAATTCAGTATAAAATCGCACCATTAATTGTGATGTGGAGTTATCATTGACTTGCCATAGTGTTGAGAGGGTTTTAGATTTAGACGCTTCATGTACTTGAAATCTCAAAGTGATAAAATAATAAAGGCAATAATTTATTGATTAACATGCCTTATAACAAATTTACTCTAAAAAGTCTTATTAGTGAATTTAATTTAACCTTAGTAGAAAATGTTCGATTATTTCCTAATATACAACCAGTAAGTCCAAGTGATTTACTACAAGCATTATTAGAATATAACGTCCCTTTGGCAACAGCTATTGACACAGAAAAAGCACGTGGAGAATTAATCATTTTCCCAATTTTATTAGAACTAAAACGTAACATAAATTCTCAAATATCTGTTTTTTCTGGAAAGGAATTTTCAGTTGAGCCAGAACGTGGATTAAATGGCAATCCTGATTTTTTAATTAGTAAAAGCAGTGAACAATTTTTTATTGCCGCTCCAGTAATGACTCTAGTCGAAGCAAAAAACCAGGACATCAACAGTGGTTTAGGGCAGTGCGGCGCCGAAATGGTTGCAGCACAAATATATAACGCAACAAATAATCAATCGATAAACAGTATTTACGGTTGTGTTACTACTGGCAGTTTATGGAGGTTTATGCGACTAGAAAATCAAACTTTATACATAGATAAAGTAGAAATTTCGCTCGAACCAGTAGAACGATTACTTGGTATTTTATCGGAGATTGTGCAAAACAGTTAGATGATTTAGAAAATAGTGTGGTGTTTATGTTGGGTTGCGCGCTCCGCTCCACCCAACCTACAAATATCTTATGCGTTACATCCTAGAGTCATCCGTTGCCATTTTCTATCGCTGCTCTAAGATTACCTTGATGTTTTGATAATAGTTCTTCTGCGGCTTGTTTGTCTAAGTTAGTGGAGTGCATTAATAGCGCAAGTTTTACCCATTTGCCGCTATTTTCGAGGAGTGAGTTTGCTGCATCGCGGCCTAAACCTGTAAGGTCTTGAAGTATGCGTAATGCACGGTCACGCAGTTTGTTATTTGTAACTGCGACATCTACCATGCGGTTGCCGTAAACTTTACCTAGACGCACCATTGTACCTGTTGACAGGATGTTTAAGGCTAGTTTTGTGACTGTGCCTGCTTTTAAACGAGTTGACCCTGCTAGTATTTCGGGCCCAGTTAATAAGCGAATATCGATATCAACGTCTGCTTTTACTTGCTCTGCTGGTACACAAGCTATAAATATTGTTGTGGCGCCGCGCGTTTTTGCTGCTTTCAATGCTCCATGAACATACGGTGTTGTACCACCTGCGGTGATACCAACTACTGCGTCGTTGTTACTTACATTGCGTTCAACCATTGCAGTTTCTCCATCTTCTGCTCGGTCTTCTAAATCTTCTGAACTACGAACTAAGGCGCCATTCCCACCTGCTATTATCCCTTGTACTAGTTCTGGAGGTGTACAAAAAGTTGGTGGACATTCTGCTGCGTCTAATACCCCTAACCTTCCTGAAGTTCCTGCACCAATGTAAAATAGGCGCCCACCTAAACTTAAACAAAAAGCAATACGTTCAATTGCTTCTGCTAGTTCGTGTTTAGCTGCTGCAACTGCGTCAATTGCACGTTGGTCTTCTGCATTAAATAACTCTACCAACTCAAGCGAACTTAGCTGGTCTAAGTTTAAACTGTTGGGGTTGACTTGCTCCGTCAAAAGATGCCCACGTTCTTGTATAAAATTTGTCATGTATTTATTGTTAGTAGTTTGGTATGGTAGGGAAGTGAGAAATACACACTTCCCTTTTACATTCAAATCAATCCTTCCAGTCGGCGCCTAATGCTATCTAGTTCGCTATCGGCAATATCAGTTGCATTCGATTGTTGTTGATTGGAAGCATCAGTATTTTTACTTGAGTTATCTGCATTGGGATCCCAGTCGGTTTCTTCCACATTTAGCTCAGGAGGAATTGCTAAAGCGCCATTTAAGGGCACAATTTCATAATCGTAATCCATCTCCGAGCAAAATCCTTCCACTTCTTGAGAATCAATAGGCTCAACGGTGGGTACAGGAAAATCCTGAGCCTCAAGCAGCATCGCAAAACGTTCGGCATCGTCGCTTGACTCGAACATTAGCACCTTGTTACGGTCGCCAACTCGAATCGTGTGGATACCCTCGTCATCAGTCCGAGCATTAAAAAGTAACACGAAGACACGCATTTTCTGTAGTCACCAGTCCTTTCTAAATTCACCTCATCAATATTAAAGTTTAAAGAGCCTAATCGCTTATAGCTATGTGAAACAATTACCACTTTTTTTGTATTTTTCCCGACGATAATATTTTATGGCGCATACTAAAGAAACCGGGTTTCTTCGATAAACCCGGTTTCTAGGTACTGAAGCACAATGTTACACTACCAACCTGAAACTGGACTTTATGCTAACCTGTAGGTCGTAATAAATCTTTATTTTATTTTACAGACAAGTAATGCAAGTTCTCCCAAAATCCCAAATAGGTTTGTATTCTGGTAGATGGCATTATTCTCTCATAACATGGGTATAGCAGGCTCTTGAGCATGTTTTTTGATGCAGTTTGTGTTCCGGCAGTAAAAAGGCGATTAAATAGTAAACTCATATGACTAATCCCAATCGCGATTGCAAATCTAAGCCTGTAAAAGCTCAACGGTTCTGGTTCATTTTGTTAACCCGCAGTGGTATCGCTGCTGCTATTTCGCTGCTTGGACTTGCGGGGTTTGGGTCGTGGCGGTTGTGGAAATTTGTTAAGGAAGATTTAACGCCTATAGCTTCACAAAGCGTTACTACCGCACTCAACCGTCCCGTCAAGTTAGGCGCCGTTCAAAGTTTTTCGTTTGGCACAGTTAAATTTGGCGCCTCCAGAATTCCTGCTACACCCAATGACCCGGACAACGGAACTGTTGAATCTGTCGATGTTACTTTTGACCTGCTGCAACTGCTTTTAACGCGGCGCCTTAAACTTGATGTAACCCTTGTTAATCCTATTCTCTATATTGAACAAGACGACCAAGGACGTTGGATAACTACAAAAATTCAGCCTCCTGGTAAAAACGCCCCCTTTAAGACTGACCTTGATAAAATACGCTTTCGTAACGGTAATTTAGTACTGGCGCCATCACATACAAAAAAGCAACTCTCATTAGCTGATCTTAACGGTGTTGCCGACTTATTAGAAAATAATGAACTCGTTAAGTATGAAGTAGGTGGTAAAGCTGTTAATGGTGGTAGTATATTTGTTCGTGGCGAAACACGTCCACAAACAATACAACATAAATTAAACCTACAGGTCGAAGATTTACTGGCAGAAGATGTTACAACTTTGGTTAAGCTGCCAATAGATTTACAGTCAGGAAAAGTAAAAAAAGCTGACTTAGATATTGAAGCACAACCACAACAGCCCACTTTATTGCATGGCAATGCGACTGTAGAGGGGGTTAAAGCTGCTGTCGCACGCTTGCCACGACCTTTTGTAAATGCGCGTGGGTCACTTAGTTTCGATAAAACAGAAGTCAAGTTAGAAAATGTTATTGCGTCCTACGGAAAAGTACCGCTGTTGGCAAATGGAACTATTGACAGAAAAACTGGTTATAATTTAGCTGCGCGTATAAACGAAGTCAGTGCTGCCAATGTTCAAGAAACTCTAAAATTAAAACTACCTGTTCCTGTTATTGCTTCGTTGAATGCAGATCTACTGGTGACAGGAGAAATTGATAGTCCAGTACTTTCTGGTCAAGGCAATACAACCAAAACCGCTAAAATAGATAAAGTTGACTTTGATAACGTCGGCGCCAAGTTTGAATTTTTACCGCGTTTACAACAAATCACTTTTAAGGATATTCAAGGTCAAGCTACTCTCGGTGGTGTTTTGACAGGTACAGGTGTAGTCACAATCGGTCAAAATCCCCAAGTCAATTTTAATGTTACTGCTAAAAATGTATCCGGAGATGCAATTGCTCAGATATATAATATTAATCCTGACTTTCAAATTGGTGCTGTTGCCGCGACTGCACAACTAAGCGGGGCGCCTGGTAATGTTCAAACAGTAGTACAATGGCAATCTCCTAATGGTACATATCCGGGTACTGGAGAAACTACCGTTTATTCCGACCGCTCCTTTACATTTCGTAATGTTAATTTAAATGTCGCAGGTGGTAAAGTTCAAGCTGCGGGAAGGTGGGCTTGGGAGCAGTGGCAAGTTACCGCTGATACTTCGGGTATACCTGTTGAACGCTTTGTAAATAAGGAACAGTTAGAAAACGTTAATATAGAAGGTGTAAAATTTAACGGTAGGTTATTAGCTTCAGGCTCAACGGCGCCGTTTAAAATTGCTAATGTCCAATCAGAAAATGCTGGTATTGAACTCGGTGGTGGAAGAGTTGCGATTAAAAATGTTAAGTTTGATGACCAAAACTTTGCCGCTCAGTTTGTTGCCAATAACGTTAGATTATCGCGCGTTCTCAAACAATCGGCGCCTGTTTTGCAAAATCCTTTAGCAGGTACGTTTCAAATCGCTGGTAATCGCGATAATATTACCCTGAAAACAATTCAAGGTACGGGCAATGCGGTTTTGAACGTTGGTGGAGGTACGGTTGGTGTTAATAATATTCAACTAGCTAATGGCGCCTATCAAGCTCAACTACAAATTAATGACTCTAACGTTCAAGAGTTAGCACAAGTACCAAATATAATTCAGGGAAGAGTTACAGGTAACTTACAAGTTGCAGGAACCGTTGACTCGTTCCAACTACCTGCTATACAAGCAAAAGGCACCGGACGTTTAAATGTAGACGGTGGTTCTTTCAATGCAAGTGATATTGTACTTGATAAAGGGCGTTATACTGCAAAAGTAGAAGCTAATAATGTCCGGTTGCAGCGTTATGCAAAAGTACCAGCTTTAGTTGAGTCTGGTTTAGATGGTTTATTTGACGTTGCGGGTACGGTTGACTCTTTCAAACTAGAGGACATTCAACTTAGTGGTACAGGAAAAGTTAAATACGCTGGTGGTAACGTAACTGCATCGAATATTCGACTAGATAAAGGTCGCTATCAAGCTGCTGTCAATGCATCTGCTGTACAACTAAAACGTATTAACCCACAGCTAGAGGGACTACTTGTTGGTAATTTACAAGTTGCGGGTGCAGTTAATAATATTAGTCTTGCGAATATAGCAGCAGTTGGTAAAGTTGGACTTTCTCAAGGGTTAGCAGGTATTGAGCAACCTTTAGCAGCAGATATTGGTTGGAATGGTACAAAGTTAACTGTTCAACGTGCGACTTCACGAGATGTGACGGCAACTGGGTATGTTATGGTTAATGCCAAAAATCCCAATACCCCAGAAATTACTGATTTAAATTTGGATGTAATCGCTAAAAATTATAACCTTTTAAATTTACCCGCGAAGTTACCGAATGCAATTGCGTTAGCTGGTTTAGCCGATTTTAATGGTAAAATTACCGGGCGCCTGCCTGCACCAAATTTAAACGGGCAAGTAGCATTGCGTGATTTGAATGTAAATAAATTTGCTTTTGATACTTTAACGGGTAGTTTAGTAAGCGAGCGTGGAAGCGGTTTAAAATTAGACGTAGTTGGAACACAAGACCGCATTGCCTTAAATTTAGATGCTAATGACCGTCCTAAAGAATTTAATATACGTTGGAAACAAGCGACAGCAACAGGAATTGCTAGGGGTGATAATTTAGATGTCAAAGTTGATAATTTTCCACTTTTAGCTTTAAATATTTCTCCTCCTGAAAATGGATTAATTGGTAAGGGTAGTGTTACTGGGACATTAAATGGAAATTTTCTAGTTAACCCTAACACTTTAACCGGAAATGGAAGTATTGCAGTTGCTAATCCTCAAATTGGAACTATTAGAGGTAATAGTTTAAGTGCAAATTTTGCTTATAATAACGGCGCCTTAACGCTTGAAAATAGTATATTTAAGAAAAATAATAGTACTTATAGCTTTGCTGGTACTGTAGCACCTAGTACTCCAATTCCCAAGATTCAAGGTAAACTGGCGGTTGCTCAAGGTAACATTCAAGACGTTTTAACAACATTACAAATCTTTGAACTGCAAGATTTCCAACGTGGTTTAACAGAACCATCATATGGTAATGCAGCAAATCTGAGTGGTACAAGCGCTGTGGGAGTGCAAAACCAACCAGCACTTACTCAAATAAAACGTTTCTCCGAAATTCAAGCTTTACTCGATAAACAACAATCTGATAAACGTGCATCTTCACCTTTGCCCGAATTAGCAGATTTAGTCGGAACTTTTAACGGTGAAGTCACATTAGATACTGCTTCTAGTAATGGCTTAAAGGCAGACTTTAAAATTAATGGTCAAGACTTTGCTTGGGGGCGCCCGGATGACGAAGACCGTTATTTTGGCGCCCAGCAAATAATTGCTCAAGGCAGTTTTGATGATGGAATATTACGACTGCAACCGCTGCGAGTCGAGTCAAAAAATCGTCTCCTCGCTTTTGTGGGTAGTATTGGCGGCAAAGAACAGTCAGGACAATTACAAGTAACCAATTTTCCGGTAAAATTTCTGAATAATTTCGTTAAGCTGCCTGTAGGGTTAACAGGAAATCTGAGCGGACGAGCAGCCATTGCTGGTAATATTCTTAACCCACAAGCTAAAGGAGATTTTTCAGTTAGCGAAGGCGCCTTAAATTCTAAAGGCGTTCAGTCTGCTTCGGCCAGTTTTAGCTATAGTAATGGACGTTTAAATTTTAATAGCGAAGTTAATGTAGACAACGCAGACCCTGTTACTATTAAAGGTGGCATTCCCTACCAATTTCCAACTGCGGTTGTCCCACCAGAAAATAATAAAATTGACCTTGATGTCAAAGTTAAAAATAAAGGTTTGGCGGTGATAAACTTGTTAACCAACCAAGTAAAATATGAAGATGGGCAGGGAGAAGTTGATTTAAAAGTACAAGGAACTCGTGACCAACTTATTCTGAGTGGAAATGCAAACCTTAATAAAGCTACATTTAGCTCACCAACAATACCCGGTAATATTACTGATGTTGCAGGTCAAATAAAATTTGATTTCGACCGTATTATTGTTGATAACTTGCAAGGAACATTTAGTCGAGGTAGCGTTAAAGCAATTGGTGAAATTCCGATATCTGACACAACGCTTCAAATCAGTAATCCCTTAACACTTACCCTTGACCGTATCGCGTTAAATTTAAAAAGCTTATATCAAGGTAACGTTAGTGGAGGTTTACAGCTAACTGGCTCTGCTCTCAACCCATTAATTGGTGGTAATATCGAGCTTAAAAATGGTAAAGTGCTACTTGCTGAGTCAACGAACCTAAACCCGCAGCCAAACGATACCTTGCAGGAATTAACAACACTGCTCAAATCTCAAACACCTGAGCCAGCAGAAACTTCGGAAACCGTTACACGTTTTAATAATTTACAAATCAAGCTTGGTAACAACGTTAGAATTACACGGGTGCCTATTCTCGATTTTATAGCAACTGGCGACCTTAACGTCACAGGCACACTCAACGACCCAGTGCCACAAGGAGTTATTAAACTCAAGGATGGAGGAGTTAATTTATTTACCACTCGCTTTAATTTAGCACGTGGATATGAGCATACAGCAACTTTTAAAACAACCCAACCGCGCGACCCCGAACTAGATATTCAACTATTTGCAAAAGTACTCGATGTCGTTCAAAGTAGCGATTTTAGCCGTAACATTACTGGACTAGCTGCATTAGAAAGCGTTCGTGTAGAAGCTAAAATTCAAGGACTCGCAAGTCAGCTCAACGAAAATCTCGAACTAACAAGTTCACCAACACGTGGTCAGAACGAACTTGTCGCATTGCTTGGAGGTGGGTTTGTGGAAACTCAAGGTCGAGGTAGCGATAGTACATTAGGATTAATTAATATTGCCGGTTCTGCTGTACTTAATAACTTTCAAAGTGCGTTTAGCGAAATTGGTACAGCATTTGGTTTGAGTGAGTTTCGCTTATTCCCAACTATTATTACCCAAGACCCAGAAGCTGGTAAAAACTACACAAGCTTAGAACTTGCCGCAGAAGCAGGTGTAGACATTTCGCCAAAAGTTTCAGCATCCGCACTCAAAATATTAACAACTAATGACCCAATTCAATGGGGTTTAAACTATCGTATCAACAAAGAAATCCGCTTCCGTACCTCTACAAACTTATTCAACGACAACCGTGCAGTATTAGAATTTGAACGTAGATTCTAGTAGGTTGGGTGTCCGATTGGAACCCAACACAAACGACTAGTGAGGGGTTAATTTGCAACGGATACAACGGATGTAACGGATAAGTTATTGGTTACAAACAAAATCTAGTACTCTATGTCAAAAGTTTTGGGGAGATATATTTTTTACCACAGAGACACAGAGTACACAGAGAGAAGAGTCGGAGAAATTCGCTCTTGGCGCCTACACCCCAAAACTTATGACACGAACCACTAATGGCAGTTTATACTTACATTAGTACCTCTAGCCATCTAGAAACCGGGTTTCTTTATTGGTATATAGTAATACAAACAAAATTTTACATAGAAACCCGGTTTCTGTTAATTCTACGTAGCAAAGTGGGAATAATAGGCAGACAAGAGACGAACAATAGTTTATTCAGGGATATCAGGGACGATGATACTATCTGGTTATCAAATTGGGGAGCAAATCTACGCAGGTACTAGAACCCTCGTTTATCGTGGGGTGAGACAACAAGACCAAAAGCCTGTTGTTATCAAGCTACTACGGCGTGATTATCCTTCCGTTAGCGAATTAGTGCAATTTCGCAACCAATACACCATCACCAAAAATCTTGATAATGAAGGCATTGTTAGAACTTACAGCTTAGAGAATTACCAAAATAGCTATGCATTGGTAATGGAAGACTTTGGTGGTATTTCTCTTAAAGAGTATACGAGCGCAACACCTATAAACTTGGCTGATTTTTTCCCCATTGCTTTACAAATCGTTACCATACTAAATAATCTATACCACTATAAAATCATCCACAAGGATATTAAACCTGCCAATATCCTAATAAATCCAGCTACAAAACAAGTAAAGCTAATTGACTTTAGCATAGCTTCTTTACTTTCAAGAGAAACACAAACTCCTAGTTGTCCTAACGTTTTAGAAGGAACCCTTGCATATATATCCCCCGAACAAACGGGAAGAATGAATAGGTTAGTAGATTGGCGTAGTGATTTTTACTCATTAGGCGCCAGTTTCTACGAGCTATTAACTGGGCAATTACCGTTCACAACTAACGACCTAATGGAGTTAGTTTATTGTCATTTAGCAAAGCAACCTCCACAAGCTACTACAATTAATACAGAGATTCCTATTGTTATCTCTAACATTGTAGCCAAACTTATGGCGAAAAATGCAGAAGACCGCTATCAAAGCGCCTTGGGGTTAAAGCATGATTTAGAGCAAGCGTATTTAATATATAAAGAGACGGGAGAATTTAAAAATTTTGATCCAAATTTTTATACAAATTTTGAGTTAGGAAAGCGAGATATTCCTGACCGCTTTACCATTCCAGAAAAACTGTATGGTCGTGAATCTGAAATAAAAACGTTGCTAACTGCCTTTGACCGTATTGCAAAGCCATTTACTGAAGTCAATCGGTCGGAAATGATATTAGTAGCGGGTTATTCTGGAGTTGGAAAAACGGCTATAATTAATGAAATTCACAGACCAATTGTACAGAAAAAAGGTTATTTTATTAAAGGGAAATATGACCAGTTCCAACGCAATATTCCTCTTTCTGGATTTGTACAAGCATTTCGTGATTTAATGCAGCAAATATTGAGTGAAAAAGATGCTCAATTGCACTCATGGAAAAACAAAATTTTGGCAGAGCTAGGTGAGCAGAGCCAAGTAATTATAGAGGTAATTCCAGAACTTGAAGAAATTGTTGGTAAACAACCTCCTGTTACAGAGCTTTTTGGAAGTGCAGCGGCAAATCGTTTTAATTTACTATTCCAAAAGTTTTTGCAAGTATTTACATCAAAAGAACACCCGTTAGTAATTTTTATTGATGACTTACAGTGGGCTGACTCTGCATCGTTAAAATTAATCGAATTAGTGATGCAAAGTAATACACAGTATTTATTATTGATTGGCGCCTATCGAGATAATGAAGTGGCGCCTGCACATCCATTGATGTTAACACTTGATAAAATACAGAAAGATAAAGGTGTAATCAATACAATTGAACTGAAGCCACTTTCGTTAACTGATTTAAATTGCTTAATTGCAGATGCTTTAAATTGCTCGTCAGATGCAGCAATTTCATTAACTGAATTAATTCATCAAAAAACTAAAGGTAATCCTTTCTTTAGCAATCAACTACTCAAGTCATTATACGAAGATGGATTAATATATTTTAATCATGAAAAGCTGTATTGGGAATGTAGACTGTCACAAATCAAACAATTAGTGCTTAACGATGATGTAGTTGATTTTATGGTTTTGCAGTTACAAAAGTTACCATTAACTACTCAAGAAATTTTGAAATCGGCAGCTTGTATTGGGAATCAGTTTGACTTAAAAACTCTAGCAATAATCAATGATAAGTCTCCAGGCGAAATAGGCGCCGAATTATGGAAAGCATTGCAAGAAGGATTTGTAATTCCGACAAATGAAGTATATAAATTTTATCAAAACGATGTTAATGATATTCATGATAATACATTAGGCGCCTTAAACGGGCATTATAAATTTCTTCACGACCGTGTACAACAAGCAGCTTACTTGCTCATTCCTGAAGAACAAAAAAAATCAACGCACTTAAATATTGGTCAACTTTTACTGAATAACACACCCAGAGAAAAGCACGAAGAGAGAATTTTTGATATTGTTAACCAGTTGAATTATGGTGTTGATTTAATCAAAAGTCAAGAGCAGCTTAATCAACTAGCACATTTAAACTTAATTGCCGGACGTAAAGCCAAAATTTCTACTGCTTATAATGCAGCAAGTCAGTATTTAAATTCCGCGCTAGAGATAATATCCACAGATAGTTGGCAAAGTCAATATAATCTCACACTAGCTTTATACGAAAATGCTTGCGATGCAGCTTACCTGTGTGGTGACTATGAAAAAATGGAGCAGTTAGCGCAAAAAGTTATTGATAACGGCGCCAGTCTTCTAGATAAAATTGGAACTTACGAAATACAAATTCAAGGAAACATAGTTCAAAATAAGCTTACCGACGCATTAAAAATTGCTATTGAGCTTCTCAAAAACATAGGCATTGATTTTCCTGATACTCCATCTCAATTAGATATTCAACAAGCATTTCAAATAACAGCAGAAAAGTTAGCAGATAAAGAAATCACTAATTTAATTTACTTGCCAGAAATGACTGACCCTAATATTTTAGCAGCCATGCGTATATTATCAAGCATGTTTACTGCTGCTTACATGGGATGTCCTGAATTTATACCTTTAGTCAGCTTAAAAATGGTTGACTTATCGATGCAATATGGCAATACAGGAATTTCAGCATTTGGCTATTGTACATATGGCTTTCTTCTATGTGGTGTAATTGGTGACATTGAAGCTGGCTATGAATTTGGGCAACTATGTTTAAATGTATTATATAAAACAGATGCAACTTCACTGCGAGCGAAAATTTTACTTCCCTACAATAGCTTTATTGGGCACTGGAAAAATCACGCACAAAAATATTTAGCACCGTTACAAGAAGTTTATAAGGTTGCATTAGAAACTGGTGATTTAGAATATGCTGCTTATGCGCTAAATAATTATTCTTACACTTCATACTTTACAAGTCAGGAATTAACAGCAACTGAACATGAAATGGGTTTATATTGTGAAACTCTCAAACATCTTAAACAAAAAACTAGCCTTGGCTACATACAAATCTGGCAACAAACTATTTTAAATTTAATGAATAAAAGCCAAGATGCTTGCCGTTTGATTGGTGAAGTATATGACGAAACAGTTATGTTGAAAATTCATGAAAAAATGAATGATGTAACCGCGATTTGTATGGTTTATTTGAATAATTTTATTCTTAATTATTTGTTTGGTAATTTTTCATCTGCCCTGCTATATTCAACAAAGGTAGAAAAATATCTACCCAGTTTAACTGGTTCTATTATTGTACCTGCGTTTTATTTGTACGACTCATTAGTAAGATTAGCAGAATATGATAATGTTACATCCTTAGAAAAAAATCAATTTGTAGAAAAAATAGATTCTAATCAAGAAAAAATGAAGCATTGGGCAAACTATGCTCCAATGAATTTTTTACATAAATATTATCTTGTGGAAGCCGAAAGATATCGAGTCTTGAATGATAAGATAACCGCAATGGAATATTATGATAAAGCTATTTCACTTGCCAAAGAAAATAATTATATACAAGAAGAAGCTCTTGCCAATGAACTTGCAGCAAAATTTTACCTTGACTGGGATAAACAAACTATTGCTCAAGCTTATATAGTTAATTCCTATTACTGCTACGCGCGATGGGGAGCGTTAGCAAAAGTAAGCGATTTAGAAGCACGTTATCCTGAGCTACTTGTTTCAACAAGGCAGCAAGAGATAATTAATATTAATTTTAATCCCACAGAAACAATATCTGTAAATAGTAGTGACAGAACTGTTACTGGCAGCACGAAAATTTTAGGAGCATTAGATTTATCAAGCTTTGTCAAAGCTTCACAAGCAATTAGCAGCGAGATAGAGCTTGATAAGTTGCTTGTTAAATTAATGCAAATTTTGCTTGAAAATGCTGGTGCCACAAAAGCTGTTCTAATTCTATCTAAATCTGGTAAGTTAGTAATCGAGGCTACAAGTGTATCTACATCAACCACAACAGTATTACAATCCATACCATTAGATGAAAGCCAAGAAATCCCTATTAGTTTAATTAACTATGTATCACGTACACGAAAAAGTTTAATTTTAAATGATGCTGTCACAGAAATGGGAAGCTTCAAATATGATTTAAAACAAATAGACCCATACATATTTGAATCTAAACCCAAAAGTTTGTTGTGCAATCCAATTCTAAATCAAGGTAAATTAATTGGTATCCTTTATCTAGAAAATAACCTTAATATTGGAACATTTACTAAAGATAGATTAGATAGCATAAGTCTACTTTGCTCTCAAGCAGCTATTTCTTTAGAAAATGCCAGTCTGTATCAGCAATCTCAAGACTATGCTCAACAGTTAAAGCAATCTTTTGACAGCCTTAAACAGGCACAGCTACAGCTAATACAAAGCGAAAAAATGTCTGCACTTGGTAACTTAGTTTCAGGTATAGGACACGAAATTAATAACCCTGTTGGTTTTCTTGCTGGTAATATACAGCCAACGCACGAGTATGTTCAAGATTTATTAGCACTCATAGACTTATATCAAGAACATTACCCCAACCCAGTTGCAAAAATTGCAAAAGAAATTAAAACTAGAGACATAGAATTTATTAAACAAGACTTGCCAAAAGTAATATCTTCAATGGGGCAAGCTGTTGATAGAATTTATGATATAAGTATTAGTCTGCGTACTTTTTCGAGGGCAGATACAGACAAAAAAATTCTTTTTAACATCCACGAGGGTATAGATAGCACCCTCATGATTCTCAAACACCGTTTGAAAGCATCAAATACTCGTCCTGAAATCGCAGTTGTAACAAACTATGACGATTTGCCGCAAATTAAGTGTTTTCCTGGACAACTTAACCAAGTGTTTATGAATTTGCTTGCTAATGCTATTGATGCTTTAGACGAATCTAATGTTGGGCGTAGCTATAATGAAATAATACTTAACCCTAACCTTATTACAATCACTACAAAATTAAGTGATACTAAAGAAGATGTGATTATAAGTATTCAAGATAATGGATTAGGAATGGCACCAGAAGTTAAGGCTCAAATATTTGACCATTTATTTACAACTAAACCTGTTGGGCAAGGAACAGGGTTAGGATTAGCAATTGCTTATCAAATTATTGTGGAAAAACATTGTGGAAAAATAGAGGTAACTTCGGCGCCGGGTCAAGGTGCTTGTTTTCAAATAATGATTCCTGTTTAAAGGTTTCCAAGTGAAACTTCTTTCTTGTGGGGTGGGCATCCTTGCCCGCCCTATTATAATGGAACGGGCAAGGATGCCCATTCCACAAGATTGTTAATACAAGATAGCTGATCTATTTTTTGGAAGTGCTTTTGGTTATGTAAGTAAATTTACTATTAAGTTTTGGAAAAAAGTTTGTAAAATTTTTTGCTGACTTCATATATGGCGATGAAAGCTTTAAAAAAAGTTAATACATTTTGTTTATTTAATTTATACGATTGAAAAATACCATTTACGCTTAAAATACTTCTAAGTTCGCTAAAAATTACTTGATATCGCTTTATCACTCACAAACATTCCAATTGAATTGAAAACAGTCGAAATGTTGTTAATAAAAATATAAAAATAAAACTTAACCATATGTTACTTACAAAAAAAGCCCTTCAAGACCAGAAATCCAAGCAATCTAACAATGTTTTGCAATGTACAGCCCCAAAATTAACTCAAACAGAAACAGTAGCTGATTCAATTGTACAAGTACTGGGGGCGCTAGGAGTGCATCATGCCTTTGGCATAGGAGGTGGCGCCATTGCTCCAATATGGGAAGCTTTAGAAAAAAGTGCAATTGAAGTGCTGCACTTTCGTCATGAGGCAGGAGCAGCTTTTGCCGCAATGGAAGCATATTTCGCTAATAATCGTCCTGTTGTTGTATTTACTACTACTGGGCCAGGTATTACTAATGCTTTAACAGGAATAGCTGCCGCACGTTCTGAGGGTGCAAAGGTAATTTTAATATCGAGCTGTACCCCAACAATATACTGGGGTAAGTGGGCGTTTCAGGAAACAAGCCCTCACACATTACCTCAAGAAGTTTTTACTGCTGGCTCTTTATTTCATTTCGCACGCTGTGTTGAGTCAAGTTCAGAACTGCCAGAAATTACCGAACAGCTTGCAGATGGTCTTTCAAAACCTGGTGGCTTTGTTGCTCATCTTAGTATTCCTGCTGATATCCAAACAAGCCCTAGCCCCAATTTTAATATTCAACTGCAAAATACCAAATTACGAATGCTTATTCCAAATAACAAAGTAATTGAGAAAGTTGCTAAATTATTAGCTTCCGAATCTTTTGCTATTTGGCTGGGTTTTGGTGCCCGTGATGCAGCTTCCGAAGTACTTGAGCTTGTGGAAAGAACAGGAGCATTAGTCATGTGTTCACCTCGTGGCAAAGGCATTCTGAGCGAAAATCATCCTCAATTTCTTGGTGTGACTGGATTTGCTGGACACACATCTGTTTTGGACTATATGAAATCCTCCCATCCCCAACGCATTCTCGTTTTGGGAACTCGTTTAGGAGAATTTACCTCGTTTTGGAACTCAGCGATGATACCACCTAAAGGTATTATTCATGTGGATATTGACCCATGTGTTCCGGGAAGTGCTTACCCAACAGTCAATACACTTCCTGTAATTGCTGATATTCAAATTTTTCTAAAGGTGTTATTGCAAAAATTACCACCTATGCTACATTGGTCTCCCGCAGTATCGGTGCCTCCTACTCCTTACTATCGAACCCAACAACAAGAGGATATTATTCTTGAAAAAGCTTTAATTAGACCAAGCGCATTGATGAAAAAAGTTCAAAAAGTAATTGTAGAAGGTAGTGATGCAATTGTTATGGCTGACGCAGGTAATTGTCTTGCTTGGACAATTCATCATCTCAAATTTAATACTGCAAAGCGCTGGCGAGGAAGTACTGGTTTTGCTTCGATGGGATACGCCACCACAGGGGTAGTTGGTACCACCCTTGTAAGTAACTCAAAAGCAGTAGTGATAGTTGGCGATGGCGCAATGTTAATGAACAATGAAATTAATACAGCAGTTCACTATAATATTTCTGCTGTTTGGATTGTTCTTAACGACGCTTGTTACAATATATGTGCCCAAGGCATCAAACAGCTAGGATACTCCAACGCTAAAACACAAATTGCACCAACTGATTTTGTTATGCTCGCACGTAGTATGGGCGCCGATGGTATTTGTGTTGAAAATGAGTTTCAAATAGAAGCAGCGCTTTCACAAGCAATGAGTGCAAAAGTTCCATTTATTGTAGATGTTAGAATTGACCCCACCGAAATAGCACCAATTGGTACGAGAATTAATAGTCTAATCGCACAAGCAGCCAAATCATAAAACGTCTGATTAATTGCCCATTCAGTAGAGACGTTACATGTAACGTCTCTACAATAATTTTATTACTGTGGTAACGTACCTAGTGCCACATCTCCCCAGCGCATTACAGTGGCAGCAGCGCTACTAGCTGCACCATAACTGTACATTAACACCAAGTCATTTTCACGAATTTTACCTAACTGTGCAGCATGGTAAAGATTAATCAAAGTTAGCACCGCTCCAACATTGGCATATTGGGGGTAATAGTTAATTGTCCGCTCTGGGTCAATGTTTAACACACGAATACTAAAGTTTACAAACCAGGCAGTTGATGTAGTAAAAACAAAAAAGTCAATGTCATCTAAAGTCACACCAGCAGCAACGGCAGCCCCTTCACAGCAAGTACGCAGCATTTCCGGAAAAGTTGCACCAACAATTTTATTCATATCCTTTGCAGATTGTATGCGAAATTGTTGATTACCCTGCTCGTTCTCTGTAACTTTTAAACGTAGTTGGTCACACAACACACTAGTATTAATTGCTTTTGTTCCTAAAATACCCTGGTTAATAGATAGTGGACTAACTACAAAAGCTCCAGCACCATCGCCAAAAAACCATGAAAGAGTATCATTCTCATCTGCAAGGCGAGAGTAGGTACACGAAACTACTACTAATACATTTCTATATGTACCAGCTTTGACTAAAGCAGAAGCTGTTTCTAAAGCTATCGGAGCGCTGCAACAGCTAGCATCAAGGTTCCAGGCGCCACATTTTAACCCCAGTTCACGAGCCAAGAAAGCAGCATTACCAAATCCCAGCTGGTCAGGTAAGAATGAAGAAACAATTATTAGGTCTACATCATTCGCAGAAAGTTTGGCGCCATCAATTGCCTCTTTTGCTGCACGATATTCTAAAGTTAATGCAGTTTCACCTTTACCAAGTACTCGTCGCTGAACAGTACCGCGAAATGGGTCATTTAAATATGGCATCATCTCTAACTCAAAGTCGTTACTTGGAGTTGATTCAGTCAACGACATCAATCTACACAAGGCTTTGGTTTCAGCTTCAGTAACTAGCTCTGGATATTTATCTTGATAATACTTATTAGTACGAACGACGCTTGGTAAACTCACTGCAAGCGAACGAATGCCTACTGGAATATGCATTTTTATCTCCTCGTTTAAATTTTGGTTTTCGCGGGAGATGCTTTATTATTTAATAATTTAAAACCCTGAATATAAGAAAATACTCTTACTGCCTATTCAAAAAATAAATTCTATTTACATTAAACTCTACTTTTATTCTTTAAACCTTACGGTATTTGCGGAAAATTACTAAGTTTTTCCTAAGTATTTACTCTTAATTTATTAAATCAATTATGTATTTATACTGTTAAACTAAACGTAGAAATTTTACGAATAATTTTAGGGCAAAATCATTTAAACAGTAAGAAATTATTACTCAATAGTATTATATTTTTAAAAGGCGGGCAAGGATGCCCGCTCCACAAGAGAGTTATAAAAAGTTTCTTGATACGCCAGAAGAATATGAGCAATTAAATATCTAAGGAATTATTAGTAATAAAATTAATTATATCAACCAGTTCGTCAGGTTCAATAGGCTTTGATATACTGGCTTGAAAACCTGCTTGCATGATTTTATCATTTGATTCATTAGCATAGCCACTTATTGCTACTGATTTTAATGGTTCAGTCCATTGTAAACCAAGTGTTTTTGCTTCTTCGAGTAACATATAACCATCTTTATCGGGCATTATTAAGTCGCTAATCAAAATATCTGGTTTATTTGTTTGCAAAATTTGTAAAGCTTGTGTTGCAGAATTAACTGCGGTAACTGTGGCACCTTCGTTTTCTAAAAGCATTACTAGTAAGTCTAATGTATCTGTTTCATCGTCAACTACTAAAATTTTTAATCCTTTTAGTAAAGAATTTTTTAATGTACTAGAATTTTTGCTGGCGCCTTGTATAGTTGTATTATATTGGCTTGTGACTTTATTTAACAATGGCAGTTGAATTGTAAAAGTTGCTCCTTGGTTTACACCTTGACTTTCTGCTTCAATAGTGCCACCATGCATTTCAATTAACTTTCTTGCTATCGTCAATCCTAACCCTGCTCCTTGATGAGTACGAGTCCGAGAACCATCTTCTTGACGAAATTGTTCAAATACATAAGGAAGAAATTTATCGCTAATTCCTTGCCCTGTGTCACTAATACTAATTTTAACACTATTCTCACTATTTCTATTTACATCAATACAAACTTTTACAGTCCCTTTTTCAGGGGTAAATTTGATGGCATTAGATAGTAAATTCAAAATTACTTGATATAATTTGCTTTTGTCACCTAATACTTCTACTGTTGAATCATTACATACATACTCTAAACTTATCGATTTTGCTCTAACTGGTAAATGGGTACTGTCAATGGCGCCTTCGATGACAGATTTTAAATCAACAACTTTACGTTCAAACTGCATCTGTCCAGATTTTAAACGCGAAATATCTAAAATTTGTTCAACTACACCTTGTTGTCGCTTTAAGTTACGTTCGATAACTTCTAAACGCTGGTTTCGAGTTTTTTCATCAAAAGGATATTTACGTAGTAGCTGCGTCCATCCTAATATGGCATTTAATGGTGTACGTAGTTCATGAGAAGCTATCGATAAGAACTCATCTTGAACACTATATGCTTGTACTAACTCTTCTGTATATCTTTGCTGTGCAACTTCACGCTCTTTTCGGTCGGTAATATCTAAAATAATACCGCTAGCTCTTATGGCTTTACTCGAATCATCGTAGAAAAAATGTCCTTTACTCGCTATCCAATGAATACTATTATCTGACCATACAACACGAAACTCTTGATAAAAGTCACTATTATTTTCTAAAGCAAATTCTAATGCTTGGCTAATTAAATCTCTGTCTTCATTATATACACAATTAATAAAAGTTTCATATGTCCCATCGAAACTTCCTATTTCCAGGCCAAATAATCGTTCGTGATTATCATTCCAGGTAATAGTATTTGTTATTAAGTCCCAGTCCCAAATACCTAAATTTGCGGCGTCTTGTGCTACTCTAAATCTCTCTTGGTGTTCGTAGAGAAGTTTTTGATTAGCTGCATACTCTTCTTTAATTCTTTTTTGTTCTAAGCACTTTTCAATGGCAACAACAAGACGACGATAGTGTTGCTTTTTTAGAACATAATCGTCTAAACCTGCTTTCATTGCTTCTACTGCTATTTCCTCAGTACCACTGTCTGTAAACATTATAACAGGGCAATTAGGATATTTATCTTTTATTTTTCTTACTACTGTTAGTCCATCAATCCAAAGTAGCTTGTTATCGGTTACTGCTAAATCGAAATTACCTGTTAATAGTGCTTGCTCTAAATCTTCTTCGTTTGTAATTTCGTCAAATGTTATACCATGAGCAAATTTTAGCTTCAATTCGCGAGCAGCGAGGAAGCGGTCGTTGGGGTTATCATCAATAAGGAGAATGTGTATTGACATTTTGCTTCGCACATGAATGGATTTTAGTATGGGGCGGGTTTATAAATATATTAAAAGAAAGTGTACAATTTTGGTTAACCCGCTCTTACTAGACAGATTGTAGTTGTATCCAAAATTTGCTACCTTTTCCTAATTCGGAATCAACTCCGCATCGTCCGTTCATCCTTTCAACTCCTTTACGTACCATAGCCAAGCCTATTCCAGTTCCTGGGTAAGATTCAACGCCGTGTAAACGTTCAAATACACCAAATATTTTGTCATGATATTCTGGCTTGATTCCAATACCGTTGTCTTCTATCCACAGAATGAAATTATTTTGATTAGTTTCTGCACGAATTATAACTTTTGGTTGAACGTTAGGAGGAACAAATTTAATTGCATTAGAGACTAAATTAGTAAATATTTGTATGCATGTAGTGTAATGCCCTAAAGCGGTAGGTAAAAAATTAATAACATCTACTTCTGCTTGTTTTTGTTGTAGTTCTTCTTCCATTTGTGCTAAGACTTGAGAAAGTATAACATTAATATCGATAGGTTCTAATTGTAACTCTATACGGCTGAGTTTACTATAATCTAACAGGTTATCAATTAAAGTGTTAGTTAGGTCAGCAGCACTGGCTAATCGCTGAAGATAATTTTGGGCTTTTGGGTCTAATGAGGAAATATAATCTTCTAATAATGCTTCGGCAAAACCTTGAATGCTTCGCAACGGCGCCCGTAAATCGTGAGATACTGAGTCAACAAACATTTTCAACTGCTCAATCACATCTTCTAAATCAGCGGTACGTTCTTGTACTCTTACCTCTAACTGTTCGTTAAGTTTTTGTAAAGCTGTTTCCGCTTCTTTTTGCTCGGTGACATCTTCAATTAGTCCCTCAATAAAAGGTTCATCTTCTGTGGTAATTAAAGTTTGTGATAACTTAATCCATTTGACTTTCCCATTTTTTTGATGCAAAGCAATTTCTTTTGATTGTTGTAATTGCTGTTCAATAAGGTTTTCTTGTTGCCAAAAAAGCTGCCGTAAATCAAGCATTTGCGTTTCGGAAACGGTTTCTAAATTCAACAAACGTAAAAATGCGTTATTACCTTCTAATACGCGACCTTCAATAGTACAACGAAACACACCTACGTTTAATTTATTTAGAAGTGACTGCAAACGATTTTCGAGACGTGATACTTGATGTTCTGCTTTTGCACGCGCTAAACTAGACCGTGCAGCTAGTGCTAAACGTAAATAATGCTTTTGAGACTTAATAATATAGTCATCAAGCCCGCTTTTCATTGCTTCTACTGCTATTTCTTCGTTCCCGGTGCTGGTAAACATGATGACTGGGCAACTTGGATAATGAGACTTGATACTCAAAAGTACGTGCAATCCATTATTCCAACAAAGTTGGTAATCGGTGATAACCAAGTCAAAGTTATTTATCGCTAAAGCTTGTTCTAGCTGTGATTCGTCTCCAATTTCAGTAACTTGTAAGCTAGAAGAAAATTCTCGCTCTAGTTCTCGATGTACAAGTAAACGGTCATCTGGGTTATCGTCAATTATAAGGATATGAGGCATTTACGATGAGGGCGCGTTTAGGAATATCTTAAAATAGAATGTAGATTGTTGGTTAACCCGCCCTTATTCGGCGCCGACGACTTGCACTTCTGGGGGTTCGTTGTCTACTAGCCAGTATAAGGTTAAAGTTTCTACGACTCTTTTTAGTGCTTTTATACCGTTGGGTTTGACGAGGTATGAGTTGGCGCCTAATTCATAAGCTAAGTTTACATCGGCAGGTTCGCGCGAGGAAGTAAAAATAACCACAGGTAAGAGATTAAGGCAAGGGTGCTGTCTAAGCCAAGCGAGGATTTCGTGTCCTGAACGGCAGGGTAATTTCAAGTCTAGTAAAATCAATTTGGGTATGGGAAAGCGTTGACGGTCTGCGTATTTTCCCGTACCATTGAGGTAAGCAATTGCACTATCACCGTCATCAATAATTTGCAGCGAAACATTTATATTTGCCTTTTGAAACGCGCGTTGAGTCAAATAGATTTCGTTTGGGTCATCTTCTACCAGTAAAATGGTATGTATTGTTGTCATACTTACCTGCTATCGTCTTTAAGTTCAATCCAGAAACTACTGCCTTGTCCCTTTATAGACTCGAGACCAACATGACCCCCCATTCTTTCGACTCCTTTACGAACAATTGCTAACCCAATACCTGTACCTGGGTAACGCTCTATTCCATGTAGACGTTCAAAAACGCGAAAGATGCGTTTATGGTGTTCAGCTTTTATACCAATACCATTATCCTTTACCCATAACCTGACCCATCCTGGAGTTTTTATTTCTGCCCATATTAGTACCTGTGGTTGTTCACCAACTCTTACAAATTTAATTGCATTAGTTAATAAATTAGCAATCACTTGTGCGACGGTACTAGGATGCGCTAAAACTGTAGGCAGTGGCGCCGAAATTATCACTTGAGCGTCTTTTGCTTTTAAATCACTATCTAATTGAGTCATTACCTCAAACATTACGTTATTTAAATTTACTGGTTGCAAGTATAAATCTGCACGACTAAGACGACTGTAAGCGAGTAAATCTTGAATCAGATTTTCTAAACGCTGGGCAGAGTTGACAATTCGACTAATATATTCGTTTCCCACTTCGTCAAGTAGCTTACCATAGTCTTCTGCTAATGCCTCCGCAAAACCCTGCATTGCCCGCAACGGCGCCCGCAAATCATGGGATACTGTATAAGCAAATGCCTCTAACTCGTTATTAGCGGCTTGCAACTGAGATGTACGCTCCATAACTTGTTGTTCCAAAGTTTCTGTTAAATGACGAATTTGTTCATGTGCAAGTTTTTGTTCAGTAATATCTTCGGCAATACCAACATAATAATTGAGCGCTCCTGTTTCGTCACGAATAGGAAAACCCCTATCCCATATCCAGCGAACCGAACCATCAGGACGTATAATTCTGAACTCTATATTAGTAAGTTGCCCATTTCTTTGTTGTTCTAGCTTGCTTAGAACTCGCTCATAATCTTCTTTCTGTACCGCATCGAGCCAAGAAAGTGGCTGACTAATAAGACTATCACACTCACGATGCCAAATTTTTTCATAAGCCTTATTTGCATAAAAATGCTGGCTAGAATCTGGACTAGCAATCCAAATGATGGCATCAAGATTATCAGCAAACAAACGAAACCGCTTCTCACTTTCATTTAAAGCGGTCTTAATAAACTGTTTTGATATCTCAAGTTCCAACTCCAAGCGAGTTTGCTCAATTAGCTTGTGAACCGCAAAGCGTAAACAAACCGCATCAATTTTTTCTTTTATCAAATAATCATAACTTTTTCCATTTAGAACCAATGCTTCGTCTTGCTGGGGTGTCAAAATGATTACAGGCAACTTTTGATTATTAAATTCTGCTTGTAATTGTTCGACAAATGCGCGCGCGTTCATGTCGGGCAACATAAAATCGAGCAAAATCACATCAGGTTTACCTTGCTTACATAACTCTAATCCAAGAATCGCTGACTCTGCCTGCAAAATCCTATAGATATACTGTTTATCTTGCTGCAGGTAACGACGATAAGTTTGTCGGTCTTCATAATTGTCGTCCACAATCAGAACCGTCTTTTGATTCTGTATCATTGCTACCTGTGTAATCTATCTATAACATTAGTGGTATATCCAAACCGACGAAATTGGTTTAGATAAGTAACTTATTATTTGATGATAGTAACAACTCTCAACAAATCTTAAATCTTTCTAATTGAAGGTAGATATCAAATTTAAATACTCCATTATTCATAAATCTTAGTTCATATTACGTATAAAATCAGTCTTTAGATAGATTATATGATTTTAACATTTTTGTATTAACGCGATAATTAAGAGCGGGACACTACGTGAATGCGTTTCTACATTTTGATTCGCATTACAATTTCGCTACAACTAAAATAACTATCTGTGGATAGGGGAATTATCCGTAGGTTTATGGTTAAATTAGGTAACAGTAGTCATATTAAAATATACCTATGCTCGGCTCAGAAATTTTAGAACAATATGCCACAGGTAAAAGAGATTTTACTGGTGCCGATTTAAGTGAAGCAGAACTCGAAAATGCCAATTTATCTGGTATAATATTAGACAATGCGTTATTAGACGGTGCCAATTTGAACAGAGCGAACTTAAGTCAGGCAAGTTTACAAAATGCTGACTTGAATGGAGCGAACTTATCTAATGCTGACTTAACTTTTGCCAATTTGACAGGAGCAGTTTTAGAAGGGGCAATTTTGGAGGGTGCAATTTTAGATAGTGCGAACCTTAGTCAGTCAGAACTAACGGTAGCTAAAATGATAGAAGCTGACCTAAGTAGCGCTGATTTAAGCGAAGCTAATTTAAATGCAGCCAACCTTGATAAAGCTAATTTAACAGGAGTTGACGCACATCAAGCTGATTTAAGTAGTGCCAACTTGGCAAGTGCTGATTTACATGAGGCAAATCTAAGTGGAGCTAAATTAGAAGGCGCCAATTTAGAAGGAACGATTTTAGAAGAAAATACAGATATAGATTAATCTATGAACATGCGAGTTACCGTTGGTCCTCCATCATTAACAATCAACCACGGCAGCACTTTTATGGTGACTGACTTAGATGGGCAGATTAATCAAGATAAATTTTTGGGTATTTTTACAGATGATACTCGTTTTTTAAGTTACTATGCTTTTTATGCCGATGCTTTACCTTGGATTCGGTTGCGGTCTACAACACCAAGATATTACGCTGCACAAGTATATCTGACAAATCCAGAATTGACAACTGAAGATGGAATTATTCCTAAAGGTGCCTTATCACTAACTGTGGGTAGAACAGTAGAAGGAGGTATTCACGAAGATATAGATATAACAAACTATAGTACAAAAAAAGTCAGTTTTAGTTTTGAAATTGCCTTACGTTCAGACTTTGCCGATATTTTGGAAGTGCAGCAAGGTAAAATTATACGTCGAGGATGCATCGAGACAAGATGGGATAAAGAGCATAACGAATTACATACGACTTATCAAAATAAAGATTTTTCTCGCAGCATCATTTACCAACTTCGTAACTACACATCTCAACCTCATTATGCCAACGGTCGCGTTACGTTTGAAATTGTACTAGAACCAGGCGCCAGTTGGCATACCTGTGGTAATTTTATTCTAGTACTGGATAAACTAACGCGCGAGCCTTTAAATATATGTTATGACTCTGCTGTAGATACAGAAGTTAACTCGAAATTAGAACATTTGAATCAAAAATGGGTTGAGTCAGTCACCGAACTAACAACAGTAAACGAAGAAGTTTATCGAGTGTACAAACAATCTGTCAGAGATTTAGCGGCACTGCGACTATATGATTATGATTTGGGTGATGATATTTGGCTACCTGCTGCTGGTGTTCCCAAGTTTGTAACAATTTTTGGACGTGACAGTTTAATTGCTAGCTTACAGACTACAACAGTTCATGCTGGCTTTGCACGCGGCGCCTTAAAAAAGCTATCACAACTACAAGCGACAACATGGGATGATTGGCGTGATGCAGAACCAGGTAAAATATTACATGAAATACGTCATGGTGAATTAGCGCATTTCCAAAAGATACCTCATACACCTTATTATGGAACCGCCGATGCAACTGTATTATATTTAATAGTGTTGCATGAAACGTGGAAATGGTTAGGGGATAATTCGTTATTAAACTCGTATAGAGATACAGCATTACGCTGTTTAGAATGGATTGATAATTATGGAGATTTAGACGGTGATGGTTTTCAAGAGTATAAAACTCGTTCGAGTAACGGTATAGAGAACCAAGGTTGGAAAGATTCGGGAGATGCAATAGTATATCCTGATGGTAGTCAAGTAGAGGCGCCGAAAGCCTTGTGTGAACTTCAAGGATATGTATATGATGCCTGGATACGCATGGCTGAAGTATTCGATGCTTTAGATGAACATTCGTTTGCCAACTCACTACGCACCAAAGCATCACAACTTCAAGCAAGGTTTGAAAAACACTTTTGGTGCGATGATATAGGTTATTATGCGTTTGCACTCGATAAAGATAAACAGCCAGTAAAAACTATTGCTTCAAATCCAGGTCACTGTCTGTGGAGTGGTATTGTAAGTAAAGAGCGTGCGAGTCGTGTAGTTGAAAAACTTATGGCGCCTGATATGTTTACAGGTTGGGGCATAAGAACATTATCAGCAGAAAATCCTGCATTTAACCCATTTTCTTATCATCTTGGTTCAATTTGGCCTCATGATAATGGTATCATTGCACTAGGTTTGAAGAAATATGGTTTTAATGAAGAAGTAGCTCGTGTCGCGCGCTCTGTATTTGAAGCTGCCAGTTATTTTGCATCTTATCGTATACCAGAAGTATATGCAGGTATTGAAGAAAAACCAGGTGCCTTTCCGGTTCCTTATATAGAGGCAAATGTACCTCAAGCATGGGCAGCAGGTTCAATATTCCAACTTTTACAGGCAATACTCGGTATAAGTGCTGATGCACCAAACAACAAACTTTACATCAACCCATGTTTACCAGAGTGGTTGCCAGAAATTACACTACGTCGTTTAGAAGTTGGTAAGAGTAAAGTTGATTTGAAATTTTGGCGCCAAGATGAATGTACTTATTGGGATGCTTCAATTATATCAGGTGATATTGAAATCGATCCTCCCTAGCCCCCCTTAATAAGGGGGGAATAAGAAGGGTGTATAAAATAATAAATAGTAAGCTTATAAACGGAAGCAGACGAAAAGAGATAAACTGATGTTCCTGATAAATAAATAAAACACAATAATCATTCCAGAGACGGAGAAAAACGAAGCTAGAGTGTCCTGGCTAGAGATAGATGTACTTTGACGGCAATAAAAGTTATTCAATATATATAACGAAAGTTGTTTCTTTATCGAAGAGGTAAATATTCTTATCAACTCGATAGACAAATATCTAGCCAACATCAGAAAAATGGGTTATTTGACGAATGATTTAATAATTTAATCTGAAATTTTAAAAGAAAGTGACGCTCGAACATACTAAGATGAAAGAAGCTGTGCTACTTAATCGATAAGCACTTATCCTTCTTCCTCACTACTTTGTTCTTAGTTTAAGAAACCAGGTTTCTAAGGTTTCTCATTATTCGTACTCACACAAATAGAAAATAGCACAACGTGTCAATTTAGCCATTTCACAGGAGTGAATTTGAATGTTTAGTCATTTGCATCGGTTATTAGCAAGTACTGTAATGGTAATGGGAGTCTCGATAGGCGCAGTTAGCCCTGTCCTCATTTCCACCTCAGCCCAAGCCCAGGAAACAGTTGGTGGTAATGCATCAGATTTAAGAACTGCATCTCAAAAAATATCACAAACACCGGCGCCAACACAGGGAACCGTTAATTTTCCTGATGTCAGTCAAGATTACTGGGCACGTCCTTTTATTCAAGCGCTTGCAGAAAGAAACATAATTGTAGGTTTCCCTGATGGTACTTACAAACCAGAACAACCTGTAACCCGCGCAGAATTTGCGGCGATTATTCAAAAAGCTTTCAATCAAAACCGGGTCAGACAGCTACCAACAGGTGGTTTTAGAGATATACGTTCCAACTTTTGGGCAGCACAAGCAATTACAACAGCTTTTGAAACAGGATTTTTATCTGGCTACCCAGATAATACCTTCCGACCAAACCAGCAAATTACCAAAGTACAAGCAGTCGTTTCATTAGCTAGCGGTTTAGGATTAACTGGTGGTGACACAGCAATTCTTGCAAGCTCCTTCACAGATGCAAACGCCATTCCTACTTATGCTGTATCTCAAGTTGCTGGCGCCACACAAGCAAGTGTTGTTGTTAATTATCCAGATATTAGAGTATTTAATCCAGAAGTACCACTAACACGCGCGGATGCTGCTGCACATGTTTACCAAGCATTAGTAAGACAAGGAAGATTGCAACCCATTGCAAGCAACTTACCTGCTGCTCAGTATATTGTAGGGTTTGCTCAAACTACTACACCACCAACTGGTACTACAGGTAGTGACATAGTAACCACAGCATCAGCAAGTAATTCTTTTACAGTTTTAGCCTCGTTGTTAAAAACAGCAGGTTTAGCAGAAAGCTTGCAACAGGGTGGACCATTCACAGTATTTGCTCCTACAGACGAAGCATTTGCAAGACTACCAAAAGAAACTTTAGACCGCTTACAACAGCCAGAAAACCGAGAAACTTTAATTAGAATATTAACTTATCACGTTGTACCCGGACAGCTAACGGCTAGCCAATTAAGAACTGGTGAAATAAACACTGCTGAAGGTAAACCAGTTAATGTAAATGTTAATACATCTGAAAATCGAGTTACAGTTAATAACGCTCAAGTTACTCAGGCAGATATTTCAGCTAGTAACGGTGTTATCCACGCCATCAACAGAGTTTTAGTTCCATCCGATGTTAGCTTAAACTTAGGTTCAGAACAAGCAGGTGTTGAGGCAGGTCGTGCAACCCGTGGTGGTAGAAGCTATATCGGCGCCGCAGGTAATATTGGTATAACTGGTGGTGGTGGCTCATCACTTGGTGAAGGTAATTTCGCGGTCATCAGTAAAATCGGCTTAACAAACTTTTTGTCTGTTCGTCCGAGCGCTGTATTTGGAGACAATACAACTGTATTAGTGCCTTTAACATTTGACTTGGCGCCACGTGCAGCCAACCCAACAGGAAACCAAGCATTCCCAATATCACCTTACATTGGTGCGGGTGTTGCGATTGAAACCGATAACGATGCCGAAGTTGGACTGCTATTAACTGGTGGTTTAGACATCCCACTAGGTTCTCGTTTCACACTTAACGGTGGTGTAAATGCAGCATTTCTTGATGAAACCGATGTTGGCATACAAGTAGGTGTAGGCTTCAACTTCTAATCTTGTGTTTTGTGGCACAGGCATCCTGCCTGTGCATTCAAAGTAATTATATTTAGCTATATCTTATTTGTAGAATTAATCTACTACTTGTGGTAGGGGGTTTCACACGATGAATACAAGTAGGATTTTCAATAAATCCAAACCCTGCATTGCCAAGAAGCGTTATTTTATTGCTTGAACCGAAATATTTTTCAATTTTGTCGGCAGTAATAATATTATTCGAGAATAACAGTGTTTGTGGTGTATAGTTCCCGTGACTTTTTTCGATATATTCATGCGGACCTGAATCGTTATCTTTAACATCAGTAATATAAAAATTGAGTGTCAACGATTCACAACCAACGACATCATAGTGCCAGTTAGTAGGTGCATAATCACGATTTATGTTAGTATCACTCGGTGATGTAGGAAAGCTCCACGTTAGATGTGATGTGATTTTAGTTGGTTTATAACCAAGAAATTTAGTTGCTAGTTGAAGCGAAATTCTATTGTATGCAATTGCGGATATTGAATCGCACTTGTGAGTATTCGTAACAAGTCCACGATATATTTGTTTTTTACTGACTGTTTTATATTGGTGCGAGTAAAATGCAATTCCATCCAACTTTGGGTCAACACATAGAGTTGATTTTGCGTGCAATAGAATCGACGATACCAAGTGTGGTTGTAAATTTAACCCGCACCACACTGCTTGACTATTAACGGTAGAAATTGCCTTGGGAATATCAACACTTGAAGCAAATACATTCATGTCATTCGCTTCCAAGTCAAATATTTTATTTATTTGCGCTTGTTTTTTATAATAACCAACAAGATTTCGATACCAACCAAATCGACCTAGCTTTTCAAATTTATTTATATTGATGCGTGAATTGAAATCAGTTGGGTTACACGTAAACATTTATGTATGTATTCTTGCTGAACTAAACACTATCATGCAGTCAGCAATGCTTCGTTGCCTACTGGTACAAACACGTTGAAGAATATTAAGCTTTACCATAATTATATAAACTATTGGTAACGTGACCGAAATTATAATTAAGTTTGAGTGGCGCCATATTACCATTCACAGTTATTTTACTTGCTTAGATGTATAAAATATATACTAAAATACTGAATATAAAAAGCGAATAATTTAAAATATGCACCTGGCAACGGATTATTAACGGATGTAACGGATAGGTTGTTTTAAGTAATTATTGGTCTGTGTCATTTATTTTGGTTAGTTGTGGCACAGGCATCCCTGCCTGTGTGGTGATGTATTTTTTACCTTATTAGGCACAGAGTACACTGAGAGAAGATAATTCAACCACATAAGGAGCGAGACACGCTCGTACACAAAGTAAAGAAGAAAGGTGGTACGGTTATGACGCCTTGAAGGATTCGATTGTAGTAAATTGTTACCGTTGTTGAAAGGTAAAAATCACTGTTACTCATTGTGACAGGGGAAGCGCGAAAATACACAAGTGATGCAACATCATTACACCCAATTTGTTAAATGTAATTGAGTGTCGCTATTGTAATAGAGTTTGTCTGCGTGAGCTACAGTACTTAAAAGAAATCCCCCTCTCTCTTCGGGGGACTTCATAAGTAAAAATCTTAGCCCCCCTTATCAAGGGGGGTTGGGGGGATCAAAATTCAAAATAAACGCAATACTGGCAGCATATTAATATTAGATAAACTCGATAAAGTTAGTTATTTTAATTAGCATTTAAACATATTTTATCTGATAAAATAATATTGTATTTAGTTTTAAATGGGTGAATTTATGCATGGCAAAAAGAGTATTATCAGATTACGATAGCCCTTGGAAAGAAGCATTAGATGTATATTTTGAATCATTCATGGAGCTATGTTTTCCTCATATTCATAGAGACATAGATTGGCAAAGAGGTTATGAATCATGGGATACAGAATTAAGAGAAATAATTAGAGACGCTGAAATTGGAAATAGGGTTGCAGACAAGTTGGTAAAAGTTTGGCTCCATGATGGAGAAGAAGTTTTTGTATTGAATTAGATGGGATGGTAATAAACGCTCGTGAGTCAGTTGTCACGGCTTTGAGGACACGGTTTGGTGTTACACCAACAGAAGTTAGCGAGCGTCTTGAGGCAATAGATGATTTAGATGTGTTGAGAAAACTTCTCGAACAATCAATTACTATAGCTTCTATAGAGGAATTTCAGCTTCGACTCAATGAAATTCCCCCATCTGAAGAAGCCTCGGAATAATAAAACTTGTAAGTTGTGCTTTACGTTTTGATTAAATACATGGTAGAGACGTTACATATAACGTCTCTACCGTATCTTGGGTTTTATGCGCGTATTTACCATTTTAACGGCGCCTTTATAATGAATTACGCTTAAAAGGCGCCTAACATGACTATTTAGATAGTAAAATTATATACTTTTGGTCAAGGTAAAAAGCCGTGTTTTTCTCAATATAAATACGAAATTCGCGTTTTTAGGTCAAATAATATACCTTTATATTGATTTTTGACTTACTTCGGCGCCTAAATAATACATTAATAATACGTGTTAAAACGTTCCCAATAAAGGGAGTACTTTAATTTTTAGCAAATCAATCAAGTCAGTATCCATATAATTATAGTCGTCTAGTATATCTAAGCAAATAACTCGCTTGCCTTTCAAATACGGCTTGAATTTTTTTGATAGCTTGTTTCGATGAGCTTTTTCCATGACAAATATAATATCCGCGCGTTCAATAGCTTCAACAGATAGAGGTATTTCAGCGTCATGGTTTAAACCCGCAGATTCTACATCTAGTCCTTTGTATTCAGAAAATACTGCTTCTGCTGTCGGACTTCTGAGTTTATTTTGGCTACATATAAATAAAAGTTTTTTGATTTTCACGCTTTATACTGTTGTATTCAATCTAGTGATTAATTGAGTCCATTTTAATGGACTTAAGCTTTTAGCCTATGGGTTTTAACCCTAGGCGGGTTTTGTGAGAAAAATTATAATAAAATAAATGCACAGGCAGGGATGCCTGTGCTACAAGAGATAAATATTTAGTTGTTAAAGCTTAGACCATTTCTGATTGTTGCATAGCAGGTTGAGGTTGAGGTTGGAACATGAACAGCGAGTATACAACGTCTCTACGGATATTTGTCATCATATCTAAGAATAATTCGTAACCTTCGCTCTTATATTCAATTAATGGGTCTTTCTGTCCATAACCACGTAACCCTACTGACTCACGTAAAGCATCCATACCTTGTAAATGCTCACGCCATAAAGTATCAATACGTTGCAAAATAAAGAAGCGTTCGGCTTGACGCATTAAACCAGCTTGTATTTGGTCGATTTGTGCCTCTTTCATATCATAAGCAATACGAACTTGCTCATGAAGAAAAGCTTTAATTTCGCCCACCGACATGTCTACCAACTGTTCTGATTGTAAATCAGCTAGTAAATAAACAAATTCTTTGACTTTTTCAACTAATTTATCGAGTTCCCATTCTTCTGAAGGCAAGTCAATATTAATATAGTAGTCAACGATGTCATCCATCGTCTTCTCAGCATATTTAATTACTTGCTCTTTCAAATCTTGCCCTTCTAATACCCGGCGCCGTTCCGCGTAAATAGCACGACGTTGGTTATTCATAACTTCGTCGTACTCAAATACTTGTTTCCGAATGTCGTAATAATATGTTTCGACTTTCTTTTGGGCGCCTTCCAAACTGCGAGTTAACATACCTGACTCGATAGGCATGTCTTCTTCGACGTTGAACATGTTCATCAAGTTGGCGACTTTCTCTCCTCCAAAAATCCGCATCAAGTTATCTTCTAAACTGAGGAAAAATCTGGCGCTTCCAGGGTCTCCTTGTCGTCCAGCACGTCCCCGTAACTGATTATCGATACGTCGCGATTCGTGACGTTCAGTTCCTATTACGTGTAACCCACCTAACTCAACAACTTTATCATGTTCAGCTTTGGTAAACTCTTCATACTCGTGTCGAATACGATTATAAGCATCACGCAATTTTTGAATTACTGGGTCATCGGTAGGCGCCTTTTCTGCGGCAACAGCAATTCTTTCTTCTGCCTCAAGTTCTGGTAAAGAGCGCTCACCATACTCACGTGCAGCAAACTCAACCGCTTGCTTTAATAAATTCTCAGTCTCTTTTCCAATTTGAGTAGGAAAAATTTCTGGAGAAGCACGCCAAATTTTAACCTTTTTACCAGGTACAAACCCTTGACCACCACCACCATGACCACCAGGTAAACCACTAGCACGTTGAATACCAAAAGTATCTTCGTCTTCTGGTTGAACAAGACGTGGCATAAAGTATTCGCGCACTTTCAAACGCGCCATGTACTCGGCATTACCACCCAAGATAATGTCAGTTCCACGACCTGCCATGTTAGTCGCAATAGTTACAGCACCACTTCGTCCTGCTTGTGCAACAATTTCCGCTTCACGCTCTACGTTTTCTGGACGTGCGTTAAGCAACTCGTGGGGTATCTCCATTTGCCGTAACAACTGACTGAGATACTCAGATTTTTCAACACTAGTAGTACCCACCAATACAGGTCTACCTTGCTCGTGCATTTCCGCACATTCCCTAGCAATGGCAGTCCATTTACCGTTTTCAGTCTTAAAGACCATATCCGATAAATCTTTCCGCATCCGAACCCGGTTTGTGGGTATTATTGTAACTTCCAGTTTGTAGATTTTTTCAAACTCAGCTTCTTCTGTTTTTGCTGTACCCGTCATTCCACCCAATTTAGGGTATAAAAGAAACAGGTTTTGATATGTAATTGTTGCAAGAGTTTGAGTTTCTGGCTGAATTTCTAAGTGTTCTTTTGCCTCAATCGCTTGGTGTAAACCGTCACTCCAACGGCGCCCAGGCATAACACGGCCTGTAAATTCATCAACGATAACCACTTCACCACCACGGGTAATATAGTTAACGTCCTTTAAAAATAATTCTTTAGCTTTAATAGCATTAAATACAAAATGTGCCCAAGGGTCTTCTGGGTCAAATAAGTCAGTAACTTCAAGTAATCTTTCAGCTTCTGCAAACCCTTCATCAGTTAACAATACGTTACGTGCTTTCTCATCAACCTCATAATGCTCATCTTTTTTAAGTGCATTAGAAATTTCTGCGGCTCTGAGATATTTTTCGGTTGGTCGTTCAACCTGTCCCGATATAATTAACGGTGTACGTGCTTCATCAACTAAAATCGAATCAACTTCGTCGATAACGCAGTAATTAAAGGGACGCTGCACAACATCCTTGATATCTGTCGCCATATTATCGCGCAGATAGTCAAAACCAATTTCACTATTTGTTACATAAGTAATATCGCAGTCGTAATTCTTCTTACGCTCCTGCGGTGTCATACTTTGTTGAATAAGACCTACACTCAAACCCAAGAACCGATGTACCTGACCCATCCACTCAGCATCTCGACGAGCTAGGTAGTCGTTAACGGTTATTACGTGTACACCTTTACCAGTTAGAGCATTTAAATAACTTGGCAAAGTCGCCACAAGAGTTTTACCCTCACCAGTCTTCATTTCGGCGATTTGCCCTGTATGCAGAATAATACCACCCAACATTTGCACATCAAAGTGGCGCAACCCTAACACACGCCGTCCAGCTTCTCGAACAGTTGCAAAAGCTTCGGGCAAAATATCGTCAAGAGTTTCACCCTTTGCCAAACGCTGTCTAAACTCTACTGTTTTCCCCTTCAACTGCTCATCTGAAAGGGACTTAATTTCTTCCTCAAAGAGATTAATATCAGTGATGTAAGGTTGGTATTTTTTAAGTTTACGAGCGTTGGGGTCGCCCAACAAGGTTTTTAGCATGGCGGTTAATTAACTAAACAAAGAATGGGAATAATTAATGAAAGGCTTATAGATTATAGACATTTCACATAACCGAATTTAATAATTATCATCGGTTATACTCTAACAGACTTATTATATAGACGGTTACTTGAGACCAATATATATTGAGACTGTTTCCATATTAACCTAGGTTGTCCCCAAAGCTTGTCAGGAACTCCGACCATACTCCTGTCGCAATATCCCACCTTATTGCCACTCCTTGCTTAAGCTGCGAAAGTCATAATTATTTGCTCCTGGATGACATGTTACACAACTACTAACTTGCGTAGGGTTTGGTAGTTTAACTTGAGGATGTAAAGCTTTGAAATAACGTGAGCTATTTAAACGGTACGGTATTTGCTCGTCTTCGAGTATTGGACGCGAAAAAGTCGAAAGGTATCGCCACACCAACATACGCGGTGGGTCTACTAGCGGTTGAAGTTGTGAACCGTAATGTTGACTATCGGAAAGAAGGTTTTTCCAGGTTTGAGTCGGAAAAACTGACGCAGGCAAAGCAATATGACAAGTCGAGCAATTTTCTAAGTAAAGCTCTTGTCCAAGTTTAAATTGTGCAGGTACTACATCTACTGTACCAATAGAAGACGTTGCACCGTCATTTGGAGTGGCGCCGTTTACACTTGTAGCAAAAGCTAACAACCATCCCATCGCAAGACTCCAAGCCAAAACTATTAAAAGTAAACCAATCGGATTACGTTTTAGCCTTTTTTCCTTACTTTTGCGTTTAACCAAATTAGACATTTTAAATTATGGACTGGAATATTGTACTATGTAGTTCTAACGAACAAAACGAATAAATCTTAAACTCACCAAAATATAACCTGCATACACGCACTATACATTCAGAGTCTTATATTAGCTGTTTTGTTGCCATTACATAGTTTTTAAGATAACTATTGACATCTTTGATTAATGTAAGGTAGGTAGGAATATTGGCAACGGATGATAAACAGATGTAACGGATGCTCTATCTCTAGCCAGTAGTACTAATGCTAGCAATTTCATGTTGGTACTACTGGTTAGCTTAACCAGTAGTACCAAGTATGATGATTTGAAGCCATGTTGTAATTCAAAGCAGTTACTTCAAGTCAATAGTTTTGGTATGTTGGCACCTGTCGTAGGGTGGGCAGTGCCCACCTTACAACACCCCAAAATTAATGACACAGACCAATAGTGTTACAATCCATTAAAATCTAAAATATAAATTAAGGTATTGGTACTGAGCGTAATATACGCTCTATGACACTCTTAGCTCGGCGCCCACCTACTGGTATCAAACGATGACACAAAACATGAGGCGCCAGAAACTTAATATCATCAGGAATTGCATAATCGCGTCCCAGCAAAAAAGCAAGAGCTTGGGTTGCTTTTTGCAACGAAACCGTACCACGAGGACTAACACCAAGAGTAATTTCTTCATCTTGCCGTGTCGCTCGTACTAAATCAAGAATATATTGTTGTAACGAAGTATCTACTTTTACACTTGCACATAAACGACGTAACTGTGCAACTTCGTCTAAAGTAATACAAGGCTCCAATGCATCAACTTGTGTACCCTCCGAAGCACGCTGCAACATTTGAAGCTCCTCGTTTTCTGATGGATAACCCAGACTTAATGACAGCATAAACCTATCCATCTGAGCTTCTGGAAGCGGAAAAGTACCTTGATACTCAATCGGATTTTGGGTAGCAATAACGAAAAATGGTAAGGGAACTGGACGCGAAACACCATCAACAGTTACTTGATGTTCTTCCATTACTTCAAGCAATGCTGACTGAGTTCTAGGTGTAGCTCGATTTATTTCGTCTGCCAGTAGAACATTAGCAAAAACAGGTCCAGATAAAAAACTAAATTCGCCGCTTTTGGGGTTCCAAATATTAGTGCCTGTTATATCGGTCGGTAAAAGGTCTGGAGTACATTGTAATCTTTGAAACCTACCGTCAATAGAACGAGCTAGCGATTTTGCTAATAAGGTTTTACCAACACCTGGGACATCTTCTAGTAGCGCATGACCACCTCCAAGTAAGGCAACCAATACCAAACGGATAGATGTAGTTTTGCCAACTATTGTTTTTGCTAAGTTTTGTGTCAATGCGTCAATTTTTTCTCTCATGTCCCACCCTCCCATCGCACAATTAAATAAAGGTACGGATATACATCCGCACCCTGGCTTTACTTCTTGAGTCCTATATTGAGTGTTCCCGTAACTAGCCAAAAATTAACACGTCAACTTAAAAAAGCTTTGGCTTCTTTGCAGTCAAGTTGAATTTGGTTCTTTAATGCTTCTAGAGAGGCAAATTTTGTTTCAGGTCGCAAAAATTTCTCTAGCTCAACTACCAACTTCTTACCATACAAATCACCTGCCCAATCGAACAAATGTACCTCAGTGGTTACATTTTCACCATTTACTGTGGGACGGTTGCCAATATTCATTACACCAAGAGCAAGGAATTCAAGATGTTCTGAAGTACCTGACGCTTCAAATACACGAACTGCATAAACACCATTGCGTGGCAAAAATTTATCTTTAGGTAACTCAAGGTTTGCAGTCGGGAAACCAATTGTTCTACCAAGTTGTTGACCTTTGACAACAACACCGTGTAAACTATATGGTCTTCCAAGAAGTTGTTGTGCCCGTTCAACATTACCCTCTTCAAGGATGGAGCGAATTAGTGAAGTTGAAATGCGCGTCATTTCTGGGCATGTGTTTTGTGCGGTACTATCGTGCTGAGTATCAATTTCTAAAGAAACAATCGTTACAGGAATATTGTACCTAGCCGCGATAATTTGTAGGTCATATGCGGTTCCACTGCGTTTTGAACCGAAACGAAAATCTTGCCCAACACTAATTTGGGTTGCTTGAAGCTGTTGCACTAAGATTTTCTCAACGAACTCCACAGGAGATAACTCACATAATTCGCGGTCAAAGGGCAGCAGTACTAATTGTTCGACACCAAGCAGTCGTAATTGCTTAACTTTTTCATTAAGAGGTGTTAGCAATGTACGAGGTTTTCCGCTAAAAAATTCTTGCGGATGAGGGTCGAAGGTGACTACAGTCGAGTGGATATTCCTTTGTTGCAACTCTCTTGAACTCAAATTTAATCCCATCTCCGTGCTGGATGAGATGGGTTTAATAACCTGCTGATGTCCGCGATGTACACCATCAAACTTGCCAAGTGCGACAGCAGTAGGCGTTAGAGCTAATTCAGCTTGATTAGTAACCCGCACAGAACACCCATTTGGAGACAGATTTAGCACTTTTTGGTACTGGGATAAGCGTGTTTATGAGCGATTCACTTCAAAAGGCTAACTGTCTAACGACCATTAACTTTTAAAGCGAAATCTATCACCAATCTAATCTAAAATCTTCTATTACTCCGGTTATCTATGTCTATTTTAAATATGGCTAACGGGAAAAGTTTCCGACAGTGGGACTGATACGGGCACCTCAAGCACCATTCCTTCTTTTGCCATAACGGCGCCAGAAAACTTTTGTGCAGCTTGTTTGCCAACCGAGTCCAAAAAATCATCATCGTGTGCTGGGTCATGATGAAAAATCACCAAAGTTTTGACGTTAGCAGCTTGGGCAACTTTTACTGCTTCTTGCCATGTCGAGTGACCCCAGCCAATTTTAGGAGATTTTGGAGAATTATATTCCTCATCTGTATAAGTTGAATCGTAAATTAGAATATCGGCGTTACGTGCTAACCAAAGAACATTTTCGTCGAGATGGTCAGCAAAATGCTCTGTATCGGTAATATAAGCAGCGGCACCACCACACCAGTTAACCCGATAGCCAACAGCTTCACCAGGGTGATTGAGCGGTGCCGTTTCAACGACAATATCATCAATTTTAATTGGTTCTCCTGGCGCCACATCATAAAAATCCAAATCAGCCTGCATAATTTGTAAAGGTACAGGAAAATTGGGATGCAGCATTTGGTCGTTAAGACGTTGCTCAACGGTAGAACCATCAGGTGCAATGGCACCGTATATACAAAAATGGTTTCCTCTTACAAATCCAGGAGTGAAAAATGGAAACCCTTGCATGTGGTCCCAATGCGAATGAGTAAAAAAGATGTGCGCGGTCGCTGGCATTTGGCGCAATAACGATTGCCCCAAAACATGTAACCCTGTACCACCATCGAAAACTAAACGCTTACCGCCCACTTGCATCTCAACGCAAGGGGTGTTGCCGCCATAACGCACGGTATTCGATCCCGGACAGGGGATGCTGCCGCGAACCCCCCAAAAATGCACTGTAAAATGTTTTTCTATCCTAGACATGAGTTAGTCAAAGCTTGATACTGAGTGGGCGATTTAAAACGTGACTCGTTTTGTTTAGTTTATACGCTATATAAAAGCAAATGGCAGCAAGCGTGAATTCACTGGTAATGCTATATACCTAATTTCATTTTACTTTCCAAAGTTTCTAAACATAGAAAAGTACTGCCGTTACTCTTGTACAGTTGTAATCAATCATGCACGTAGGCTTGATTTGTGAACTGCTCCTACTTTATAGCCTATATTTTGTCATTGTTGCATTGACTGACGGTAACTACTCTGTTTGTTTACCTGCTTGCCACTCGCCACCGATTTCCCACTCCCGCTTGCATAGCTCAGTCGCTGCTTTAGAATAAGTAAGATTATACTGTAAAGGAGTAATACTTATGTAGTTTTCACGTATAACATGCACATCTATTGGTATATTTTGAGGCAAATTTAAGCCAATAGGAGGTTCAATATCTTCTTGAACTTCCCCAGTGAGCCAGTAATAAGTTTTACCACGTGGGTCAGTACGCTTGTCAAAAACATCAATGTAACGCCGCACTCCTTGCCGTGTAACTACGGCGCCTCTTATTTCTTCCCACTTGACAGCAGGAACATTTACATTTAAGAGCATCAAATCTGGTAAAGGGTTTTTTGCCAGTTCGGCTATCAAAATAGAAGCAAAATCTGCTGCGGGTTGAAATTCCCGAATTGTATGACTTGTCAAGCTAAAAGCAATACTTGGAATACCTTCGATTAAACCTTCCATAGCAGCCGAAACCGTCCCAGAATATAAAATTTCTGTACCAACATTGGCGCCTTGATTAATTCCCGACACAACCAAGTCAGGCGCTGAATCAAGCAAAGCCCATAGCGCTAACTTGACACAATCCGAAGGAGTTCCATCACAAGCCCAAGCTTTGATGCTGGGATGAAATAATGACTCAACTATTTCGGCACGAATGGGTTGATGCAAAGTTAGTCCATGTCCGGTTGCCGAACGCTCCCGGTCTGGACACACCACAGTTACCTCATGACCAGACTGAGCTAAAGTGTTAGCTAGAGTCCGGATACCTAAAGCAGAAACCCCATCATCATTGCTAATTAGCAGTTTCATTTAGTTAGTAGTGTTGCTATAAACAATTAATAAACAATATCATTAACGATATCGTCGTTGAACATTCATGCCGAGTCAGGGACGCATAAAACTTGATTTAATTTGATTTATTTTAAAAATTATAGTTTCTTTTTGCTAATCTAATTTATTACAAATACTTTTCAACTGTATCAAAAAATTAATAAATAACTAATAAAGTACATATTACACTATTCAGTCACTATGACATCAGTTCAGGATAGATGTTGTAAACTCAGTATTGCCCAAGCACGTATTAACAACCAACAGATGAGCAACCCTGAAAACGACTTAGAAGCTCAACTAAATGCACTGCGTACTGATGGAGAAAACGCAATTCGTAGCGCTGACACCCTTGACCGACTAGAAGAGTTGCGCGTTAACTATCTAGGTAAAAAAGGTCAATTGTCTGTGCTATTAGGCAGCATGGGCAAACTGAGCGCTGAGGAACGCCCCAAAATAGGTGCCGCAGCCAACACTGTAAAGGAAGCTTTACAATCTAGCCTTGATAAACAACGCACCGCATTAGAAGCAGCAAAAATACATGCACAACTTCAAGCGGAAACCTTAGATGTAACAATGCCAGGTATTTACCAGCGTCCTCAAGGTCGTATTCATCCTCTCAACGGTATTATTGACCGTGCCTTAGATATATTTGTCGGTATGGGGTATACCGTTGCACAGGGTCCAGAAATGGAAACTGACTACTACAATTTTGAGGCATTAAACACACCTGCTGACCATCCAGCGCGCGACATGCAGGATACATTTTACTTACCTGACGGAAATTTACTCAGGACACAAACCTCCTGTGTACAAATACGTTACATGGAAGCTGAAGAACCACCAATTCGTATTGTGGCACCAGGGCGAGTGTATCGTAAAGATGATGTAGACGCTACCCACTCAGCAGTCTTTCATCAAATTGAACTCTTAGCTATTGACGAAGGATTAACTTTTACCGACCTCAAAGGCACAATAAAAGAATTCTTAACTTCAATATTTGGCGACCTACCCATTCGCTTTCGCGCTTCTTACTTCCCATTCACCGAACCAAGCGCCGAAGTAGACCTACAATGGAACGGACGCTGGTTAGAAGTAATGGGTTGTGGAATGGTTGACCCAAACGTTCTCACCGCAGTCGGTTACGACCCCGAAGTATATACCGGCTTTGCCGCAGGTTTCGGTGTCGAACGCTTCGCAATGGTACTACACCAAATGGACGACATTAGGCGCCTGTACACCAGTGACCTCAGATTTCTAAAACAATTTTAATGTAGAGACGCGATACATCGCGTCTTTTATTTTTCGCATCATTACCGACAATTATCGCAATGACCACAACGCCAATTTTCAGATTCCCCACCAAAACCAAACCCTTCTAACAAAGACTGCCAACGACACCCCCTACTATATAAATACTTATGCATTTGTTTAGAAGCATTTAAATGCCTACTTGCTTGATGCTTCCCCCCAGGAATAATTCTGTAATTAAAAGGGTCAAGCCATTCCAATTGACCATTACTATGAAGCAGCGAAAGAGCAGTTGCACTACCAGGATATTTTGTTATTACAGTATTTATTTCACCTTGTTGCGGAAGCTTTTTTACAAGCTGCTGCGCTTCAATCTGCTGCTCTCGCATTTTCAACTCAAAAAAATTCTGTCTTTCTTTATCTTCAGGGTCTAACCATCCAGTTGGTTCGCTAACTAACGTTAATGCTTCAGAAGGTTTCCCATCTCTTCCCGCGCGTCCAATTTCTTGTACATACTCTGATAACATTAACGGTGCGTGGAAATGAACAACCCATCGGACATTCGGTTTATTCACTCCCATTCCAAACGCTGAAGTACAAATTACAAACGGTATTTTATCGTTTAACCAACTTGCTTCAATGGCACGGCGCCCTTCTGCATTTAACCCAGCATGATAAGCTGCTGTAGAATAGCCCAATTCTTCAAGCCAAGCTGCTAACTCTTCACTAGAACTACGTTGACGAACATAAATTAAACCTGCTTGCTTTGGTCTATTCTTAATAAATTTTAATAATTGTTGCTTACGACCATTAGGTGTCCATGCAATACGAACAGTCGGATTCAAATTAGAACGATATGGATTAAGTCTAAATATTTCAGGTTTCTGTAATTCTAAAACTTTTTGTATTGTCTCTTGAGCCAGGGGGCCAGCAGTGGCAGTAAATGCGGCTATGCTTATTTTAGTTCCCACTGGTTTATATTTGAGCAAAGCTTGACGCACTGCCCCCAACCTTCGATACGCTGGACGAAACGTGTCGCCCCACTGCGTCAAACAATGCGCTTCGTCCAGTATGATTGCCGTAATATCAATTTCTGGTTTAATTAACCTTTCCCATAGGGGTGGACTAAATAAAGTCTCTGGAGATAAATACAACAGTCTTAACTTTTGTTCTTCCAACGCTTTTAACGTCAGGCGCCGTTGTATAGATGACAACTCGCTGTGTAAAAGTGCAGCAGGTAACTTTTTGCAGTGTAATTCCTGCACCTGATTTTCCATTAACGCTATTAATGGAGAAACAACCAGCGTCAAACCAGTTTGAAGTAACGCTGGCAATTGGAAACAAATCGACTTTCCGCCACCAGTCGGCATAATAACCAAAGCATCATTCCGCGCGAGTAAACAACGAATTATTTCTCCTTGGGGCGAACGAAAATCTTCATAACCCCAAATTTCCCGAAATGCTGCACGAACATCATGCCAAGATGAAGAAGAAAGTCGATTCATATTTGGGAGTAGATGCTCCTATCTCCTTGCACACTTATTTTCAACGTAATCATAAATATACATGTGCATATGTAATCAATGCTTCAGCGTTTACACTGATTTATGTATAAATTGTAATACTGATTATCATAATTCAAAACTACCTAAACCCCTCCACAGCAACATTAAATAAGTTTTAAGACTGATTTGTGTATTTATCCCACGTATAACTTACTACCTTAGAAGGAAGACACGCTCACAAAACTTGAAGACTCAATACAAGAAACGTTAATTTTTTAAATTTTGCGGGAACTCTATAAACAGAGTGTAATAATTCACAACTACATATGAACACAGCTGCGAACATAAATGAATTTTCCGTAACTAGTGTATTGACTCAGGACAAAATTCAAAGTCGAGAGAAAGCAAATAACTCAAATACCGATTCAGACACACTCGGTAATTTGGCAACTCATAGAGATTTTTATGTGCGTCGTGCAGTCGCAACACACTACAACACCCCAAAAACAGCTTTATCAAAGCTAGCTAGCGACGCAGAAGAACAAATACGCTTTTATTTGGCAGCAAATCCCAATACCCCACCCGAAACCTTAACTCAACTTGCTTCTGATGAATCTGGTGATGTGCGCTCACAAGTTGCTGGTAATTCCAATACACCAGTAGATATCCTCGAAGAACTAGCCAAAGATATTTACATGGAGACACAACGTCAACTAGCAGAAAACCCTAATACCAGAGCTACAGTCCTAGAAAAAATTGGTCATAACATGGTTGAACTTGCCGAACTGAAAGCTCTATCAAGTCAAGAAGCGGCAGTCTTACGAGGAATCTCAATGAACTCCAATACCCCATCCCAAACACTAGAAAAAATCAGTACAATTCAAAATAGAGAAAACCACTACTGGCTATTTGAACTTGGCATCGCAAAAAATTGCAACACATCAGATACCTTATTAGAAAAACTAGCTACTCATCCTGACTACGATATTCGTTATGCTGTAGCCAACAATTCCAACACACCCGATTTCGTACTAAATATATTAGCTACAGACAAAGAATATTATATTCGCCAAGCAGCAGAAAAAAGATAATTGGTTATTATTGAAACCGGGTTCATACTCGACTGCAACAAAAAAGCCCGGTTTTTGTAATAAGCACTTCAGTGCTTACCTCATTTCAACAACAAATGCAGCATTCAAGCTGACTAAACCAAATTAAATTTTGGCATCCTATCGCGCGCGCAATACCAGGTTTATTCACCCCATGTTCCATATTCTTAAAAATCACAAGCTCAGTTTCTACACCAACATCACATAAACCTCGATATAGTTCATAAGTATTAAATACTTGACGCGCTTATTAGCATCACTATGTTGAACTAAAGTTGGCGTGCAAAAATTCTTAATACTTAATATTAAGTCATTGACGAAGCTTTTTCATAAACTTCCATATCATTCCAAGGAGGTGCCTGACAAACATCAATGAAAGTGAATGAACGTTTATTCGTGAGATTGATAGGCGCCTTTGTCACTCCTTCAGGAAAGAAAGGGTGTACTAGTAGCTCTACTTGAGCAAGGGAGGGGGCTGTTACTAAAGTTAGAATATTGGGTATTAACCTGATAAGCTCTTTTAACGATTTGGTTAAAAAAGAAATTGGTAAGCTTTAATTGCCTAAAAATTTGCTGTGGGTCGGCAAGATGAGTTTTTGGTAACTGTTCTCCCATTTCTTTAAAGACCAAACCAAGAGGTACATTGATTTCATCTTGGAGTTTGAGACAACGGATAAAAAACGGACTAGAAGCTGAAATGAGTGAGCCTACTCCGCCTCTTGCTTGTCCCCAACCAATATAATACAGTCCTTTGTAATCTTCAAGAAACGAACCTCCATAACATTTAACCACTGCAAGTTCCACACGCTGAAGTTCTGGGGGAAGAAACGGGTACACAACGTTGTAACCTGTTGCACAAACGATGAGGTCAAATGCTTCTCTAGAACCATCAACAAACTCAACAAAACAACCATCTAACTGATGCACAGCGGGTTTGGGTTTGATTCGTCCATGTTTGATATAGTAAGGAACTTCATTGTTCAGGGTAGGATGCTTGTCGAAAACCCGATAATTTGGTTTAGCCAAACCATAATTGTCATGAGTGCCAAAAGTCAAGCGTATGATTCCATAAGTTATAAGCCGTTGGAACCATTGCGGCATCCACCATTTGATTAAATCAGCAACAGGGAATCCAGCAAACGACTTTGGGATAAACCAGACAGATTCGCGCATACTGAGAACACACTTAGAACCTACACGAGCTGCTTCTGCTGCTAGGTCACAGGCTGAATTTCCTCCACCAATAACTAGAACCCTTTTACCACGAAGTTGGTCAGGATGTTTGTAATCTTTAGAATGAATGATCTCTCCGTTAAATTCTCCTTTTAACTTGGGAAAATGCTTACACCAATGATGACCGTTACATAACAATACTCCTTTATAAATTTTCTGTTGACCATTGCTAAAAGTGACTTCCCAAAGATTGTTTTCAACTGGTCGTACATAACTAACTGCACGATTAAGCTCAATAAATTCACGCAAGTTAAAATGATTAGCAAAAGCGTTCAAGTAATCCCGCATATTTTGAGCGCTAGGAAAGTCGGGGTAATTATCTGGCATTGGAAAATGTGTAAATTGAGTGACTTTTCGTGATGAAATAATGTGCGCTGTTTCATAAACGCCGTGATACCAATTTCCACCAATATCGTCACTAGCATCAACCTGGTCGTAGGCAATATTAGCAGCCTTCAATGCTTGAGCCATACCCAAACCAACAAAACCAGCCCCAATAATCAAATGTTTCTTAGTTGTATCATCCACCTTGAAATCTCCTTGTAAATATATCATTAATTCTGTCAATTAATTGGGGTAAATATCTTTTAAAAATATGAATTATTCTTGCCATTGCATCAGGAAATATATGCAGTTTATTGTTAACAATTCCTTGAATTGCCTCACTTATTACCTTTGCTGGATCAGTGACTAAATATTCCGGTAAATCTAAATTGGTTTTGGCTAAAGTTCCATATCTTTCTGACTGAAGAATTGGAGTACGGCTAAAAAATGGATAAACAGCCGTAACCTTTACATTATAATCTTTTAGTTCATTGAACAGCCCTTCGCTAAAGCCACGTAAACCAAATTTGCTAGCTGCATAAGCAGTTAACCCTGCCATACCTGACCAACCCGCTACGGACGAAATATTGACAATGTGTCCCTTTTGACGTGTAATCATATCAGCAGCAAACAAGGCACTTAACCGCATCGGCGCCAGCAAATTGACCTGCATAAGGCGCTCCCATTTCTCGTTGGGAATTTCGTCCATGCGACCATAGAACGCAATAC
>ERZ1066121.165-NODE-165-length-60817-cov-13.382591_pt1 | contig 60817 bp, 52 predicted proteins | sample MGYA00382768_ERZ1066121 | MGnify/ENA primary metagenome ERZ1066121 (study PRJEB33369, sample SAMEA5778351) | biofilm metagenome | biome: Industrial cooling water; feature: Water cooling tower basin; material: Biofilm | place: United Arab Emirates | collected...
GCTTTAAACCTATTCTTATTCCCCCCTTATTAAGGGGGGGCTTTAAACCTATTCTTATTCCCCCCTTATTAAGAGGGGCTTTAAACCTATTCTTATTCCCCCCTTATTAAGGGGGGCTAGGGGGGATTATTTACGTGTACTAATTACTACATCAGCCGACATTCCAGGAGCAATTCGTGATTCAAAGCCTTTAATGCTGTCAGGTTCAAACACGACTTTAACAGGAATGCGACGAGGGTTATTAGATTGAATATTGCCCAAACTATTATTCGTACTGTCAGGAGAAGGAGACGCGACAACAGTTGTTGGTGTAGAAGACACACTTTCTACGGTTCCTTTAAATTTACGACTTGGAAAAGCAGCTATTTTAATTTCAGCTTTTTGTCCAGGCTGTATTCTTTCTAACTGGTTTTCTTTAAAGTTAGCAACCACCCAACGATTAGGCTGTACTATCTCGACAAGAGTTTGTCCGGGTTGCACTTGTTGACCAACACGGATATTAGTGTTTCCAATTGCACCAGGAACCAGCGCGCCGACAGTGGCATAAGATAGCTTTAGTTCAGCTTGTTTAACTTCTGCTTGTCTTTGTGTGACTGTTGCCAATGCAGCTTTGTATTGCTGACGGTTGACTTCGACTTGTCTATTAAAAGTTTCTGGTGGTTTAGGAATAACTAGCCTTGGTTGGTTGGGATTGTTTGGAGCGATGTTAAGTGGCTGGGGTACAATCGTTGGTGGAACGTTATTAATATTTTCTCGCGCGACTTCGGCTTGTTGCTTTGCCACATCAAGCGCAGCTTTTGCTTGTGCCAAAGCAACTTGATACTCACGTGGGTCAAGTTTAACCAAAGTAGTTCCTGCGTTGACAGGTTGATTTTGTTTTACCGAGACTTCAGTTACTATCCCACCCACGCGAGATGTAACTGGGTAAATATCTGCACTTGTGTAGGCAACATCGGTTGTAAGATGAAATCTGTTGAACTGTGTCCACCGATAGTAATAAACGCTTGCTGCTGCTACTCCTGCCCCCAGCAATACACCAACAATTACTTTAGGCAATAGTCGGCGCCTTTTTGACCTGCGTCTCTCCCTTTCTTCTCTTTCTTCGATAGATTCTTCGATGGGAGTAATAGCGGTAATATTACTCATATCATCCACTTCATGTTCATCATTCAGATTGACCGAATCATTGATTGGTTCTATCTGCTGGGTTTGCTGTGAAGAATTTACACTTTCCATATCGACCTACGCCTTGGTATCAATTTATATATCTATTTAAATGAGGATAGTAAACTCTTTAAGATAAAAGCTAGTCAAAAGTTTACCGAATCGAGTTTTTCCAAAATTGTTAAACACCTGTTAACTACTAGTTTCAGTTGCTTAATACATCCTTCCGAAACAAATTAAAACAAATATAGACATACTTATTCAACCACAAATGACCTAATATTGTTCCCCAACTGCTACTTCATGTTTTTTTTGAGGTATACATTAGTTCTATCTCTTCCTCTACTAGCCCTTCTCCTGTTACTCTAAACGATTGAGAAGGGTTGATTTATTTACTTATATGAACGTAGCTGACGATAAAACGATTGTTAAAGATTATTTCAATTCCACAGGTTTTGACCGCTGGAAGCGTATTTACGGTGATGGCGAAGTCAATAAAGTCCAGCTTGATATTCGCAACGGACACCAACAAACAGTCGATAAAGTCATCAACTGGCTTCAAGCTGATGGTAATTTAGCATCTCTTTCCATTTGCGATGCTGGGTGCGGTGTTGGTAGTCTCAGTATCCCACTTGCCGAATCTGGAGCCAAAGTCTATGCCAGCGATATTTCTGAGATGATGGTAGGGGAAGCCAAGGAACGCGCGGCAAGCATTTTTGGCAATAATGATAATCCGAGTTTCGATGTGCAAGATTTAGCTGCTTTGAACGGAAAATACCACACCGTGATTTGTCTTGATGTTCTTATTCACTACCCAGTAAATGAAGCATCAACAATGATATCGCATTTGTGTTCGCTTGCTGAGTCACGAATTATACTAAGTTTTGCTCCAAAAACTTTTGCATTAAGTTTGTTGAAGAAAGTAGGAAGCTTTTTTCCTGGCGCCAGCAAAGCAACAAGAGCGTACCTTCACAGAGAAGCGGATGTAGTCAAGGTATTGAGCGCGAACGGTTTTACAGTTAAGCGTTCATCTATGACAAAAACCCGATTTTACTTTTCACGACTACTGGAAGCTACACGATAACTGAGGTTAAAATCGCGGCAAGATACACACATAATCTTCGCTGCGTATGAAACTCCTCACAAAGTTTGCTACTGGTTCGATGCTCTCGCTTGGATTTGTATTTCTCATGCTTTCCATATCAGCTTTAGCTTCATTGCAAGATAAAGATAATAATTCTTTACAAAACCGTGATGCAAGAGATTCTGCAATTGCTTGTATTAGTTTAGGTGTTCCGTTGGTTACAGGTGGAGGATGGTTAATTTTGGGGTCAAGGCGCCAAAATCGTAAACTGTTATCTCAACACCTCCAGTCAACTTTTTATAATTTGGTAGAGCTTGGAGAAGGGCGCATTTCCGTACTTAAGTTTGCCAAAGAAGCAAATATTACTGGTACAGAAGCAAAGCAGTACCTTGATAAACAAGCAAAAGAGTTCAATGCGACCTTCGACCACGGCAAACAAGGAGGTATATACTATCACTTCCATATTTAGTTAATAAGGTAAAAGGGGAAAGGGTTCCACGTGTTTCCCCTTACCCGATTAATAAGAATTAGTGGAACATTAATGAAAGTGAAGTTAGAATCGCACATGATGCTTCACATCTGAAACATAATTATGAAGACTGCTGAAAAATTGGCTTCATTTTGGCTACTCACGCTTGGACTTATGTTCCTATCGATATCGGCTACAGCTATACTACAAAAAAAAAGTACGGAGCAACCAGTATTTGCGCCCATCAATGATAATAATCCTGTTTATGAACTTCCTAGTCATAGTAATTACGCACTAGTGGATAGTAGTTCCGCAGTTGCCGGAATTATATTTGGGATTCCTAGCTCAGTATTGGGTGGATGGTTAGCGCTTTCTTTATACCGACGTAACAAAGATGAGAAAAAAGCGCTTCAGCAACAAACGACCGAGCGTTTACAGTATATTTTTTACCGTATGGTACAAGAAAACCACGGTAGAGTTACACTTTTAGGGTTTGCCATGCAGTCACAACTACCTCCAGCGACTGCAAAAGATTATTTAGACGATAGAGCCAAAGAATTTAACGCCAATTTTAAGATTAGTGAAGAAGGTTCTGTGTCTTACCTTTTTGATATTTAGGGGTATGGTAAGCTCCGGCTTACCTTATATCTAGTGCGGGCAATATACATTTATGAAACAAATATTTTTAACTATAGCAGCATTACTAGGCGCCTCTGGAGTTGCAGCAGGCGCCTTTGGTACACATTCACTGCGAGGACAACTAAGTGAGCGGGCGTTAGAAATTTTTGAAGTTGGAACTCGTTACCAAATGTACCATGCGTTAGCACTGCTAGGCGTTGCCATATTATTGAACAGTAACCTTCAACCCAACAAAAGCCTTATTGTAAGTGGCTGGCTGTTTATTACAGGAATATTATTATTTTCGGGAAGTTTATACGCTCTTAGTTTAACAAATGCAGTAAGCCTAGGAATGATAACACCCCTAGGCGGCGCCGCTTTAATTGCCGGCTGGATAACTTTAGCTTTTTGTAATGTAAGTGAAAAGGGAAGCTAAAGTTGATTATGCTGTTCTCTTTGTATTTCTGATAGTAGCAATTGTTCGCGCTGATTAGCCCATTCAACTTTTTCTAGTAATTTTTGTTTGTAAGCGCGTACTTCTTCAAGCTCCTCAATTCTTCTTGTCGTTGTAAAAATTCGCTTGCCGCATAAGCCGTAGAAATATTACATATTTTTTTACTAAAGAAATTTCGTTAACAAAATTTAATTATTGATGTAGTCCCGTCAGCGTTTAGGACAACCCTTAACTTCCCTAATAAAAGAATCCTAGGAATGATAACACCCCTAGGTGGCACCGCTTTAATGACGGGCTGAATAGTTTTAACTTCTTGTAGTGTCGAAAGTAAAGTGGAGCTAGAGCAAAAAAGCTAGTAAGAGAACTCCACGAAAAAAAATGCTTTTCGGTCATTCTGAACGCAGTGTTATGCGAAGCATTTGCCGCAGGCTAGAATCTCGCGGATACCCAACTTTACGCTTTGAGATGCTTCGTTCCTCAGCATGACACTACAGGATCATTCTTTTTTTGGCTAACTCTAAGTGTAAGATTCCCAATTTTAAAAGAAAAATCAGGAATCTTACACTCAGCACTCAACACTCAGCACTCAGCACTCAGCACTCAGCACTCAGCACTCAGCACTCAGCACTCAGCACTTTCTACTCTTCTGGCTCTTCCATCTCTTCTTCTTCTTCTAACTCGTCTTCGGCAGTTTTGCGAACTGAGTTAGCAGAGACAACGGCGCCTTTTTCGAGTTTTTCTTTGACTAGTTTCTTGAGTTGTTCGCTGACTTCGGGTTTTTCTTCCATGTACTTAATCGCATTATCGCGACCTTGGGAGATATTTTCACCGTTGTAGCTGTACCAGGCGCCTTTACGAGTCAAGATACCTGTTTCTTCAGCTAAGTCTACTAAACAACCAATAGTTGAAATACCTTTACCAAAGATAATGTCAAATTCGGCAATTCTGAAAGGAGGCGCCACTTTGTTTTTGGCAACTTTGACTTTAACTCTATTACCAAACTCTTCAGCACCTTTCTTCAAGGTTTGAATCCGACGAATATCTAAACGTACCGATGCATAATACTTCAATGCATTACCACCAGTGGTAGTTTCAGGGTTGCCGTAACTAACACCAATTTTTTGACGCAACTGGTTGATAAAAATTACAGTACAACCAGATTTACCAATGTTACCAGTGATTTTACGTAGAGCTTGGCTCATCAAGCGTGCTTGTAAACCAACGTGAGCATCACCCATTTCACCTTCAATTTCTGCGCGTGGTACGAGTGCTGCTACCGAGTCAACAACAACGATATCTACTGCTGCTGAACGAACTAACTGGTCAACAATTTCTAACGCTGCTTCACCAGTATCAGGTTGAGAAATCAACAGATTTTCAATATCTACACCCAGTGCTGCTGAGTAAGCTGGGTCAAGTGCGTGTTCAGCATCGACGTAAGCAGCAATGCCACCTTCTTTCTGCACTTCCGCAACCGCGTGTAGAGCTACTGTTGTTTTACCCGAACTTTCTGGCCCATAGATTTCGATAACCCGACCCTTGGGTAAACCACCACCCAACGCCAAATCTAAAGTTAAGGCGCCGCTAGAAATCGTCTCAACTCTCATCCGGTTGGCATCACCCAGGCGCATTATTGTGCCTTTTCCAAAGGTCTTCTCAATCTGGCTAAGAACTATATTGAGAGCCTTTTGCTTGCCTGTGCTGTTGTCTTTTTCTTTATCTGCTGCTGCCATTAGAGCCTCTATCTTAGTAAAAAACTATTGCTTAGATTTTGTGTTAATTTAACGTGTTATTCTGGCGACTGTTTCTCTACGCGGAACATTTATACTATCTTACGCCAGAAAAATGCAAAATGGAATATACTTTACAAAATTGTGACAATATCCTAACGCGATTTTAGTCAGATGTAGGTAGTGCTTACTCACCATCACAAAAATAAAAATAAATATTACGTTTATATATCCGTAATAACACGTAAAGAAAATGAAGTAGGGTGCGTGATGCCAAAAAAAATTAAAAATAGAATTACAATCAAGTGCCTTAGCGCACCATCACCAACCCCTTAACAAAACGAAACATTAAAAATAGAATAAAAGCCTAGTGCAGGCACCGAGCAGTAAGGTGGGCAGTGCCCACCCTACAAATTCCCCAAGCATATAAGAGCGTGCGTGTAGTAAAATCACCAATAGCGAGCATTTTGACAACGACTCGTTGTCAAAAAATCTGAAACGTAGAGGTTTCATGACTTACAATCAAAACACCTTTGCCCCTGAAACAGCAGTATCAGTAGCAGGTTTAACCGAATATATCCAGGTACTTCTTGAAGAAAACGAAATTCTTCGTCAAATTTGGGTAGTTGGCGAAGTTTCCAGCGCAAACAATCACCGTGTTGGGTTATTTTTTACGCTAACTGACCCAGGTGGCGGCGCCTCAATAAAATGCGTAACATGGAAGACTCAAGTCGCAAAACTAGCACAAATACCTACACCTGGACAACAAGTAATAATTTTAGGCAGCATTCGTTTATATCCAACGCGCGGAGAATACCAACTCCAAGTGTGGCAAGTAATACCTGCTGGTGAAGGGCTACAAGCGATTCGTTACAAACAGTTAAAAAATCGTTTAGCAGCAGAAGGATTATTCGACTCTGACCGCAAGCGCAATATTCCAGCGCATCCAAAAACAATTGCCGTTGTCTCTTCACCCACAGCAGCAGCATGGGGAGACATTCAAAAAACTTTGCGGAGTCGTTATCCTGGTTTACACGTTTTATTTTCCCCCGCAATTGTACAAGGTCCGGAGGCGCCTGCTTCTATAGTTAACGCAATTCGTCGAGTCGAAAAAGATGCACGTGCAGAAGTACTAATATTAGCGCGTGGTGGTGGCGCCGTTGAAGAACTAGCTTGTTTTGATGACGAACGGGTAGTAATGGCAGTAGCAAATTGTACAATCCCAGTAATTACAGGTATTGGACACCAGCGAGATGAATCATTAGCTGATTTAGCAGCAGATTTGCGCGTCCACACTCCCACCGCAGCGGCAGAACGTGTAGCACCATCTTTAGAAGACTTATATAATCAACATCAAGACCGCATTGAAGAATTAATAGCAGTAGTTAACTATGTATATGATACAGCAGCGAATAAACTACAAAAAATGCGAAACCGTTTACAAAGACTAAGTTTAGATAAACAAGTTAAACAAAGAATTGAAGCCTTAAATTGGCGGAAAGAAAAATTATTACAAACCACATCACAAAAATTAATTTCCGAAAAGCAACATGTCGAAATGTTACGCCAAAAGCTGCAAACTCTTGACCCGAAAAAAGTATTACAGCGTGGTTATGCAGTGGTCAGAAAAGAAAATGGAGAAATCGCGCGCGCGGCAAGCCACTTAAATATAGGAGACGAGTTACTTGTACTATTAGGCGAGGGTAAGGTAAAAGTAAAAGTAATACAACTTAAACAAGAATCTTAACTTATTATGTCATGAGTCGCGAACGTAAACGCAGTTTTCCCGCAGGGTAGCATCTCTAATATTCATGTTTATTCAAAAGTCAGATTATAATTAAAATATTTTATATTGTATTTTAAGAAAATTATTTAACCACAAAGACACAAAGGGCACAAAGAATTAATGGTTAAGAGTAAGAAGGTAACAAGTGATGACTTTAGCTATGAAGCAAAAGTTGCCGAAATTGATGGTATTATTGCCAAAATTGAAGCGGGTACACTTGATTTAGCAGAAGTCTTTGAACAATTTGCTACTGCGGTAGAGTATTTGAAGGAGTGCGATAGTTTTCTTGTGGCAAAACAGGAACAGGTAGATATACTTATAGAAACATTACAAGATGAGTCATCTGAATAACCCAAGCAACCAATAAAATTTTAAGGAGTCATTATTTTATGGCGCCATCTATATTTATCAATTTTACAATAAATACCCGTAACGCAGTTATAAAAATTATAAGTATATTTAGATTTTGATAACCATCGGTTAACAAATCTGGAGGCGCCATTGCATTGAAAGCACTACTGTTAATAGTACTTAATTAGACTTTTTGTAACATCATTAATCCCCCCTAGCCCCCCTTAATAAGGGGGGAAAAAGAATGGTTTAAAGCCCCCCTTAATAAGGGGGGTTGGGGGATTCAATTTCATCATCAATATGTTGGGTTCCAATCGGACACCCAACCTACGTAAGATGTTTCGTGAAGAGTATTTACAAGGGTACAACAATGTGTTGTGCCTTTTATTATACGTATCATACATTTATTGTTACAAAATTGCTACCAAAATCGTATAGCATTGCCTATAGACTTTTTTCGCAAAGCAAGTTACTAATAATACTCAACTCTTGTTGGGACGAGTTTTACCTATTAACTATTGGGTAAATATAATATTTGCTGCCTACCCCAAATTTTTCTTACCCCTTACTCCGATGAAACCCTTTTTGTTTGTCACTGACCTTGATAACACCCTCGTGGGCGCCGATGACCAGTTAGTACTATTGAACCAAATACTAACTGAGCATAAACAAAATTATGGTAGTAAAATTGTATATGCAACTGGTCGTTCACCCGTACTATATAGAGAGCTAAAAGAAGAGAAAAACTTAATAGACCCTGATGCATTGGTTGTATCTGTAGGAACAGAAATCTATTTTGATGATAGCGAAACCCCTGATGGGTCTTGGTCACAGAAGCTTTCACATGGGTGGAATAAAGAAGCTGTCATCGAAGTGACATCACAATTTCCGGAGTTAGTTCCACAACCAGAGACAGAACAGCGTCCATTTAAGGTAAGTTTCTTTTTGAAAGAGGAGCTATCAGAAAAAATTTTGCCGCAACTTGATTCAAAGTTACAAAAATGTGCTTTAAATATAAAGTTAATCTATAGTAGTGGGATTGACCTTGACATTGTGCCCCGTGACAGCGATAAAGGTCAGGCAGTGCAATTTCTACGTCAAAAGTGGAATTTTGTAGCTGAACAAACGGTTGTTTGTGGAGATTCAGGTAACGATATATCATTATTTGCGACTGGAGAGGAACGAGGAATTCTTGTAGGAAATGCACGACCAGAATTACTAGAGTGGTACAGTCAAAATCGCGCGGATTATCATTACCTGGCTTCAAATGATTGTGCTGGCGGAATTATTGAAGGTTTGAAACATTTTGGTTTCGTATAATGATTAGTTATCTTAAAGGTCTCGTTGCGAATATTACTAGCAGTGGTAATCGCCATATTCTCACTTTGGAAGTGAATTATGTGGGATACGACTTGCAAATTCCAGGAAAACTGGCGAAACAATTGCCAGGTTCGGGTGAAAGTGTTCAAATTTTTACTCATTACCAAGTCCGTGAAGAAGTTCCTTTGCTTTATGGTTTTGGTTCACCAGCAGAACGCGATTTATTTCGCCATTTGTTAGGTGTGAGTGGTATTGGCGCCGCATTAGCTATTGCATTACTCGATACTCTCGAAGTACCAGAATTAGTGCAAGCAATTGTTACAGCGAATGTACAATTAATTATTCAGGCGCCTGGTGTTGGGAAGAAAACGGCTGAACGGATTTGTTTAGAGCTAAAAAGCAAGCTCATTGAGTGGCGTAAAACTGCTGGTTTTTTCGTTGCTACCGATGGTCCGGCGCCAAGTATTCTCGAAGAAGTACAAAGTACATTACTCGCACTTGGTTATACAGCAGGTGAGGTAAGTCATGCTTTACACTTCGTTAGCGAAGATATTGGACTTCCTAAAGATGCTTTTGTTGAAGATTGGATACGCCAAGCTATCGCGCATCTAAGTAGTACAGAAGTATAGGTGTTTTGGATTTATTATGTATGGTTTTGGGTCATCTACTTTACCTCACTAATTAATTTTTATTCCAAATAAACATGTCCGCATATGCTTGGATAGAAGAATCGTTAGAAACAATCAAAAAAGCAAACTGGTATCGTTCAACACAAACTATCTACGGTAGTCCAGGCGCCGTTGTTGTTTTAGAGGGTAAGGAAGTTATAAATTTTGCTAGTAATGATTATTTAGGTTTGGCAGGTGATGAACGTTTAATTACCGCAGCAGTAAACGCAGTTAAAGAATTTGGCACAGGTTCTACTGGTTCACGGTTACTCACTGGACAACGGTCATTACACCAAGAATTGGAACGAGCAATAGCATCTCTCAAACAAACTCAAGATGCTATTGTTTTTAGTTCCGGTTATCTTGCCAATATTGGCGCCATTACAGCATTAGTTGGTAAACGTGATTTGGTATTATCTGACCAATATAATCATTCTAGTCTCAAAAATGGCGCAATTCTAAGTGGTGCAAGTATTACTGAGTATCCGCACTGTAATACTGAAGTTTTAAAAAACCAACTTATCGAACAACGCAAAAACTATCGTCGTTGTTTAATTATTACCGATAGCGTTTTTAGTATGGACGGTGATTTATGTCCTTTACCCGAATTATTAGATTTAGCAGAAAAGTTTAATTGTATGTTGCTAGTCGATGAAGCACATGGTACTGGCGTATTAGGCAAAAATGGCGCCGGATGCGTTGAACATTTTGGATGTACAGGTAGAGAGTTAATCCAAATGGGAACTCTTAGTAAAGCTTTGGGTAGTTTGGGAGGATATATTACAGGAAGTGCCACTTTAATAGATTATATAAAGAATCGGGCGCCGAGTTGGATTTACACAACTGCACTTTCCCCTGCTGATACAGCATCTGCACTCACAGCAATAGAAATAGTAGGTAGCGAACCACAACGTAGGATGCAACTATGGCACAACGTAGAATATTTGAAGGAATTGTTACAAAAACATCTACCTGAGTTGAAAATATTACCTTCATCTTCACCTATATTATGTTTCCAACTAGCAAATGCTGCGGATGCTTTAAAAGTAGGTAAATATTTAAAGGATGCAGGAATTTTTGCACCTGCAATTCGTCCCCCTACAGTACCGACAAGTCGCATTCGCATTACATTGATGGCAACACATGAAAATATTCATATTGAAAAATTAGTTGAAGTGCTATGTATGGTGGCTTTTGCCGCACTTACAGGTTAAGAAGACATTATTAATAAATTAACTCTGTAATAATCCCAAAACCAATGACAGGTAATAAAATTTGGGTATATTTTGATAATCTACCACAGTATGAAAATTCGTAAACATTTCCAGCGTTTTATCTACCTTACACTTTGTGTTGTTATTATAACTATAGCTTGTACAAGACAGCCTCAACAAAGTAATCAACAAGTAGCTCAAAAAGCCAAGCAGCATAATGCAATTATTTTCGTTGCAGATGGTTTGCGTCCTGATTGGGTAAATTCGACTGATACTCCAAATTTAAATGAGATTCGTTCTAATGGCGTAACTTTTCTTAACAGTCATTCTTTATTTCCAACTTTTACTACTTCAAATGCTTCTGCAATTGCAACTGGGCATTTTCTTGGCGATACTGGCGACTTTAGCAATACAATAAAAGTTAATAATCCAGTTAAAAGCGCTAAAAATAGTCTTGTTCCATATCTAGAGAATAATGTTGTTCTTAAAGAAGTTAACAAACAATTCGGCGCCAATTTTTTGAATGAGCAAAGTTTACTCTTCACCGCGCGTAAAGCAGGGTTTAGTACAGCAGCAGTTGGTAAAATTGGGCCTGTACTGATTCAAGACATTACCTTACAGCAAGGTGAACCAACTATTATTTTTGATGATGATACAGGTACAAAAGAAGGTGTTACGCTGAATCAAGATGTAATCAGCTTACTCGATAAAAACTCTTTACCGAGAGAAACACCAGAACGGGGTGAGAACAAGAAAAGCGGTGATTATAAAACCCCAGGAACTACAAGTGCAAATGTAACTCAGCAGCAATATTTTGCTGATGTAACAACCAAAGTGATTTTACCGCTTTTTCAACAGCGCCAAAAGCCTTTTGTAATGGTGTATTGGTCGCGCGACCCTGACGGTACGCAGCACAATCATGGTGATAGTCTTAACAAGCTAGTACCAGGTATTAATGGCCCAACATCTCAAGCAGCACGTCAAAATGTAGATAAAAACTTGGCGCAAATTCGAGGCGCCCTCAAAGAGTTAGGATTAGAAGAGACTACAAATATATTTATTACTGCTGACCACGGGTTTTCGACGATTAGTAGAGAAAGTAAAACGAGTTATGCAGCGACTCTTAATTATCCTGATGTTCCAAAAGGGTTTTTACCATCTGGTTTTGTAGCAATTGATTTAGCAAAGGATTTGTCCCTTTCTTTATTTGACCCAGATAAAAAAAATGCTCCTGTAGACCCAACTAAAGGTCAAAATACCCGAAATCATATTCTTGGTAAAGACCCAAATAAACCTGATGTGATTGTGGCAGCAAACGGTGGTTCAGATTTAGTATATCTACCAAATAAAGCTTTGCAAAAAGATTTGGCGCAAAAAATAGTTACTTCACTGTTTAAACAGGATTATGTTAGCGGTGTTTTCGTCAATAATGATTTGGGTAAGATACCTGGGACATTAACATTAGAGAATATTGGACTTAGAGGGAACGCACGTACACCCAAACCCTCAATGCTAATAAACTTCCGTTCGTTTGACACAGGATGTGGAACTCCTACAGCATGTGGTGCAGAAGTATCTGACACAAAGTTACAACAAGGGCAAGGAATGCACGGTAGTTTTAGCCGCGCGGACACTTACAATATGATGGGCGCCATTGGACCTGACTTTAAAAAAGGATTTAAAGACTTTGCACCTGTAAGTAATGCAGATGTACCACGTACTATTGCTAAAGTTTTAAATTTACAGCTTAAACCTTTGGGAAGATTAACGGGAAGAGTGATGAATGAGGCATTGGTGGGTCAACCAGATACAGTGGGCGCCAAATCTTTTACTATGGAATCGAAACCTGCTGAGAATGGGTTGAAGACAGTTTTGAAGTATCAAACCGTTGGTAAAACACGTTACTTTGATGTTGCGGGTTTTCCTGGTAGAACATTAGGTCTTTAAACTAGACTTTTAATTGTGGCACAGGCATCCCTGCCTGTGTATTTATCAGCTATCTATGAATTCATAGTCATTATTTTTACCACAGAGGCGCAGAGAACACAGAGGGAAGAGTGGTATACTTTACATTTCGTATATTTCTAATGGCAGACCGTCGGGGTCTTGGAAAAAGGTATATTTTTTATCGGTAATGTCATCTACTCTAATATTCTCAACTTCGACACCTTGGGATTGTAAATACGAAACAGTCTTTTCTATATTCTCAACCTCGAATGCTAAATGCCTTAAACCACACGCTTCAGGTTTGTTTGGTCGTTGCGGTGGGTTGGGGAATGAGAATAATTCTATTTGATTTTCTCCAACCTGTAAGTCTAATTTATAGGAGTTACGCGGCGCCCGATATGTTTCTTGAATAATTTTGAAGCCTAGGGTTTCGACGTAGAATTTTTTGGACAATTCGTAGTTTGAACAGATGATTGCGGCATGATGAATTTTAATGGGTTTCATGATTCGGATTTACGCATTGAAAAATACATTGTAGAGACGTGATTAATCACGTCTCTACGTAATATTAAGAATCTTGTAATATGGTTTTTGATACAATCCTGGTTTTTTTGCGGTCAGCTTCTGATAAGTCTTGTCCTGCTTGAAGTTGGGTGGCAGAAGTTTGTAACACTGTTGCTGCACTCATATCACCCATTTGCAAAGCGGTTTTTGCTGCGGTTTGTAACATTGTTGCGGCGCCTGCTCTATCACCCATTTGTAGTTTTGTTTCTGCAAGCTGGGTTTGTCGATATTTTGCTAGTGCCAAAACATGCTGTTGTACGTTCGCGTCAACTACTGATTGATATTGTCCTGTAACATTTGCCTCTACGAAGAATATTTCTGAAAGTATTCCTGTAAGGTTTTGGCTTGGGTCATCATAACGTACTTGTAGTTGCGCGATTGGTTGCCTACCAAGTGGCAGTTGCGAAATATACAAGTTTGCTAGAATTACCCGCTCAACATCACGCATCAAATCCCCTATGCGTACAGATATTCGCCCATCGGGGTCTTGCTGTACTGGTAATTCGATTGTTTCTGGCGCCACTTGTGCAACAGGCTTAAGTTCGGCTAACCGTACTTTTGGAACTAGCGAGAACAGTAAATAAGCATTTGTTAAACTTACTGTTTGAATGCGGGTAAATAGCTGGTTGAATTTGGTTTCTGCTTCATCCGGTTGTTGAATGTGAGATAAAGAGCCACCACCAGCATCTGCAATCTGTTCGAGAACATCTTGGTTCCAGTTATCGCCAAAACCTAAAGTATTCAAAGTCAAATTGTAGCTAGCAGCTAACTTTGAAAATTCTAAACAGCGCTTATTACTACCGTGTTCGTTTTCACCGTCGGTTAACAAAAAGGCTTGGGATATCGTATCTTTGTTACCTTTGGTTAGTTCCTTGATACCTAATTGTAAACCTTCATCAATGGCAGTACCCCCGTCAGCAGAAAGTTTATTAATTTGTTGTTTGATGCGTTCTGGGTCTTCTACTGTTTGGTTGGATACCAAAACCTTGGCACGGTGGTCAAAAACAACAACGCTGAGGCGATCACCAGGATTTAATCTGTCAACAATACGGCAAGCCGCCTTTTTAACAGTTTCTAACGGGCGCCCACTCATCGAACCACTATGGTCAAGAATTAGGCATAAATTCAACGGTACATTGCGGTTCAAACTATCCGCAACGGCTGAAATCGATATCGCCAACTGTCGTTGACTATTCGGCTGGCTCCCATCTAAGTTGCCATCATTTAGAGCAGGCTGCAAGCTAACCTTCATAAATCCTTTTATCCCGGCGACACGTGTTTATAATTAACTTCAGTAGCCAGTGTAATTGCTACGGAAAAGTTAGAAACCGGGTTTCTTAAACCCTGTTTTTTATAGCCAATGATTGATAGTCAACAGTTAATGGTTAATACTTAGTAACTAGTAAATAATAGTAAATATTAGTACTAGAGTTCTGTTTTTGAAAAAACCAACAACAATAAACTAAATAACCAAGGACTATATATAGATTAACGAGAGATTAGCGAGATTATCGAGAAATCCACACCTCCAGTTGACCTGAGACGTGCGTTAGGATGTATTACAGTTAACGGCATTATCTCAGGCAACAGTTGCTATGGACTCTTACCCCATCAAGGCTGTGCAAGCCCCTTATTACGGCGACAACTCTTACCGCACACCGCCACCAGATTTACCGTCTCTTTTGTTGAAGGAGCGAATTGTCTATCTCGGAATGCCGCTGGTACCTGCTGTGACGGAACTTATAGTTGCCGAACTGCTGTTCTTGCAATCAGACGACCCCGAAAAGCCAATTAAAATTTACATCAACTCGACTGGCACCTCTGGTTATAGTGGCGAACCAGTTGGCTTTGAAACAGAAGCCTTTGCCATATATGACACAATGAAGTACATAAAACCGCCTATTCATACCATTTGTATTGGTTCAGCAATGGGTATGTCGGCTATGCTCCTCAGTGCAGGTACAAAAGGCTGTCGTGCCTCGTTGCCCCACTCTACGATTATACTGCACCAGCCCAAGAGCTATGCTCAAGGTCAAGCCACAGATATTCAAATTCGTGCCAAAGAAGTGCTGGCAAACAAAGCCACTATGGTCGATATCCTCTCGAATACTACAGGGCAAACCAAGCAGAGAATCGAGAAGGACATGGATCGTCTTTTCTATATGACACCTCACCAAGCTGTGGAATATGGGTTAATAGACCGAGTATTCGAGAAAGAAGAACTCGCAAATCCCCCAATTCCTGCTAGCGTCCTTTAAAAGTGCTGAGTGGAAAGTGCTGAGTGCTGAGTTAATAGAATTTGAGTTAAGAGTTAATAGTTACAAGTTTTATATTAAAAACTATCCACCTACTCAGCACTCAGCACTCAGCACTCATCACTCATGACTCATCACTCATGACTCATCACTTAGTACTCATTACTTTTAGGAGTTACACAAAATGCCTATAGGTGTTCCAAAAGTTCCTTACCGGATGCCGGGGGAACAATATACACAGTGGGTTGATATTTATAATCGTCTTTATCGTGAGCGCGTTATTTTCTTACCCCGTGATATTGATGATGAAATTGCTAACCAAATCGTAGCAGTAATGCTTTATCTCGATTCGGAAGACCCTGGTAAAGATATTTCTTTATACATAAATTCTCCAGGTGGAATGGTGACATCCGGATTGATGATTTACGACACAATGCAACATATTAAATCTGATGTTGTAACGATTTGTGTCGGTTTAGCTGCTTCAATGGGTTCATTCTTGCTTGCAGGTGGCGCCAAAGGTAAGCGGTTAGCATTGCCGCACTCGCGTATCATGATTCACCAACCAAGTGGTGGTACACGCGGACAAGCAACCGATATTGAAATTGAAGCGCGCGAAATTCTTAGAATTCGCCATCAACTCAATGGTATCTACGCTTCCAATACCGGACAACCATTAGAAAAAATTGAAAGAGACATGGATCGTGACTTTTTCATGTCCGCACAAGAAGCTAAGGACTACGGTCTAATCGATAAAGTAATCGAAGAACGTCCTTAATTAACCTTATAACCAGATTCCCGACTTTCTTAAAAAGTCGGGAATCTTGTATTTAGTAATAAATATTACATTAGATACTCGATTTTAGTGATTGCTCTTTTCAAGAAAGGGGTTGAGGCTATAGTATATGTAGCGTAATTTTGCTTTCATACGGATGTCAAACTCATTTATACTTGATAAGTGCTATGTAAATGCGGGTGCGAAGTTTCCGGAAAAGCATTTTTCTGGGGCGAAGAAATTGTCAAGACTAAACTAGAAAAGTAAGCAAATAGTCTTTTTTAATGAAGTTCCAGGTTCTAAGCTTAATTATGTAGGTACTTAACAGGTATTTACACACTCCCCTGAAATAGATGGTGCCTGCAAAAGGCATATGTAAAGAGTTAAGAGTCAAGTATAAATACTCAGCACTCAGCACTCAGCACTGCTTCAGGTTATGTAAACTATTATTGATACTTGTGATTGGCTTAAAGATGGATGTAGTAGATTGCTACCGCGTATTGGGTTTAAGGTCGGGCGCCTCGTTCTCCGACATCAAAGCTTCGTATCGCAAACTCGCACAGCAGTATCACCCTGATATCAATCCAAATGACAATAAGGCGAAAGAAAAATTTATTGCGCTCACAGAAGCATATAAATTTCTTCTACAGGTAGTAGCACCACCAGTCACTCCAACTTCGTCAAGCCAAACACCAACTAAAACTCCTGTACCACAACCTACAACTCCAAAAACTAAAACCCAACAGGCGCCACCAAAACAACAGAACAAACAAGAAGCACAACCCCAACCACCAAATGTAATTGAAATAGAAAGGCGCCTAAAGTGGAAAACATACGAACAATTACAGCGCTTCATTCGCGAACGACGTTTTCCTCAAGCAATAGCTTTGGCTGAAGCATTAGCCGAACGCTTACCTGAAGACCCCGAAGTTAAACAATGGCAAGCAATTTCATATCAAGTATGGGGACGCGCGTTAATAGATGATAAACAGTGGCTAAAAGCAAGAATTTACCTGAAAAAAGCCCTAAAAACTGACCCGAACAACAAATCACTATTCGATGAAGTACAGCGCGACATCCAAAAACTAGAACAAATATTCTAAATAATAATTGTAGGGTAGGCATCTTGCCTGCCCAAAGTGAAGGAACGGGCAAGGATGCGAGAAAATTATGCTTAATTTAATAAACAGTACTACTTGTTAAGTTAACCAGTAGTACTTCTTGGCGCCCTTGAAACCGTTTATTTTAATTACTAGGGTTTGTTTACTATATCCCCCAGTTGTAAGGTGGGCACTGCCCACCCTACGACAGGCGCCAACATACCAAAATTAATGACATGGAGTACTAGTAATATTTTGTAATCTTTTGTTGGGTTACGCAAAGCCGGAACCCAACCTACAGGTATGTAGATAGTATCCAGTTTAGAAAGTGTACATTCGGGGTAACATTTCTAACTTACTACAACTATTTTGGAAACATGCAATAAAAATATTATTAAAAATGGAAACTACTGTTACTCAGTGGGAGAAACCGCATGTAAATCCAGAGTTACTTAAGGATTTACACGTTACTGCTCATTATCAAAACTGGCGCCTTCTTACATTCGTGGTTTTATATGTCACAACTGCTTATAGTGCTTTTGCGGTATCTCAAACAATTATAAATCCTTGGGGATACTTGATTTGCTTGCCGTTTTATCTAGTCGCGGCAGCTTCGCTACATGGAATTAGTTTATTTACCCATGAGGGAGTGCATGGAGTTCTGCATGGCAATTCAGTATGGAATCGTATACTAAGTATTGTTTGTGCTTTACCTGTTGGACAAAATTATTCTGCATATAAAGTCTTACATCTTAAACATCATAAGCATTTGGGCTTAAAAGGCGACCCAGACCATTATAGTAATTACACGTCTTGGACTTGGTTAGAATTTTTGATGTACTGGGGGCGCCTAATTATTGGTTATCCAGTGTATTTAGTGGCAATTCCAATTTTAGGGTTTCGTCAAGGTGATATTCAAGATAAAGTTTGGATTGCAATTGAAGTTTTGTTATTAGGAATCATTGCTACAGCATTAATTATGGCGCCAATCAATATCAACTTGATAATACATGGTTGGTTGATACCAATGGTGCTTATTAACACGATGGTAAATATTCGCGGAATGAGTCAGCACACGCTATTAGAGCATGAGTTTGATACGATTCGCGGTACACGGACTATTCTTACAAACAAAGTCACACGCTTTTTCATGTGTAACGAAAATTACCATCTTGAGCATCATTTATATCCTGGTGTGCCTTGGTACAATTTACCACGTTTACATCATGAACTCAAAGATGAACTAATATCCAAAGGCGCCCCGTTTATTCCTTCGTATTTTGCATTTGTACGTGATTTTGCTGTTGCTAGCTTACAAAAATCACCTGCTGGTACCGTTGCTATTAAATAATTATAAAAAATCAGGATATCTAAATATATGCAGGCATTTATATCAAAGCCAGTATTTGCAATTACTAAAACACCAGAATTATTCTGGGAACAGCTAATTGAATTACCAACATTAGAAGCTGCCATAACGCAAGTTGCTTTCGTATACGATTTTAGTAAGCATCTTTACTTTATTTGGATGAATGAGGAAGCTACAACACGGGATACTTTTCTTAAGAGTCAACTACCTTTTCGCTTTGCCGTTGAGTCATTTTCTCAAGCATTAGCAGCAGTTCTTGCGCGTGTACAGTTTCTTGAAGCGCGACTGCCTCTTTTCGCGAATATTGCTGAGGAACATGGTTATGGTAATGTTTTACGTTCCCATAAATTTACTTTTCGTGAATATTTACAAGCTTTGGGAGCTTCTGAAGTTGAATTAAACACACCTTGCACTACTCCTGTATTAGCTTTTAATCAATCAATTTTAACTTATTGCCTGACTCAAAGTGCTGAAGCAGGCGCCGCGATGCTGTCTATAATCGAATATTTATATGTCGGTATTAGCGCTTCGATTGCTAGTACTTTACAACAACGGCTCTGGGTAATTTCTGGTAGTCAGTCGCATTACACTACTCACGAAAAACTTGATACCGAACATGCTAGAGATTTAATGAATGTGGCAACTCCAGCTTGGAACACAATGGTATCGCGTTCTCAAGTTGCCCAAGCCCTTGTCCTCGGCGCCTACTATTTTTGGAGTTTGTATAATGATTTGCGCCCCACCCTCTGATATTTCATTTTCCCAAGTTCGTGAAGACCCCACTATTGAACTACAGGTTATCAAGCAATTAACTCAAACGCAAAATCATCAATTACGAGTGTTAATAATTGCGTCAGGAGGATGTACAGTACTAAGTTTATTGTCATCTCCAGATGTAGAACGTATTGATGCCGTTGATTTTAATGTTGCACAGCTTCATTTAGTTGAATTACGACGACAAGCATTATTACATTTACAAGTCGAAGAACAACTAGATTTAATCGGCGCCACCAAAATAACTCAAGCCGAACGAGTTAATCTGTATAATCAAATCGCATCTAGACTGCCAATCTCAACTCGAAATTACTGGGATGCACGAATTGAACAAATTGCTTTTGGTGTAAACCAAGTGGGCAAATTCGAGCAACTGTTTCGCGAATTATCTGCGAGCTTTACAGCATCAGGTCTTAACCCATTACGTAACCCAGACTCCGTAACTTCTCATCCACTATGGCAGCAAATTTTTGAAAATGTCTTTGAACGTAATAAACTCGCACGCATTTTTGGTGATGCTGCCGTTAATTACTCTATGGATAGAAGTTTTGGTACACATTTTGCCGATGTTTTTGCCAAAGCTTTACATAAGTACACAATGGCAAATTACTTTCTAACTCAAGTTTGGAGTGATTCTTATTCCTATGGATTTGATGGTGTACCACTTTACCTGCAACCAGATACCCAAATTTCAATTCGAGAACTTGGAACCTCAAGACTATACCTACATCAAGGCGCCTTTGCTGAAACAATGCTCGAACTCGCAGCAAGCCAACCTTATGATTTGATTCAATTTTCTAATATTTCTGACTGGATGCCCCCTAATGATTTAGATAAAATGCTTCAAAATGCCGTACATTGCTTAAAACCTGGTGGTGCATTAATTGGACGGCGCCTTAATGGCGACCATCATCTTGCCTCAGTCATGGCTAAACATATTTATATAGATAAACAACTTAATCACAAACTTTTAGAGTCTGACCGTTCGTTCTTCTATCGTGAAGTAGTTGTGGGGTGGGTACAAAAAATATGAAATTCCACCGCATTGCTCCCACAGAGCGCCATATGTTTCAAGAGGGAATTGTTAGCATTGAAACAATTGCAAAATATCCTCTAGGAAAAGATTTCTTTCAAATAAACCACGGTCTAGATTACTTTGCTTTTTTTGACCGTCTTGGTAAAGTTAATTACTACGTAATGCACGATAATTATATAGTTGGGGCTGTTGGTGCTGGTATATTACGTCAAATTCCATACCAGCAAGACTCGGCGCCGATGAGTGCATGGTACCTTTGTGATTTAAAAGTTCACCCTAATTACCAGCGTCGTAATTTATCTTTACGAATTCTAAGTCATGCCGTAGTTGATGGGATTCGTGAATGTAGCTGTGGTTATACGATTTCGATGAATCCTGGAGACGGTAGTCCTAACCGTTGGGTGAAGGTTATTGAGAAATACTCTAAAATTAAATTTACCACATCTACCCAATTAGGTATTTATAGTTTGGATGCAGCAACCATGAGTGATATTGCTCCATTAATTATCAAACACAGGGGCGATATTTCTTATATAAGTCTAAAAGGCATTAAAGACTTACGCTTGCAAAGCACAGGAAATATTTTGCCACTCGTTCACGTCCAGTGGGGAGCAAATGTCGAGAAAGGCACACCAGAAGTTATACCAGGGTATACTCATATGTTCTGTGTGCCTACTAATGATGAGCTTGCAAGAGCATTAGGACGTTTTAATATATATCCAGGTGCCAGTGCAAGTGTTGTAAGTCATGGAATGAATAATAGTGATTGGCGTTTTATTCTAACTAGTGATATATAACGCGCTAATTACTTAACAGACACTTCAGAATTGCGCTGAATGTAGCTTTGAACTGACTGTGCCGAAGGAAAACCACTAGTTGCAGTTTGTACAGATGGCTGAGTTGTTGTTATAACCTCATACTTCATAGAAGATATTGGGGTTATAAGCGGCTTTGTTGCAGGTCGTCGGACAGCTACGACAGGTTCTGGAGTTGGAACTGGTAAAGTTTCTATAGTTTGTTTGATTGGTGGCTCTACTACCGAGGATGTTACATGGTCTCCTTCTAAAAACCATGAGAGCGAAGATAGCATTGGACTTGAAGGCGCCACTTTGAGTTCGCTGATTTGAGCATCTTTATTAGATATTTCTTTTTTAAGCTCAGATACTCGCTTCTCTAATTTAGATGACTCTTTCGCAGAATGGCTCCAAGCTAATAATGATGCAGTCGTCACCGTTACCCCTATGGTTAGCAAAGCTCCTAGCTGGGGCGAAATAATATCTTTAAGTCTACCATCAAAGACTTGTCGGTTTTCAAGTTGAACTTGCACTGGTTTGGAACCTTGCGTAAATAATAGGGCGCCAAAGCCAGCCAACAATGTACCGGAAATTACAGCGGTTGGCAATAATATTTTTTTGAGCATATCGAAAATCTACTGGTATCGAGTTTACGTGACTGAAATTGTTATTTCTAAAACTGCACCCTAGCTGAACAGCCATTCAACACCTCTGTAGTCCCTGTGTACTGAACTACGGAAGCTAGGGAAGTAAATTTTGCTTACTTACTCATTTCAAGTTAATTTCTTATTAAACCATTATTTGTATAAATTTGATGAATTTTATCAATAATTTGTAAATTTTTTACATAGTTACTGTTAGTTATACAAGTAAATACCTATTTCAGTTTCTAATAAGTTACCAATACATGACTTTCCATACGCAAGTGTTCTAATCCAAGCATGGGATATAAAAATAACTACCAAACAGCGGTGAACCAACTTATACATACGTTTAAACATTGATATGACAAACAAGCCGCGAATTGTTTATCATATACTGCACTAAAATTTATGTATATAAAAATACATTTTAATTAGAATTTTATTACTGAATCGTGTCTGGCGCCGAAGTATATAAAAGTCATAAAAGTTATAAAAGTTATTAAGGCGAAAAAAATAATTAAAATAGTAATTTTGTATGCAAACCCAACTTTTTTGAGAAGTCGGGTTTGTAGAGGTGGGGGAATCAATTGTGTTTATCCAGACGACAATAAACAGCCTGTTCACGCATCAACAGTTGGTACCCCACTAATTCGCGTCGCAGAGTGGCAAAATCAGGATGATAGCGCTTAATTATTTCATTGACATTACGTTCAGGATATTTTACCCCCACTTCAAATTTTTCTACTAACCATTTGAGAACCACCAAGCGTTTTTTTCGACTTGCAGGAATTTCTTTCAGATGTTGTACAGCTTCAGGATTTTGAAAATCTCCTTCTATATAAGTTTTTAGTACTTTGTTTTCCCATGCTTGTGTACTAACACCTTCAACCAAAGAAGCCATTTTCTCTGGTGTAAAAATTTCTTTACTCAAGTTTTGTAATGTCTCACTATCTAACTGATATAAATGAGCATTCCCTTCTGGGCGCATACTAACCAAATGTAACTCTTTTAATTTAGCTAAATGGTGAGATACTGTTGGCTCTTTAAGTTGCAGTAGTGCCGCCAATTCCTCTACACTACATTCTTGCGAAGCCAAAATACCTACAATTTTTAATCTACTTTCATCTGCTAACGCTTTAAAAAAACGCAGCAAAATTTTAAATTGCTCATTTTTCATACTTTGCTATAATTGATTCGATACTCATCTAATTAGAGCTGAATCTAACTATTGTGCTGCCCTCCTTTCACACAGCATTGATTTTAACCTATGAGGATTTTTTGGAGTCAATTTTTCATTTTGTAGTCTTTTGCCAAGGAAAATTTAGTTTCTTAAGTAGTTCTTTACATTTGTATATGTAAAACTCGTCAAAAGCTATAAAACCTTTGCTTCGGTAGAAAAGAATGTGAGGTTAAATATAAGTATTTTCTAATTACATCATTAGAAAATCAAAACTAAATAAATGATTAAGTTGCCAAATCAACAAGAAAATCTATCTCAAGTTAGGTATTTAGGCATCAGCCATACAATCACGAGAGACACTACATTCATGTGCATCAACATAGAATTTGTCATCAGGCGCCCATAAATGAATAAAAATGTTAATAAACCATGTAGAGAGGTGATTATTCCCTACGGAACACTACGTGAACACGTCTCTACACAATTTCAGGTACTCTTTACCGCTCACGGTTCCATAAAGTAACCTGCTGGGAAATAACGGGGGGTAAACAGAAATAATAAAATAAATTCCTCGCGGTTGTAGAAAACCTGCGGGTCGGTCAGGTGGTAAGACAATAAACGCTCAGTTTGAACAATTTGCTTGTAATAAGGGATCAGTGTCCCACAGTTGAATATTACGAATTGTTAAGTAATTTTTTTAAGCCAGCATTATTATAAAGAGATAAGGACGCTTTCAAAATCGGCAAAACATTTTTTAAAAGTTGAAAGTGCTGAGTTGTGAGTGCTGAGTAGAGGATGATAGTCTTATTCTACAACTTAATTCTTCACTCCTAACTTCTACTCTTAACTCAGCAACGCCATTCGCCTCAAGTCGGCAGAGCCGCCCACGGCGATGGCTCCTCAGCACTCAGCACTCAGCACTCTTAACTAAATTGTTCTTCTACATCAAGGTTAAAGAGCATTTGGAGTGTTTGCATACATTTTCGGCGTGCTTCAACATCTTGTTGGGCGCGCAACTGTACCATTGGGTCATGTAAAATTTTGTTAACAATACCGCGTGTTAAAGCTTCAATAATTTCTTGATGTTTATCGCCAAATTCTGAACCTAGACGTGATAGAGCTTTTTCTAGTTCTTGTTCACGGATAGATTCAATTTTTGACCGCAAGCAGCTGATTGTGCTAACTGTCTCTAAACTGCGCCACCAAATATCAAAAGCTTCAGATTCTTGTTCTAGTAAACCTTCGGCTTCTTGTGCCATTTTACGGCGGCTTTCTTGGTTTTGCGCCACGACTGCTTTTAAATCATCAACGTTAAATGCTTGAACATATGTGAGTTCGTTGACATCGACATGGACGTTACGGGGAACTGATATATCAAATAGCATCAAACGTCGATTTGGTTCTAAGACCATTTCTAACTTGGCGCGGTCGAGTATTGGTTCAGTCGCTGATGTGCTTGTAAATACCATATCGCTTTCGGCAATTACTGCCATCATATCGGCGAGTAGGTAAGTTTTAATTGGTTGTCCTGGAAACTGTTGTGCTAACTCAGTTGCCCGTGCCATCGAACGATTAACAATAGAAATTTCTGCAACACCTTTAGCTACTAAGTGTTGTACAAGTAACTTTGACATTTTTCCGGCGCCAAGAATAGCGACACGGCACATACTAAGGTCTTCGGCTTTGATGTGGGCTAATTCGACTGCTGCCGAACTAATAGAAACGGCGCCGGTACCAATAGAAGTTTCAGAGCGCACCCGTTTACCGGCTGAAATTGAATGTTTAAATAATCGATTCAAAATTGTTTTTACACCATCATATTGCTGCCCAAGCTTATAACTATTTTTAACTTGTGCAAGAATTTGACCTTCACCAAGAACCAAGCTGTCTAACCCACCAGCAACACGCATCAAGTGCATAACAGCATCTTCATGGAGCAGCATAAACAAGTGAGGTCGTAAGGCTGTCATAGGTAACTTGCTATGTTCGCTAAGAAACTGAACAACTTCGCGAATACCGAGTTCGGTTTCACTCGCTGTAATATAAATTTCCAGACGGTTACAGGTACTGAGAATAGCAACTTCTTCAACATGAGGGTAATTAAGAAGTTGGGCGATAGCGGTTTCAACCTGTGGTTCTGGAATACTTAATTTTTCCCGGACTTCAACGGTCGCGGTTTTATGGCTTAAGCCTACTACTGCTATATTCATCTGCTAAATCGTAATTTGATAAGAAAAGTTATGAGTGCTGAGTGCTGAGGAGCCATCGCCGTGGGCGGCTCTGCCGACTTGAGGCGAATGGCGTTGCTGAGTGCTGAGTACTGAGTGCTAAGTGCTGAGTCCTAAGTGCTGAGTAATTATTCCTAACTCCTAACTCCTAACTCCTAACTCCTAGCTCCTGACTCTTAACTCTTAACTCCTAACTGTTTACTCAGCACTCAGCACTCAGCACTTTGTTTTAGTGCAGTTGAATTGTCTGTGGGTTATCAAACATGTGGATGGTATCGACAAAGCGAGCCGTTTTCGACTGGCTGGAAATTACCAAGCTTTGAGTTCTAGCACCACCGTGGAAAAAGCGAACACCTTCCATTAAAACTCCAGGAGTAATACCGCAAGCGGCAAACAATACGTTTTGACCCGAAGCCAACTCGTTAGTATCGTAAACTCTGTCAGCATCAGTGATGCCCATTTCTTTGAGTCGGGCAAGGTTGCCTTCTCTGCTTTCGCCAATTAAACCAGTTTGAACAACTTCTGGGTCATAAATTAACTGTCCTTGGAAGTGTCCACCCAGGCAACGCATTGCAGCAGCGGAAATTACACCTTCAGGCGCCGCACCAATACCCATGAGCGCGTGGATGTTGGTTCCAGCGAAACCGCACGAAATAGCAGCAGAAACATCACCATCACTGATGAGTCGAACTCTGGCGCCAGCGGTACGAATTTCCTGGATTAATTCTTTGTGACGCGGACGGTCCATAACAACCACTACTAATTCCTCGACCGAACGGTTCAAACATTCAGATAGGATTTTAAGGTTTTCGGTGGCAGACTTATTGATATCTACATGACCTTTTGCTTGAGGAGGTGCAGCCAACTTCTTCATATAAAAGTCAGGAGCAGCAAACAAACCGCCTTTTTCTGAGATTGCCAATACAGCCATCGAGCCATTTTGACCATAGGCAACAAGGTTAGTACCTTCACATGGGTCAACAGCGATGTCAATCTCAACTAGTTCATCAGGGTTACAGTAATCTTTTGCATCTGCACGAGTACAAATACCGACTTCCTCACCGATATAAAGCATCGGCGCCTCGTCACGTTCGCCTTCCCCAATTACAATACGTCCACGCATGTAAATTTTGTTCATACGTTCGCGCATTGCTTCTACTGCTACTTGGTCAGCAGTATTCTTTTCACCCTTACCCATCCAGCGTGAGGAAGCGATAGCCGCTTGCTCAACTACTTCGATAATTTCTAACCCAAGAGTATTTTCCACAGAGTCTGCCCTCTCAATTGCTTGAATTCGCGGTGTTTGCAACAGCCGTTTCCAAGTCTACCAAAGGGCGGATACTACAATAAACTAGTATTTGCCCTGACTTCATTAATTTTTACTGCTTTTCTTCGCTTCACGAACAACGTTTACGCCAACAAACATTTGTTCTATTATTTCTTATTGTAGTTATTTTTACGTTACACTTACAACTATTTCCAACTTTCCTTGTTTTTCCATTATAAAAATCTCTCTAGTGAAACAATCTAAGATAATTATTTTTTATCCTTTTACAAGGCTTTAAGCTTTACAAGCATTTTAACTTATAATTAATGCTAGGCGTTTCGGCACCATTGATTTCAATTGTATTTTTTAAACATACTACGTAAGTATTTACACTAATGCTATGCAAAATTTGATAAATTCTCTTCTTGGGCGCCATCCCGAAAAAATAAAAGCAAATGTTGAAATTTACACTTGGCAAACCTGTCCTTATTGTATACGCGCCAAAATGCTGCTGTGGTGGAAAGGGGTGGAATTTACGGAGTATAAAATAGACGGTTCAGAAGAAAAACGCGCATTAATGGCAGAACGAGCAAACGGGCGCCGGAGTGTTCCGCAAATTTTTGTAAACAATCAACATATTGGCGGATGTGATGATATGTATCAGCTAGACACTCAAGGTCAACTCGACCAGCTACTAAACCAAGAGCCAATAGCAGGATAATTTTTCAATTGTCATGCTGAGGCACGTTAACGCAGTTTTCCCGCAGGGTAGCATCTCTAAATTGTCATGAGTCGCGAACGTTAACGTAAACGAAGTTTTCCCTTTACTGGTAGTTTTCCTTTATGGTAGCGTCTTAAAAATTCTGACAATTAAGGAAAAATCTCAGATAAATCAAGAGAAGAAGAGTAGCTAACATGCACGAAGTAATTCGTGGGGAAACGGAGTAATCCGTAGTACCTCAGATGTTTAAACATATTCTTTATTTTGATAAACTACTCTACAAATTGCACTACCATTTCCATTCAATGTTATCCCAACTAGTAGTCTCAAAACTGTCAAGCAAAATGTCGTCTTTTTTTTCTGCCATTTTAGTAAAAGCTTCATTCCAACCAACCCGTCGTACAGATGGCGCCGGAGTAACATCCAAATCATTATCATCATGTAAGCGAAATAATCGCGTTGATAATTCCGATTCTGCTAAAATTGACCAGATGGCAGAGCTAATAGTTTTCAGTGTTTTCATGTGACTAGTTATAATACTGTCTCTATTGGCTAAATTATCCATTGTGTAAATAGAACCAGGAGGTAGTAGAAACCAGCTTGCTGGAACCACCTCTAGCAACCACCAATCGAACAATTTACGTCTCCCTTGTGAACCTGGAAAGATTGCATAGCCTTCCAGACAATCATCTAAAATCTCTAATAATGCTTCTAACGATTGATTAAAATCAAGTGTTCTTATAGCGTTACTATAAACATCTAACGCTTCTTGCCATATTTGTAAACTTGATAATTTACTGTCATTAAAATTACTACTGAGGTTGATTTCATTAACTATTATATCAAGTTCATTTTTACTAACTGCGCTAGTATAATATTTTTCTGATTCAAATGTATTTCCTATATTTTTTGATAGCCAAAAACTGATTTGCTCAATTACTTTTTCTGGAATATTACTACTCGCTTGATAATACTTAATAGTTGGTTCTACAACTAAAGCTAGTATCAATGCCATCCATACATAACGAGCCTGAGTAAGTGTTTGATTACTATCTTTAAATAATTCCATAATTTCATTTAGAGCATGTGACAATGAAGTTGTCCCATCTGTCTCTGGTTCGTAGAGTTCTTCATAATGTTGTAGCCAGACTTTTATGATTACACGTTGGAAGGAGTCAGGCATATTGCATAATAATTTTTTGTTTGTAAAACCGCTCCATTCCAAAGTCATAAGCTTAGTTTTAACCTCTTTATTTTTACAATTCAGGTGGGAATGGGTAGTCCCAAAAAACTTGTATAGTTATTTGCGGAAACTTATCCTCGAACTGCCGCAAAACGCTATTACAACTTTCACACGGTTGAAACTCTGTATAAAGGTAAAGTTTACCCTCTACTTCAAGATGGTAAAACATCTCTAAAGTATTAGCAATTTCTGATATAATCTTATACTCCGCATCGGTATCCATAACTCGTTGTGTTCGAGAGTCAATAGCAGGTTCAAACTGTCCTCCAGCACATCTTGGCTTCGGTACTTTGGGAATAGGACTTTTGCTACCACCCTTGGATGTCGCCCCAGCACAAAAGGATACATCTCCCTCAAGATATAATTCAGCAATTGCAACGTTGCTTTTGCCAACTGGCTTTCCTAGGTATCGTTCCCGAATTAAGGCGGCGCCAGTTCTTAAATCTTCTATGCTCAAAATTCAGTCTCAAGAAGTACAAGTTTCTTGCTTTAGTACAGTGTTTGCTTCAATTTACCAAAATTTTGGTTCCAGCCTAACAAGTTTAAATTCCTTAACATATTTATGAGCCAGTACTGTTAGATGGAAAAACTAGATATGATAGAAAAGTCACAATTCTTAATGAATTTTATCAAATGCTGATTTCCTCCTCTGGTTTGTCCAAGGTCAAAGACTCAGTAAAGGAGAAGGTTTTCTTCGGCAACGAACCAAGTGCTGAGTTAATCGCTATTTTAACTGTCTACTTTGTCCAAGGTATCTTGGGGTTGGCGCGCCTTGCCGTCAGCTTCTTTCTCAAAGATGAACTGCGGCTTAGTCCGGCGCAGGTTTCAGCACTTATGGGGATTGTCGCCCTACCTTGGATAATCAAACCTTTATTTGGCTTTCTTTCTGATGGTTTACCGATATTTGGCTATCGGCGCCGTCCATACCTAATACTTTCGGGGTTACTTGGGGCAATATCTTGGGTGTGGTTAGCAACAATTGTTCACACTCAAACTGCGGCTACTGCTGCTATAGCACTTGGTTCACTCTCGGTTGCAGTTAGTGATGTAATCGTTGACTCGCTAGTTGTAGAGCGTGCGCGCGGAGAGTCACAAGCTTCGGCAGGTTCTTTACAATCATTGTGTTGGGGCGCCTCAGCAGTTGGAGGATTAGTCACCGCTTACTTTAGTGGAATGCTTTTACAACATTTCACAACGCGCACGATTTTTTGGATTACCGCTTCATTCCCGCTTATTGTTTCTTGTGTAGCATGGTTAATTGCTGAATCTCCTGTTAGCAAAGAAAGCATAAAAAACCAGCCAGAGGACGACGTAATTGATGTCAAGCATCAATTTATACTACTGCGTAAGGCGCTTACTCAGAAAGCAATCTGGTTGCCTACAGTATTTATATTTCTTTGGCAAGGTACACCATCAGCAGATTCTGCATTTTTCTTCTTTACTACTAACGAGCTTCACTTTGAACCGGAATTTTTAGGGAGAGTACGTTTAGTTACAAGTCTTGCATCGCTAGTAGGTGTATGGATATTTCAGCGCTACTTAAAAACCGTTCCTTTCCGCGTCATCTTTGGTTGGACTATTGTTTTGTCAACAATACTTGGGATGACAATGTTGCTCTTGGTAACTCATGCTAACCGAGCGTTGGGCATTGATGACCATTGGTTTAGTTTGGGTGATAGTTTGGTGCTAACAGTAATGGGGCAAATAGCCTACATGCCATTGTTAGTACTTGCAGCAAGGTTATGTCCTCCCGGTATAGAAGCGACTTTCTTCGCATTATTAATGTCTGTAAATAACTTAGCAGGATTACTCTCTTATGAATTCGGCGCCGTGTTAATGCACGCGATGGGAATAACAGAAAGTAATTTTGATAACTTACCATTACTAGTATTTATTACTAATTTAAGTACTCTGCTACCGTTACCCTTTTTAAATTGGCTACCTGCGGCAGAAAGTCAAAGCGCTGGGGTGGCGCCTGCTAAACCAGTAGAAGAATCTTTTATACCAGAAGAAGTCGGGGCTGGTTAACCAAGGTATACAGTACAAACCCAAGCCTTTGTAAGGGCGGGTTCACCGAGATATCCCGCCCCCATGAAATCTTATAAAAATTAAAACTACTCACATGCAAGGTTTTCAACTTTACGAACACGCAACAACAGTACCAGAACCATCCTACCTCCGTGACGATTGGCAAGGAGGATATCAATCACTCAAAGAAGAGAATGATTACTGGATAGATAATATAGAGGGAGAAATTCCTCACTCACTACAGGGAACATTATTTAAAAACGGCCCCGGTTTATTTGAAGTTAACGGGCAAAGAATTCACCACCCCTTCGATGGTGATGGAATGATAAGCAGAATCACTTTCAAAGATGGACGCGCGCATTACAGTAACCGTTATGTCCGTACCGAAGGATATGTGAAAGAACAACAAGCGGGCAAGCTTCTTTATCGTGGTGTGTTTGGAACACAAAAACCCGGTGGATGGTTAGCAAATATATTTGACTTCAAACTTAAAAACATTGCCAACACGAATGTAATTTACTGGGGTGGTAAATTACTTGCACTATGGGAAGCAGCAGAACCACACCTTCTTGACCCAGCAAATTTAGAAACATTAGGAAGAGAATACTTTAACGGTGTTTTATCTGAGGGTGAAGCATTTGCCGCACATCCACACTTTGACCCAAGTTGTGCAATGGACGGCGGCGCCCCATGTATGGTAAATTTCTCTATCAAACCAGGACTTTCCACCACAATTACAGTATTTGAGTTAGACACCACAGGCAAAATCATCAGAAAACACGCGCACAGCGTCCCAGGTTTCTGCTTCATCCACGATTTTGCCATTACAGAAAACTACTGTATATTCTTCCAAAACCCCGTTGCATTTAATCCCATACCCTTTGCTTTAGGAATGCGGGGTGCTGGTGAATGCATTAAATTTCAACCAAATCAACCAACGCGCGTAATAATAATTCCTCGCAACCCCAACAACCGGGAAATGCAAACCCTAGAAATCCAATCGGGTTTTGTATTTCACCACTCAAACGCATTTGAACAAGGTGATGAAATAATAGTTGACTCAATATGCTATGAATCATTACCAGAAGTAGAACCCGAAAGTGATTTTCGGCAAGTTGACTTTGACGCGCTCAAACCCGGACAGTTATGGCGCTTCCACCTCAACCTAAAAACCAACACTGTAAACCGCGAAATCATCGAACCTCGCTGCTGCGAATTTCCTAGCTTACATCCAGACAAAATAGGGCGCCCATATAGATATGTATACATGGGTGCCGCACATGCACAAACAGGAAACGCACCATTACAGGCATATGCCAAAGTTGATATAGAAACAGGAGAAAAACAACTTTGGAGTGCGGCGCCACGCGGTTTTGCTGGTGAACCAGTATTTGTTCCCCGTCCAAACGCTGAAAGTGAAGATGATGGTTGGGTATTAGGGTTAATATATGACTCTCTTCACCATCGTTCAGATGTAGTAATTTTAGACGCGAAAAACTTTGGTAAAGGCGCCGTTGCTAAACTACATCTCAAACACCATGTTCCATATGGGTTGCATGGAAACTTTGTAAACTCAGTCTTTATTTAATCTTGTGGAGCAGGCATAGAAAGCCTGCCTCTATATAAATAAAGATTTGATTAGCATTTATTTTAACTAGGTGCCAGCTATCTTGGGCTAAGGTAAAAGCTTTCTTTGAAGCACATACCATTGAGGGATAATTGAATTATAAAGCTCTCTTGGGGATTACACTGAAAGCGTGGAAGTTGAATAAAGTTGTCGATTGGGCGAGCACTAACTACTCGTAAAGTTTCTTCTGAATCAGTCAATATAGCTAATTTCAAATTTTCGGGTAAACAATTTTGTTTTGAATCAGGATAAACTCGAATTCGGATGCTCACTTGCTCATTTGATTCTGGTAAAAGTACCAGTAATAGCATGACAGATTGATTTTCAAATATAACTTGTTTGACAGCTTCGATAGTTTCTTCTTGTTGTAAATTAGAAGCATCTTTAAAATTCAGGTTTAAGTTTTCTCCAAATTCGTTACTTAATAATGATTCTAAGGTTTGCCAACCTGCCTGTAAAAACCCTTCAAACCATTCATTCAAGTTGATTGATGGAGTAGTTTGCTGTAAGTATTGGGGAAATTCTTCTAATGCTCTTAATTGCTTAAGCGGTAATTCTTCTGTTGTGACTCTGGGTGTAAATCCTAGTAATGTTGCAGTTTGTAATGATTCATCTAATTGTACGGCAATATAACCAACTCGTGATGTCCATGTTTCTGGGGGAATATAGACAAAATTCATGTTTTGCAAAACCGACCGACATTCTAATTTACCGTGATTTTTTACCACTAAATCGGCTGTATCTAAAAACGTTTGCATCACAACATCATAGCTATTACTTGCAGCCCAATCAGTTTCAAAACCTAGGCATTTTAAATAGTGATTAACAGCATAGATTGATAAAGTATTGAGATAGACTTGTTCAGATTTTTGTAAATCAAAATGCTGTTCACAAAACTTTTCTGCTAGTTGATGTGCTTTTGGCGTAAGAGACACAGCAAAAGTAAATTGTGTTTGAGTTATGTCGGTCATTATTCCCTCCTTTATTTTAATTTGATTGTACTTTATTGTTGAATATATTTTTTAATTTCTGGTGCAATTTTTTGTAAATGACGTTGGAAAAAATTACTCAGTGCCGGAATTCCTATGTTAAAAGTATCAGATAATTCTTTCCAGCTTTTTCCTTCTAAACGCTGCAACGCAATCACTTGAAATGTTGCTTCCGGGTTAGCTCTAATATGTTTTTGAAGAAGCTGATTAGGGTCAGTTTGTAAATATTGTCGAAGTTGCTCGGAAAGTATCGGTTCTGATTCTGGTTGGGGGATATTCTCTACTTCTTCTCCAGCTTCAGTTAATTTTGGTAATGTTGGTAAAGATTGTCGAGCTATTTCAAATAAAATTAGGTTAATATCTAAAGATTTGTTGAGAGTTGATTGTGATAGTATAAATATCAAGATGAACAATAAAAGTATTTTTGTAACCAAAATATCTGGTAATAATTTTTGAAATTTTATTTTAAACCAAAATTCTACCTCATTTTTATTAATACTTTTTATGAAATTAGCTAATTGATATTTAGTTCTAATAATTTTAGCATTTAACTTTTGAACAAAAGGGTCATATTTGGTAGTTTGAGAACTTCGTAATATCATATCAAAACGAAAATTCAACCAAGCTATAAATCTACCTTTACTAGGATTATATGTATTAAGATTTCGATACAGCCAAATCCAAAGTTCATTTTTAGCATCTTCATAAACATCATCATATATATGGGCTTTATGTAATAACTTGTCAGATAGCAAAATTGCGTTAGTTAAGATTTGAAAAGCAAATTGCCATTCTTTTGTTTGAGGTTGATACGCAAGTACTGAATTAGCTAATTGTTGTAAAAAGACTTCATTGAGTACCTTTATAAAGGTACGCGCGCGCACTTCTTTTATCCATACTGTCGTCAGGTCTTGAGGTTTACATTCATCAATAGTTTGAACAATATCTTGGTGTAGCTGCTGCTGTAGTGCTTGATAAACATCCAGATAAACACCACAAAGTGATTTATTCCGTGAGAAGCGGAACAAACTAGAGGAACGTAACAGATTGTCAACAAGCGTAACTATTGCTTTTTGACGTTCTTCGCTTCGAGGTGGGAATTTTGGGATTTGAATTACAAGTTGTTGCAGTTGCTCATCCATGATACGTCTTGATTACAAGTCTCTACTTAGTTAATCTTTTTTATTTTTGGCTTTTATACAATTATTTACAAAACTTATTTTTAGCGATTTTGTATAAAACTTTGAGGTTCGGATTGATTGAGAACTAGAAAGGTTGAGACTTGCTTAACCTGGAGTGAAATTCAAAAAAATTAATTAAAACAAAGGGGAACTTTCCAATGTTAAAACGTTTTGCAGTTGCCTTAACTCTCAGTTCTTTATTCTTCAGCAATGCTGCACTAGCTCTACCTCGGCTAGAAACAATAGAACAAAATCGACCGCCTGCGGCACCACAAGGAAAACCTTGTCAAATAACTAGTACAAATGGTTCTGGTTCTTTTGCAGCTGCAATGAAAGCAGCTTTATGTGGACCAGAAAGGAAAAAACTCAAGATTTTTGACCATGAATTTAATGTCAAACCTGCTGAAATTACCAGAGAAGGAAACAAAATTATAATTATTGGTCAAATTTCCCACCATTTGTCATTGAGACCTGACGACCAAGTATATTACCGCATTACTAAAGAGGGTAACACTGTTAAAGATATTCAAGTCGATATCAAACGAGGAGGTTGGGCGCCTCTTGCTGCACCTATCGTATCTGCTTTATCAGCTTATGTGACTGGAGGTAGCTTTACTGTTCCTCCCAACAAAGTTGAAGAAGTTGGTCGGTCTTTAGGTAGAGTCATTGATGGAAGTTGGGAGCAAGTAGCCCACTTCTTAATTGTGAATATCGCACTCCGCGCGAAGTAATAAAGCAATGATGAGGAGATTACTATATGAAATTAAGATGGACGTTTTGCACATTTCTGGCTTTGCTATTAATGCCGTCAACAGTTTTAGCTCAAAAACTTGGGACTGTTTATTGGCAATCAAACGGTGGTGGTTGTGTTCCCACTGGCCAAACCATTCAAAACCAGCAATATTGGACTGTAACGGGAACAGGTCGTGTCAAATACAAGGGTAATGGTACGCAACCTCTCGCATTTTCTTGTCCGGTTAGCAGTATTAATTCCAATGTTTCTGGTGGAGATGGAACTGTTCTCCGATTATTTTATCAAGACCCTGATGGTTCGGAAGATGCTTTTAAAGTTGAAGCGACTCTTCGGTCTTTTGCAAAATCAAACGGTACATATAATGGAGAGGTGTGTAAAGTAAGTTCTAGCAAGAAAGGTGAGTGGCAAGATGATACTAGTAATGCTTGCCTGATAGATATGGATGCCAATATTTACTGGGTTGAGGTGGTAATTAAGCGGAATCAACCGAGTAATTCATCTGTTGATTTTAATGGTGTATCACTTGAAGGTAGAGTTTTTTAAATAGATAAATTCTATTTAAAATGTACAAAATATATTTTTTGAAATTTTGTATAAACTTTGTGTCCTAGATTGATTAAACAATAGAAAGCTTGAAAAAAGCTAAACATTTTAGGTGTCAACCTAATATTCAAACTGTAACGCTAGGGAGAATAAAATTATGTTCAAGAAATTGTTTTTGGGGCTATTTTTGGTATCTGCTTTGCTACTGTCATCAACAACCTTCGCAGAAACAAAACATCCCATAGCCTCAAAAGATACAGTCAAAAAAAATTGCAACGCACTAGGAGGTACATTTCTTGAGGGTGGAGGTATTTATGGTTGTACTCTACCATCCGAAACTCGTGTTGCCTGCCTACCGGAAGAAGATGTATGTATTTCTTGGAAACCACCGGCAACCGAAAGCCCTAGCCGCAAAGAGCAACTCATGGTGAATAACCAATTTGGTGTTTCTTCAATTGTTTCTGAGACTGAAGCTAGGCAGCGTAATCCAAAACTTGTGGATACGGTGATAATACTACTCAAAACCGAAGGCGCCACCAATCTGAATAAAAGATAAAAATTGCCGAAGTAATCGATTAAAAAAGTACAGAAACTATGAAACACTTACATATCATACTTGTTGCAGGTCTTCTTGTTGTTTGGGAATTATCATTACCATCTACTTCATATGCCAAAGCTGTAAACTCAGCGTCAGTTGCTGATAAGCAGTGTAGTCTTATTCGTCCCGATGGAACTGTACATAAAGGAAAATGCAAAAATGTGTGTGCAGGTAGAACGATACAAAGAGACCCTACGAGTCAGTATGGTTCTAAATACAAATGCTCTGCTTCACAACAGAACGCCCCCGCTTAGTACGATTTAAGTAATTTATCCTGGGGACAAATCTCGCCAACTCATTCCCACCTCAGCGCTATTTTGAAAAAGCACGGGTAGCCAAGTTGCATAAGGAAATTCATCTTCCAAACCTTCTAACCTTTCCCGTGCTTGTCTAACTGCGGTATATAAAGATTCTCCACGGGCAAAAGCGGTGAGAAAATATTTTAAAAACTCCTGTGCTACTTTATCTGGCACAGGTTCTCGCATAACTATAATTTGGGGAATATGTAAATCTGCCAACTCGCGCGCTAACCCCAGACCATCACAAGAGTTAAATATGGCAAGCTGTAAACCGCGTTCTATTGCTTTTGTTAAAGCATGTTTTAGTTCTTTAATTGTCAGCAATTTGGTTTGATTAAGTAGTATGTTTCCTGTGCTACCATCTACAGTAGATGTACTATGTCCTGAAAAACAAAGAATATCCCAACCGAGTTCATCCCAAAGTTGTTGATGTAATTCTTGGAAAGTTGGTTCGACTATAAAAACTGTTTCGCTTTGTGGTAGTTGTTCTAGCACTTTGCGGTCTGCTTCCACATCAATTCCGGCGCCGTTACCAAGAATTGTTAAAATTCTAGTTTTATTACGAGTTTTTCTTGGCTTTTCCGTTCTTTCCCCAATTGATGATAAAGCAATTTCAGCTTGACGATAATACTGGAAAAAATCCCATAAATGCCAAGGTAGTCGCTGTAAATGAATATCCTTAGTTTGAATAATTACTGGCACTTTTTCGCGTTGCGTCAGATTGGAATGTAATTCTTTAACGATTGATTGAAATTGCGGCGAATTTAGCCAATTATCGAGACATTTTTCCAATTCCGAGGCATAGTAATTTAATTCTTGCCGAGAGAAATTTGTAACTGAATCTTCCTCATCAAAAGTAATACGTCCAAACCACTTTTGAGAACGGTAGATTTGGCGCCATTGCTGATATAATCGTAAAATATTTGGTTCGGGTGGCAATTTTGCAGTAAAGGTCATTGGTAGTGGATGCTCTGATGTGCAAACCAAAGCGGTTGCAGGAAAGCCATCATCAAAACTACCATCTCCCAAGGTAAGGATAATTAATTTACTGATTTGAGCTTGTAAGTGAGGATAGTTTAAGCCTTGTTGAGCTAATAATTTGGCAATTTCTGCCATTTCCGCAGAATGTTGGCGATATATTTCTATTTGTGCTTGCTTTGCTTGTAGTTCTGCCTGATATCTGGATTCTATGATTTTTAGCTGTTGTTGATAACTTTGTTGCAACTCGTGATGAAGCTGTCCTTTATCCGCATGTTCTGCAACATTGACTTTGACGACAATAAAGCCATCACCTTTATTTTCAACGCTATTAATTGTCAGTTTTTCTGTCTTATTTCTTGCAGATACTTCTTTGATAGCAATAATTAAAGCTTCCCAATCTACGCCGTTGCGGAAAATCAAATCTATTGTACCCACAACCACTTGAAATAGTTTGGTAAATTCTCCATCAAGAAATACTCCGCTAGGAGGATGACGTTCTCGCTGGCGATTTTGCAAATAAATATAATCACAAGTGATATTGTCAAGCTGGGTTTTTTCGTCAATATGCCAATTTTCTAAACAAGCTGCTGTCAAGTTTACTTGCTGGAAATTAGTCCCTAATGCTTGGGTTTTAGTCAAATTTGCTCTTTCTAAAATTGCCCCTCTAAATGTTGCCTCACTGATATCAGCTTCGGTAAAATCGGCATCACTCAAGTTTGCGTATTCTAAATTTACACCTTTGAGGTTGCAAGCTAGATAAGATTTATGAACTCCTCTCTTACTAACAACTAAATCTCGAACACTGGAGTTAGCCAAAATAGTACCATCAACTCTCGCCAATTGGAGGTTTTTTGCTAAATGAAAGTTGGTACGTACTAGTTTAGCATTTCGTAAATCTGTACATTTCAGATTTGCTTGCTCTAAATCAGCATTTTTTAAGTCCGCATCGCGAAAATTTGTACCACCAATTGTAAATAGAGCTTGCCCGATTTCTTGAAGAGATGTAAACTTTTTATCCGAGAGCTTACACCGCCAACCAACATAAATACTAATAAATAATATAGTGATAGTTACTCCCGCAGTCATTGGTAAAGCTGGCATAGCTAAAGCTGTTGGCTCAGAATTGGAAGCTTTGAATATATTAATGGCAATGGCGATTGCAATTACACTTACTATCACTTTGAATACTGCGATAAGCTTCGGTCTGGTTTCAAAAATCGATCCAAATACTGTGATAGCTCCGGTAACAGTCGCTGAAGAAGTCCAAATTCCTGCTGCTGCTGCTCTCCAGGCGCCTGCACCCACCATTTTTAAGCCTGATGCACCAAAGTTTAACCCCAGTACTGTTCCTAAGATAACGACAATTGCACCTCCAATACCCGCGACAGCTAATAAAGCAATAACGAAACCCTGGCTAACGGTAGTAATACAAAAAACCGCTAATATTATTAAAACAATCAAACCAGGAATACCATTATCAATGCTAGGTACGCCGTCATATAATGGTTCTGAGGACTGAAACACTGTCTCAGTGACAATTACCCCTGCCATCCATGCTGAAAATACACAAAGTATTGAAAGCAAAAGCGCGAAAGCAATTGAAAGCATTGTCCAATGGCTTTGTACTCCTGCTTGAGCATAACTAAAATTTGTATTAGCTAAGTTTGCTTCTCTAAAGTCAGCACCTCTAATATCGGCATGACTAAAGTTCGCACCAGTAAGATTTCTGCCACGAAAAGAATATCCCCGTAGTTTTTGGTTGGAGAAGTTTCCATCTGTGATGGTTTGGTGGTTATTAGTAAACATCGCGATTGCATCTACGAGCTTAGTAATAATATCTACACCTAAAGACTAGTGCTATTTCGTAAAAGTAAGCCTTATTAACCCTTATATACAATAAATAAAATCTAAAGAAATGAATAAAAAACACAGATATGTTGTATCATTTGTATCTGTGTTTGTTCATATATTATATCTCTGGTTTTTTGATTGTATAGTTTCCTGGCTCGGCTTATCAAATACCAATTTTGAAAACTGTAACGAATTTTACATAAAATCCATATTTGTTCAAAAAAGCGCGATAATAGATAGGTATATATAGACATTCGCCACAATAAAAGGGTTAGGGGAATATATGATATCAACGTCTCTGTTGCCCGTTGAAACGCCCACTCCGGCACACATTTGCCCGTTTGACCAAGCTTGTAGTTATCTCGATGCCGCAGCAAAAGAGTTAAAGCTTGACCAAGGTATTTTAGAAATACTCAGCAATCCGCGTAAGGTGATAACTGTATCGATTCCTATCAAACTAGATAATGGTGATATTAGAGTTTTTGCAGGACATCGCGTACAGCATTCAGATATTTTGGGACCTTACAAAGGTGGTATTCGTTATCATCCGGCGGTAACTTTACGTGAAGTTTCGGCGTTAGCGATGTTAATGACTTGGAAATGCGCTTTACTGGGAATACCTTATGGTGGCGCCAAGGGTGGTATTGCAATAGACCCGAAAAAATTTAGTGTCAGTGAACTCGAACGTATTACGCGACGTTTTGTTAGTGAATTGGTTAAAGATATTGGTCCAAGTGTGGATATACCTGCTCCTGATATGGGAACTTCCGCACGGGAAATGGCGTGGATGATGGATACTTACTCGGTAAACGTTGGTCATGCTGTACCTGGTATTGTTACAGGTAAACCCCTTTCTATTGGTGGTTCGCTAGGTAGAGAAATGGCAACTGGACGCGGTGTAATGATTGTTGTTCGTGAAGCTTTAAAAGATTTGGGTAAATCTTTAGTAGGCGCCAAAGTTGTAATTCAAGGTTTTGGCAATGTTGGTGGCGCCGCAGCAGAGTTGTTACATTTAGAAGGCGCCAAAGTTGTTGCGGTTTCTACAGGTGCAGGGGGTATTTATTCAGAAATAGGCTTAGATATTCCTGCTGTGAAAGCTTATGTAAAGGAAAATAAAAAAAGTTTAGTAGGATATCCGCAAGCGAAACCTGTTAGCAACGCTGAGTTACTAACTTTGCCATGCGATGTATTAATACCCGCAGCGTTAGAAAATCAAATAACTGAAGATAACGTTAACCAAGTTCAAGCCAAAATTATCGCCGAAGCAGCAAATGGTCCTGTGACACTGGGAGCAAATAAATCTTTAGAAGCGCGCGGTGTTACAGTACTACCTGATATTTTGGCAAATGCTGGGGGTGTTGTTGTTAGCTATTTGGAATGGGTACAAGGTTTATCTTATTTATTTTGGGATGAAGAACGAGTTAACCGCGAAATGGAAGATTTGATGGTACAAGCATATGAGCAAGTTACACAACAAGCGAAGCGGCGCCAGATTCCTTTACGGTTAGCAGCGTATACTTTGGGTGTTGGTAGAGTTGCACGCGCGCTCAGTGATAGAGGTTTATATCCTTAAATATCTTGTGGAATAGGCGTCTCGCCTGTTCTAACCTTAAAATATACATTACAGGGCAGGCAGGCAGGGATGCCTGCTCCACAAGAGTTAGAATTTTAACCAGTCTGCTATTTCATCTATTAGCCAGTGGCGTTCTACTGTTGATAAAGGAGTGGTGGTAAATTTTTGACCTTTGATTAATTCAATAGTAATACCTATAGGCGCCAAGGGTGTTTTTGTCTGCTGTTTATAAAGCTTTTCAATTAATTTAGTTTTACCACGCTTTCGCCAGTAGCAAAGTCCGAATAATTTCCATCTAATTTCAAAGTTTTTGCGGTCAAAGTATAAATTTGTTTCTCCAAAAATTGGTAATATAATAACTGGTATTAATGTTACTATAAATATTGGAATAATTAAACTAAAAAATGAAAATTCGTTATTATGAGCATTTGTTGACAAAATGAGAAAATGAATAATTTGCCACAACAAAGGAGTAAATAAGCCAATCAAGTAGAAAGCTCGTAAAGATTTATTCCCACGTCTGGGAAGTTGAATTTCAAGTTGGCTAGCTGATTTTTTAATATTAATTTTACTACCCGTTGGTTTGTTAGTGGTAATTGGAGGACTAAGGGTTTGTTTGTTCTTTAATGCAGCAATTGCATATGACGCAGTACTAATTCTATCGGCTATATTTGGTTCAGTGAGTTTTCCAACCCAATTAATAAAGCCTAAATCAACGCTCACAAGATTGGCGAATTCTATGCGCGAATTTCGATAAGGCAAATCAGCAGGCGCCCTTCCTGTGAGTAAATGAATTAATGTGGCGCCAAGTGCATACAAATCTGATGCAGGTTCCGCGCGTCCGGCAAATTGCTCAATTGGTACATAACCGTAAGTTCCCACCACCGTAAAAGTTACACCTTCTGCAACGGCTTTATCTTGTACGGCGCCGAAGTCAACAAGGTATACTCGGTCATCTTCTCCCAAAATCAAATTACTCGGTTTAATATCCCGGTGTAATACTGGTGGTTCTAGCTCATGTAAGTAAACTAAAATACTTAATATTTCTATGGCGATTTTTTCTACTTGTGACTCTGAAAAATGATATCCTTGGTTAAGCAACTCTTGTAAAGAGGCGCCGGGAATATAACTTTGTACCAACACAAACCAAGGAAACCTAGAACCAGGCAAGTTTTCAACAATAAAATAATCTTTATATTTAGGAATACGGGGATGTTCCAGACTTTTCAAAACAGCCGCTTCCCGTTCAAACAATTTATGTTCATCCCACTGCATTTGTGGACTGAGAGTTAGCAATTTAAGAACAACTTGTTCCTGTTCCTGCTGTTGAGCATCCAAGAATGTCGCCAACCAAGTCTGACGACTAGTATCTTGTCCTAACTTTTTCTCTAATCTGTAACAATTATTAATTACTTGTCTCGGTTCTAGCATTTTACCCCTAACTCTCCTTTCTTCCTTTGCGGTTCGTTACATAAATCTAAATTCCTAACCAACCCCTAATAGTAGAAGCCAGATAGCGACTTTCCTCTTGACTTAAACTTTGTTTAAACCTGCCAATATAATACTCATCTACTCCTAAAGATAGAATTACTTCATTCATTTGCTTTTGATTTTGATAACTACCCTTAGAGCTATAGACTTTATCTATATCCGAAACCTTGCCACGTTGCTTTTTAACAGTGAAGCCAAACAACTTCCATTGAATTTCAAAGTTTTGGTTATCAAAATAAATATCACTTTCGATATAGTTGGGTAATACCCACCAAGCGGTTAATAAACTACCAATTAATAACCACATAAAAACCCAGGTTAAAATGGGAAGAGTATTGATACTGAAACTAACGCTTCTAGTCGCGTATTGCCAGAAAAATATCCAAAATGATAGTACACTTACACCAAGTACTAATTTAATAACATTTTTATTTACACTAGGAATATTAATTGCTAATTTATCTGATGATTTCCGTACCGATATAAAAGTGTCAGGAATATCTTGGTTTGCGCTAGTTATTGCTAGCTGGTTTATTTGAAGTGCTTCTAATGCTGCTTCTGCTGTTTGAAAGCGGTTTTCCAAGTTCGGTTCGGTAAGAAGCTGTAACCACCTTACAAACCCTGGATTAAGTTTGGTAAGATGAGCAAATTGCATTTTTGAATCAAACTGTGGCAAGTCGGCAGGTGGAATACCTGTTGCTAAATGTATTAAAGTTGCTCCTAATGCGTACAAGTCGGATGCAGGTGTCGCGCGTCCACCAAACTGTTCTAACGGAGCGTATCCATATGTACCAACGACGGTAAAAGTGGCGCCTTCTGTGGCAGCACGGTCTTGAACGGCGCCGAAGTCAACTAAGTATATTTGGTTTTTAATTTTTGAAGAGTCTAACAATAAATTGCTAGGTTTGATATCGCGATGCAATACAGGAGGACTAAGTTTATGAAGATAAATCAAGATTTTCAGGACAGCAACGGCTATTTTCCTGACTTCAGTCTCGCTAAAAGTTTTCCCCGAAGCAAGTAATTCCTTGAGAGACTTAGCAGGTATGTATTCCTGAACCAAAGCAAAAGAGACAATATCGCGCTCCAGCACAAAGTCATCGTAATATTGAGGAATGCGAGGATGGTCTAATTGTCGTAGTACCTTTGCTTCGCGTTCAAACAGTCGTATATTCTCCCACTGCAACTGGTCACTAGTTATCAGCAGTTTAACAACAACTTGCTCGTGATTCACCAAATCTTGTGCTAGCCAAGTTTGACGACTCGCACTTTCACCCAGCACACGAACAAGTTGATACCGCTCTACCAATATTTCTTGCGCTTTCAGCATTGCACTCCTGTTCGGGTCTACATATCCTATAATATTTTTTATTTCTTTAACTTCAATTTAGTTTATCCAAAATCCGGAAATTTACTTTTAAAATTATGGTAAGAAAACAATTTCCAGGCTTAAAAACACAAGTTTACGAACATCCAGCTGACCGTAGAGCACTTGTGTCATTAGAACGCACTCCTGTTTTACCGACATTGCTTAAAAAAGTCAACGAATTTGGCATTGATAAATTACTACATATGCAAGTAATGGGAGGTGACTTCAATGTTACACCTCGTAATTTCCCCCATCTATATAATGCTTTTACAGAAACCTGTAATGTTTTGGATGTTACACCAATTCCAGAACTTTATGTATTTCGCGGAACAGGACATATTCAAGCTTATGCAATAGGAGTAGAAAAGCCAGTAGTTGGTATTAACTTAGAAGGGATGGAATGGCTTAACCATGATGAGCTAATGTTTTTGTTTGGACACGAAGTTGCTCTTATTAAAGGGAAATATTTAGCATATCAGCAAATGGCTAAAGTTATGCCCGTAATCAAAAATATAATAGGCGCCACAACGCTTGGTATGGGTGGCATAGCAGCAAACGGTTTAGAGATTGCATTATATAATTGGATGATTATGTCAGAATTTACCGCAGACCGCGCGGGTTTATTAGCATGTCAAGACAAAGATGCTGCTATTAAAACTTTAATGAAAATGGGTGGTTTACCATCGGACTATTTAAATGAAGATACAATTAATGATTTTAAAACACAAGCGCGCGCTTTTGAATTAGATAAGCTAGATAATTTAAGTAAATTTGCTAAAACCTTTAGCTTTATGGAATATACTTTTCCTTGGGCTGTTATGCGAGCATCTGAATTATTAAAATGGATTGACTCAGGCGCCTATGAAAGTTTGCTTCAAGGAAAAGAACCTGTTGCTACACCACAAGTAGAAGTTTTGGTAAATGAAGATAATGAATGGGATTTTATGACAGATTGGGATGAAAGTAATTAAATTTAGATTTTAATCCCCCCCAACCCCCCCTTAATAAGGGGGGCTAAAAAAAACCTCTTTTTCCCCCCTTATTAAGGGGGGCTAGGGGGGATTTTCCAAGGTTATAATTATTAACATAAGGCAGCTTGTATATAGTAAGATAAAATTCATAAAATATGAGACTAACTATATTTTTTTCAATGCTAGGGTTTTGGCGCCAGTCTTTCTTATCTCTCTGCGCTCTTTGTGTCTCTGTGGTAAAATAGTAGACTTGGCTGTACAGGCAAGGATGCCTGTTCCACAAGGGAAGATTATTTATTTGAACAAGCTTTTAATTTTTCTTGCATTTGAGGTTGGGTGGTTAGATAATCTTTTAACCAGTCGCACCCGCGCGTTAATAATGAGTCTAACTCATCAAGGCGCCAAATTAGCACATTAGAAAATTGACCGCCAGCAATTTGTGCGTAAATATATTTACTATCAGGGCTAAAATATACTGGCGATACAAATTGAGATGAGTACTTATACTCTGCAAGTAACCTACCCAATATATCCCAGATACGAATTTTATTATTTGATACTGTGACAATGCGCTTACCATCTGGGCTAAATTTACCGTACACAACTGTATCTGGATGCGGTATTTCAATTATTTCTTTGCCTGAAGTATCCCAAATAATGGCTTTATTCCCTGGAGAAGTTGTAATAATTTGTTTTCCATCTGGACTGAAACTAGCGTTATAAATTTCTTGATTTGTTTTGATATCTAATAAATTTTGTCCAGATGTATTCCAAATGCTGACTGTTTTTTCTTGAGTAGTAACTATTAGCTCACCATCAGGGCTAAAGCTGGCGCCGAAATAATTATTTTTACTCCCTGGAAATTCAATTATTTTTTTCCCTAAAAGATTCCATAAACTAGAGTAGGTTTTGCCGTCATAATTATATATAGACATAATATATTTACTATTAGGACTCCAAGTCATACCTCTGGATGGAAATGTACTAATTAATTTACCCGAATTTGTCCAAATTTTAGTTTCCTTATTGGTATCATTGTTTGTTGTGGTCATAATATACTTACCATCTGGACTAAAAGCAGCATATAATAAACTATCATTATGTCCAGAAAGCGATAATAACTGTTTTCCAGAAGTATCCCAAACGCGCGCTGTTTTATCATTCGATGCTGTGACAATACGCTTCCCATCAGGGCTAAAATTTGCGCTATTAATAAAATCGGAATGTCCTGCAAATTTTGCTAACTGTTTACCATATTTGTTCCAAATGACTATATATTTGCCAGTTGAAGTAACAATATATTGACTATCGGGACTCCAATTTTCTGCCGTTATCATATATTGTGACTTGATTGTTGTCGCTGGTATTCTATCGGATAAATCCCACATACGAACGATTCTATCTTGCCCCAAGGTAACGAGATATTTTCCATCTGGACTCCAACGAGGACTTCTTTGATTTCCTGATATCGTGGTAATTAAATCACTTGATAAATCCCATGCTTGAAAAGCTTCATCTCTTATATCCCATACTTTTATAGTGTCATCGGTTGTAAAAAGTCGTTTCCCATCAGGACTAAATTCTACACGACTATTTAATTGTTTCTGATTTTCGATTTCCCTTACCAACCTACCTGATAAATTCCAAACAAGAGTTTTTTTAAGAGTTGATACGAAGATATGCTTACTATCAGGACTAAAACCAGCATCCCCAATACCCCATTCTCTGTTTAGTTGAAATTGCCTGCGAAGCTTACCTGAAATGTCCCAAAGGTATGCATTATCAGAGATAGTTAGAATATATTTGCCGTCAGGACTCCAATGAGCGCTTCTCAAACCTGGTTTGTGTCCTGTTAGGGTTCTTAACAACTTACCTGATGCATCCCAAACGCGCGCTACATTATCATTAGAAGCTGTGAGAATATATTTACTATCCGGACTAAAACTAGCACTATTAACTCTACCTGGATGTTTAAGTTGTAGTGATAAATCACCAGATAAATCCCAGACGCGCACTGAAATATTACTGTCTATATAATTTCTACTATCAGGCAGAGTTTTTCTTACTGATTGTTCATCTTTTGTTATTATACGTTTACCATCTGGACTAAAACTGGCGCCTATTATAGAACCTTGGGGTTTCAATATTGCTAATTGTTTACCCGCGCGATTCCAGACACGAACTGTTTTATCATCAAATGAAGTGGTGATAATATGCTTATCATCAGGACTAAACTTAGCATCATAAACACCACCTTTACGTCCTTTGAATTCTGTGATGAGTTTACCTGATAAATCCCAAATACGAGCAGTATTATCAAGTGAAGCGGTGATAAGGTACTTTCCATCATGGCTCCAATTTAAACTTGTAATTTCCTCTTCATGAGGTTTAAGTTGTTTTACTTCGCGAATATTAGCAAGAATTGTTTGCAATGCTAAAAGCGGGCTAGTTGCAGGATATTTTTTTAAAGGTTTATCTTGTGCTAGTTTTTTTAACTTTTGTCCTGCATCTATAGCTGTGACTAAAGATTCAATTTGCTTGGTTTCAAACTGTCGTATTGCTGCAACTCCTGCTTGTTCTATTTTTGTACCTTCTTGAACTTCTTGTAATTGTTTAGTTGCTGAGGTAAAAGCAATAGCTGCTCCAATTATAGAGCAAATGAAAACTCCGGCGCCAATACGGATTTGTTGTTTAGCTTTATGTTGTGCTGTTGTTAAAGTATTATTAGCTTGTTCTAAAATACGACTTTCTTCTTCTTTAAGTGCTAGTGCGGTACTTATTGCTTGTTTTTCTAATTCATTACTCGCACTTAAAAACTGATAATCTTGTTCGGTTAAACTTTTGTTAGCTGCCCAATTTTTTGCTTCCTCTAGTGCTAGTCCTTGCAGTAGTCTAGAATTATCTTGACAGTTGGAGGCAAACCAAGCTAATAATGCTTCTGAATAAGGTCTTAGATTAGCTAAAGCTTTTTCTACCCAATGTAAATCAAATACTGTTGCGTAAATACGATTATAAACTCTTAAATATCCCTCTTGCTCTACAACTAGTCCTGATAGTCGTAACTCTATTTGCTCTGGACTATCTACAGCAGGAATTTGTCCAAATTTTAAAATATTTTGATATAAACCAAGCAAGGCGCCTGTATTTTGCTTGCTCATTAATATTCTATCTTTAATTGTCTTTAAATGGGGTGGTTCGTCTTGTGATTCCCAGTTTTCTACTATTTGCTGCTTGACAATATTTTCTATACAAGTATAATTAATTGTCTGATAAGTAACTAGCAAGTCACATAATTTCTGTGTCAAAAAGGGTTGTCCTCCAGTCCACGCTAAAACTTCTTGCAAAATAGCTTGTGCATCTTCAACTTTTTCTGTTAAACCTTTCGCTAAAGGTGAAATTTCATGTATCTTAAAGCCATCAAGTTGAATTGCCCGACCAATATTAAACGGTGTTCTAATTTTATCTTCTATTAAATCGCTAGGTGTTGCTACTCCAATAATAACAAAAGTCAAACGGTTATATTTAGAATTTAAATTACGCTTTTCATAACAACTTCTAATCCAGGCAAAAAAGTCATCTCCCTGAAAACTCAAGCTTAAAATACTATCTATCTCATCAAGAAAAATAACAATTTTACTTTTAAGAGCTTCTAACAATACTTCTTCAACAAATATATCCAAACGTTGTAAAGGAGATAGTTCGCGGTATTCTTTCCACCACGTTCTAATAAATTCGCTAGGGTTAGTTATTTTAAAATTAGCAACCAATGTATAGACAATACCCGCATACCACTGCTCAGGATTAATATCTTTACCACTGCGTCCAGAAACATCTATTGTAGTAGAAGCGATTCCTTCTGCTTGCAGTCGTTTGATAGTACGAACTTGCAAGCTAGTTTTACCCATTTGTCGGGAATTAAAAATATAACAAAAGTTCCCAGCGATTAGTTCATTATATAGTTCTGAGTCTGCCTGTCTGACTACATAGCTGGGAGCATCTTCTGTTAAACTCCCACCAACTTTATATGAAAAATTATTGCTCATTTCTACATGGTTTAGTAAATATGCTACTACGTTCATGCTCGCATGGGAATACTTGTAGCTCCGATAATTTAGATGATTATATAAAACTTGTGTACTATAAAGCAGGCGCCGCGAGTACTACTGGGAACGCAAAACCAGTAGTACCATTTTTCAATCACCCAAGCTTTTTAAGGGAGGGGTCGTTTATCTCAGCGCTTTGTTCAGGAATACCCAGTTCTACTGAACGTCTTATACTATGTAACCTTTCTCTAACTTGTTGAACCTGCTTTTGACTCATGCCACTTTCCAGGCGTTTCAAGAAATTTTCCTCAAATTCCAACGCCTTCGTACCAGTCCATATGTATTTACCATCTCCCATCACCCAGGAACTAAAAGCACCTGATAGCACTGTGTCTCGATTTTCTGCACCGAACTTTTTAAGCTCTTGATGGTAACGAGCATGTTCTGCGCGGGCAAACTTTTCTTGCGCTGGCGCCATTTCTACACCTTTAAACCAGTATTTAAACAATTCTTCCGTCATCTTGGCTTCCCAACGACGCATTTCTTCTAATTGTTGTGGTGATATATTCTGCTGGTTACTTGAGTCTGAGGTAGAAACACGTTTATTTTTGTCAGCCAATATTTTTAACTTATTTATCTGAGTATCAATAAATGTAACTGCTGGAGCTTCTGGGATAAACTGTTTTAGAAGTTGCGTGCGTTCTTTCTCTAAACCTTGTATTTTTTCATATGCAGCGTTTGATATTAGGTCTTGTGCCGTTCCTTGATATGGTTGTGGTTGTGCGTTGGCTAGTTGCTTATATAAATCTTTAAGTTGAGCGTCAAATTGTTCAATTACTGGAGCTTGAGGTTGAAAACGCGCTAACTCTAATGCTCGCTCAACTTCTTTTTTGGCAATTGATTGTAAAGTTAAACGAGTTGTAAGGTCTGGTGCGGGGAGTGACACACCCATCTGCGATACTTCTTTCCTGAGTTTATCTAATATCTCTTGATTACTAGAATCCATATGACCATTTGCAAAAACTCCATTTAGTTGTTGCTGCAAAATTCTGTCAGCGACTTTGTAATCGGCAATGGCGTTTTCTTTATTTCCTAAATCTCTATAAAGTCTAGCTCTTAATAAGTACTCATCAACGTTAACACTATCGTTACCAATCAATTTAGTCAAATCTGAAATTGCTTTTTGCTTTTCGCCTAACTTTTCATAAGCTCTAGCTCTGTTCCAGTATGCCACGCGGGTAAAACCAAACCTACCTGTATTTAGTTTAATTACCTCTGTATAGTCTGCCACTGCTGCCTTATAATTTCCAATTAGCAGGCGAGTGTTTCCACGCTGATAGTATGGTTCTTCGGCTTTTGGATTGGAACGAATTGCCTGTGTTGCTTTATCAAGCGAAGCTTCTAAGTATTTTTTACATTCCTGTTGATACTTTTCTGTGTCTAAGAAATTTTGTGGTGATTCACAAGCATTTTTGTTATTGGAAGCGAAAATTGGTGTAACCATCGGCGCCGAAAAACCCAGTAGCAATAAAGCAGCTAATGTATAAGCGAATGAGGAAAATGTAGGTAAGACGAATTTCATAACTATATAGTGTTAAATGAGTTTTAGTTTAAGCAGGTTTGCTTTGACCTCTGCTAAACTCATTCTTACGTGGCGCCAATTGAGTTCACTATTGAGTATATCGAGTTCGTATCGACTTTTTATTGAGATGTTGGATGGGTTAAGTCAATAAAGCATTGGTACTATTTGGTAAGTCCCAGAAGTACTACTGGTTTCGATAAAAGGTTCTGAGTGTTTCATGTCAAAAGTTTTGGAAAGTTGTAGTATATTTGTCCCGCCTGTGCAGTGCTGTATTTTTTTTTACCACAGAGACACAGAGTACGCAGAGAGGAGAGTAAACGAGCCGCAAAGGACGCAAAGAAGAAAGAGTATACCAAAACTTTTTACACAGAGCATTATGAGGCGCCATGAGTACTACTGGTTAGAAGCAAATTTCTCTTTCTCTTTTCTCTGTGCCCTAATAGTCTCTGTGGTAAATATATATTGCTAAGACGCAATTATTCCCTTCGGGACACTGCGTGAACGCGTCTCTACCCACCAATTTGTGTAAAATGAGGGGTCTGAATCCCTATTCGCCAGCAGTATCCTACAAGGAGAGCGGTTAATATTTAAGTTTATAGAGTTAACGTTGAGTATTGCTTTTCGTAATTAATCGTGTATCAAATCCCCTACCGCCTAAAAAAACTTGTCGATTTTTTGCTTCTTGTTGGTTAGAAAACTCACCAGCATTGACGTACTGCCCTGTTTCTGTTTTGAAAATAAAGGCGCCTGGTACGTGAGCTTTCACGTCTTCTAAAATGAATCTATTCGTGACTGGTATTACGACCACAAAAACTGCGTTACTCTTACACGAAAGTTTTAATGCCTCCCAAGTTCGCGCGTTTACAACACCAGTCGCAGGTAAGTCTTGCTGCTGTTGATAGCGAATAACCGCCTGTTTGCTAGCTTCTCCAAAGTAACTTGAAGGACGAATTTTGAGGTAGCCTAAGTCGTATAAACGCTGCTGTAGGTCTCGTACATCTTTACCCTCAGAACCTGGTTTTAATGTGGGTCTTTTACAGCGCTGTGAAGTTGGTGGTAAAGTATTTGCCTTCTCGATAGCATTCCAAGTTTGACCGTCTACTATTCCACTAGGAAAAATATCTGAGTCTTGCTGAAATCTCTTGACAGCATTTTCAGTATCAGCAGCAAAAATGCCCGTTATCCCTTGTTTAAAATAACCCCACTCACGCAACCTAAGTTGCAAATATTCAACTTCTAGACCTTTATTATTCCGACGCAGGGTTGAATATTGGCGCCCACTTCTGCGTTGCTTTGTTCTGATGACTGCTATATCTTGTTGAGTAATATTTATTTCTGGTGCTGCTGGTAAGTGTGCAAATGCTTTAGTTGCGATTATATTAAAAAGTGTTAAAGTTACGCCAAAAGATAATAAACCGACTCCAGCTAGACTGGAAAGCTTTTTCCAACTTTTTAAAACGGAAATAACATCGATAGTATCTTTTACCTCTGAGGTTAAGGCAGTACACTCCGAAGCTACTGGGTTCATATTTTTCTCTGGTTTTTGGGTTATAAAGGGAAATAAATTCTCTGAAAACATCGAGTCTAAATATTCACAAACGCCTTCCTGCCCTAATGCATTTTAGAGTAAATAACTTCACTGTTGCTTGAGGGTTTTACGGAAATATTACTATTATTCTTGCAAATAACGGCAAAGCGCACAAGGTCAACAGTATAAATAAGAACCTAATTTCTGAGTTAAAAGCGAGCGTAACACTACACTCGCCATAAAGGATTACTGAGTGGAGCGGGTATCCTTGCCCGCCTTTGTGTACTTCATCAAAGCGGGAAATGCTATATAGTAATTAAATGTAACTACTCCCTTTACGCTCAAAGAATACCAATTCGGAACGAACCGCACTCGTACCCAAAGTGCGCGAAGGAAGAAGAATTTATAGGTAATCTTTTACCAGGAAGGGAGTATACGAGTATTACAACTAAAAATTTAGACAATATGTTACTTAACAATCGCTATCAAATCAAAAAAACATTAGCAGCTGGGGGATTTGGTGAAACTTTCTTAGCCGAAGATATTCAAATGCCTTCAAATCGCTCTTGCGTAATTAAACAATTAAAATTAATTCAAAATAATCCTCAAATTTATCAGCTAGTTCAAGAGCGCTTTCAACGTGAAGCAGCAATATTAGAGGAGCTAGGTGGTAAGCACAATCAAATTCCGAATTTATATGCTTACTTTGAATCGAATGGCTTATTTTATTTAGTTCAAGAATATATTGATGGCGACACTCTAGCGACTAAAGTATCAAAACAAGGAACTATAAGTGAAAGTATTGTTAGAGAAATATTAGTAAGCTTATTGCAATTACTTGATTATATTCATTCAAGGCGAATTATTCACCGAGATATTAAACCTGATAATATTATTTTGCGCTATCAAGATGGTTTACCAGTGCTGATTGATTTTGGTGCGGTAAGGGAAGTCATGGGAACAGCAGTTAATTCTCAAGGTAATCCAACAAGTACAATAGTGATTGGTACACCTGGATATATGCCAAGTGAACAGGCAATGGGTAGACCAGTTTTTTCTAGTGATTTATATAGTTTAGGTATTTCTGTAATTTATTTGCTAACTGGTAAATACCCAGAAGAATTAGAAACAGATTCTCGCACAGGCGAAATTATTTGGCATCATCATGCTTTGAATGTTAGCCCTACACTTAAATCAGTAATTGATAAAGCAATATATTATCATCCACGGGAACGCTTTGCTACTGCAAAAGAAATGCTTGATGCATTACAGAATGGTTACGTACACTTACCTGAGCAAACAGTAGCAAAAACAGCAGTAGTTCAACCGAATCCTATTTATGCTTCTGTCAATAAATCAAAGGAAATCAATCCTATTATTATAGGTATCTTGAGTGCAGGCGCCTTAGTTAGTACTTCTGTCATTGCCAGCATGATGCTAACAAAAACCTCACAAACAGTAGTACAACAATCACCAAGCGAATTAGATTCAACAAAAAACGCTCAACCCTCTCAAAATACCCAATTACCAGCATTAAACACTCCAAAAACTACTGAGCAAACTCAAGCGAATCAAAGCACTACGACTAATCAAACAGTAATAGCATCATCACCCCTACCAAATTATCCTGAGCAAACTCAAGCGAATCAAAACATTACGACTAATAAAACAGCAATAACACCATCACCCCTACCAAATTCTGTACAGCAGGAAACCAAGTTGGGTAACAATCAAACAACTCCCAATACTTCTTTACCATCTCCACAAACCGAAGTAGTGAATTACTATAATGATATTAACAGCGGTAACTATCAATATGCATGGGATAGATTACCTAAAGCATTGCAGGAAGATACAAAAGTACACCCAAACGGATATGCATCCTTTGCAGATTGGTGGAAAACAGTTAAATCAATTGATGTGCAGCAGGTAGACGTAATAGAAACCAATTCTAATAATACTGTAGTGAATACTCGTGTTACTTATAATATGAAGGCAGGTAACACTATGCGTATTTCTTTAAACTACACATTATCCTGGGATAATCAAACACAGAAGTGGAGATTTATAAGAATTAAATAAAATTAATCTCAATATAACAATAAATATTTATGTTGGGTTGTGCCTCCGGCATACTACGTAAACGCAAAGTGTCTCCCCAACCTACGAAACGCTATACTCGTTCAAATAAATCTAGCCGATATTGTTCTTCGCGTTGACTTTTAAGGTGTTTTAATTGGGTTGGCGCCAATTCTAAAAATGAGTCATGAACTTCATTACCATTTAAAGGATAGTCACGCGCGTATTCTGTCCAGTGTACCAGGAGTAAATGTCCTCCTTTAGTAAGATTTTCTAAAATTGCTGTTTGTGCTTTTTGTAAATCTTCGCGACACCAGTAGTAACCGACTTCTGAGATTAAAACTAAATCAAAGGTTTCTTGAGGGAACTGTTCTGGTATCCGCATGAGTTCAAAACGGACTTGGGGTAGTTTTTTACAGCGTGTACGTGCTTGTTCTTGTGCTATTTTTGATACTTCTACTGATAGTAATGAATCACAGTAAGGCGCCAGTTTCTCTGTTAATATTCCAATAGAACCACCTATTTCTAATGCTGAACGATAACGAGGTTTAGGTAGGGCGTTAATAGTGTTTGTATATTTTTTAGCTTCGTATTCACTTGTTTCAAACTTCCAAGGGTCAGGATTAGTAGTATATAAAGTTTCAAAATAACTTGGTGGCAGGGAATTTTTTTGTACTTGTTCAGGTTTATGGGGTTTGGGAATAGTAGCTGTATTTAAGGCTTCAAAGAATGATTCAATATCTAAAAAATCTGTGGCGCCTACAAAAGGTAATTGTAGTTGTATAGCTGTGAGTACATCCCAAATACCATCACCGACACAAACGATTTTCTCGAATTCTTGTTGATTATATGCTTGTTTTGCTCTTTCTATTGCTGTTGTGACAATTACTTCGCGCGAGTAACTATCGTCAGCAGTCGCAATTGGAAATTTTGTAACGTCTAAACCTGCTGCTTGTAGCTTCATTAAAGCACTGAGGCGCCATCCTCCTGTTGCAAGTGCTATTTTCCAATCTGGCAATAAAGATATTTTATGTAATATTACAGATGCACCAGGTATCTCTGCAAACATATCTGAATTTGTTGAATAACGTTGGTTTAATAATTCAACAAAACAATCTTGAAGCATTGATAACTCTTCTTGAGATGGCGCCCTATCAAATTGTTCATGGAATATTTGCAAGGTGATACCAGAGTCTGTAGTGTGTCCATACGTACTCCAGTCTGTATTTATTTGTGTAATTCCAAATACATCGTTAAAAGCTTGGACGAAGCACTCTGTGTCTACATCGTTGGTTTTGGTCAACGTTCCATCAATATCCAATATTACTAGTTTCATAAGAGGATGTTTGAAAAGTTTGGCGCCGAAGTTTATCCGACTAAAAAACAGCAAACTGTATATTAGTTGCTGCTTGATTAGCAATTTTGGGTTGTTTCAAACAAAATTTGAGGCATTTATTCCTGTTTAATTAGACATAATTACTGACCCTGAATTAGCTTTTCTTTCGCCTAGAGAACAAAGTAACTCAAACACCTAATATTCTACTAAATTCTTTTTGTAGTTGCTAGTTCAAGAACAGATTCAGATATTGGGTAAGTAAAATTATCAATCCAGTTAGGATAAACCGAAATCAATATACTTCCAGCAGCGTTACCGAATTAACTATTCACCGAACTATTTGGTGATAAAAAACTAGTAACTAACCTATTAGCAACTTACGACAATCTTTTTTTTCGCTTTATGAATTTTGCAAAACTGACAGCGGCAACTAACATAATTCCAAATGATAAGTTAGATTCTGGAATCGTTCTAGTTGGTGGTTGGTCGATAGGTGGTTGGTTTACAGGTGGTTGGTTTACAGGTGGTTGGTTGACGGGTGGTTGGTTTACAGGTGGTTGGTTGACGGGTGGTTGGTTGACGGGTGGTTGGTTTACAGGTGGTTGGTTGATAGGTGGTAGATTTACTGGAGGAGTTACAGTCTGTGATTTCACTTTATTAGCTGAGGATAAAAATACTACAGCTAATACTAAAGATTGCACGGTAATCGCTTTCACAAAAGTCATAATCGTATTTTTCAGATAAATAAGTTCTTTTCTTGATGTATTTTTTATCACCCGAAAATTTAGTAATTATTTAACTACATCCACATCTAGAAATTAGACACAGGTAATTACCATTGAGTGAACTTTTGAACTATTAAGCTTTCTGCCTAAAACTTAGTTAGATAATAGAGATATAAATCAGAGCGAGTTTTGATACTAATGCATATCGCTTTAAATGGTAATCTTCTTAACCATTTTTGAAGCCAAGCTGGAACAACTGTTCTTCAAGCTGAAAGTTATAGATTTTGGCAGTAAATGACTTTTAAACTACACTCGTAACTAATTTTTGCATGGATTTTACTTACCTTATAGCCACATACACTACATATAAACCAAGTTGAGGATTATGTCAATACAAGTAAGACTGGCAACGGATAGAACGGATGTAGCGGATAAATCATCCGTTATCTCCGTTATATCCGTTGCTAACTATTTACTTCCATATACATTTCCCAAGGGTGGGTGAAGTTTGAGAGCATTTCGGGTGTGAGAATAAATGCTTCGGGGTCGTCGTCTATTAGGTTTGTGGTTTGAGAACGGTAAGCTGTTATTGCTTTTTCTTTTAATGTCAGCATTTTACTTATATCCAGGCGCCAGCACTGTACTTCACCCATAAATCCGCGTTGAGATGGATCCCAGTCCCAGATAGGATATTCAATTATACGTGGTTTTTTAAGTACATTAGTTGCATCATGAATTAAATTCCATGTTGCGCGATGGTCTGGATGAGGGTCTTGGCGCCACGGTAAAAATATAATTTGCGGTTTTAATCCCGCTAAATACATACGACATGTATCAGTTATATTTTTATACTGTTCTGATACTGAACCGTCTTGTAAGCCTAAGAAAGTTACAGATTTTTTTTCCACTCCTAACAAATTTAAAGCTGCAAGTGTTTCACTTTCTCGCAATGCTTTAAGTTCTGGCGCCGGATATTTTTTAGAATTAGGATGCGATAATGTACCATCGCTTACTATTAATACGCGCACATCGTAATTTAGCGCACGTAATAAAGCAATGGCGCCTCCACAACCTAATGTCTCATCGTCAGGGTGAGGTGCAACAATTAATGCTGGACTTGCGGCTATTTCCTCTATTGTCTTTATAGATAAGACATAAGGATTTGCTAGCGGGGATATTTCGAGAACCTGATTATTCATACCACAAAGAATGGGCAGGATTATTATCACTCAATACGTATTGTCCAACACTGGAAACTGCTGCATCAAATGCTGGTTGACGCAGGTACAGCGTTAAATCTCTTATTACCCGTTCCATTTGATGCGGTGGTAGTAAACCACGAGTACCAACCGAACGTGTACACATCTGAATTACATCAATACAGATTTGTTCAATTGTACTTCGTACCATGTTGGCGTAGGCGACCAACTGATCCACTTTCGGATGTGGTTGTGTTGGATAACCGCCAAAAATTGGAGCATAGTTTTCTATTACCTGTGCGGCGCCTTTTAACCAAAGGTTACCACTTTCAATAGCCATTGCCATTTTACCCACACGCTCTTTTTGGTATGGGTCGTTTGTATAGTCCAATTTTTGAAGATATTCGCGCGTTAGGTTAAACAACGCTTCGGCGCCACCTAGTTGAACAGCGGCAAAACGTACAACTCCCGCAGATAGCCAAGGTTGACGGTAATAATCTCCTGGGTTGGCAATTAAAGAACTTTGTTCTAATTCAACTCCAGTAAAATCTATTTTATAACTAGCAGTCGCGCGCATTCCATTTGGTTGCCACCAACTAGGGTCGCTCACAGTGGCCACTTCTTCCATTGGCACAATACACATCTGCCAAGTTCCATCTGGTAAGGCGCCGTTTACAAATGGTCTTTCTACAAAACCGGCGCCTGAGCAAAATGTTTTAGAACCGGATAGTCTATATTTACCGTTATCAAGGGGAATTACTTTTACACCATCGTTGGCTTCAGCGTTCCATACACCAAATATTTTACCATTGCGGGCATCTGAAGCATACATTCGTATTTGTTCATTACTGCCCAAAGTTTGAATTAATTGCAGTGCATTAACATGTCCTTCGTAAACTCGACCCACTGCTAAATTACCGCGTCCAATATGCTTGAGTAACATTAATGTTTCATGAGTTACAGAAGCATCAAAGCCAGCACCCCACCCTCCTAATTCTCGCTGCAACGGTGCTGCGAGTAAACCCTTATTCGCTATTAATTCAAACTCGCGTTGCGGAAAGGCGCCATTTACATCTACATTAGCTGCGTTTGCTGCACAAAAGTCAGCAATTTCTACAGCGTGCGCGAGAGTTTGAGTAATCGTAGGGCTTTGCCATTGAGTCAGAGCGAAATCTTGTTGTGGTTGAGTAGTAATAGTAGCCTTGTTCATGTAACGGTTAGTAGTATTATTGACGACAATAAATAATTACAGGTGTCTGATGCCTCTATCTAGTGCGTGATTTTTGGGTCTTACTCATGGAAGGTGTTTATTAATCAAAAGTCTAAAATCTAGTTTTAATGTAAGTATTTATACGAAGAAAATTTACCTGATTTTATTTATACTGTATAATATAAAACTTAAAAATCTGCTCCAACTTTTCAAGTTTCAAAAATAAACAAAAGAATGCCGCCAAAATTTTAGAAACCCGGTTTCTTTACTTGTTGAGTTCTGTAAGCCACAGTCGTATATTTTGACGTTGGTGTGGTTTGACATATCGCGATGCCTCGGTTAGAACTTGCCGTGGAAAAATATGTCTTAATTCTGCTAGCATTTGGGCATTTTCGCAATCATTGATACATTCAGCTACGTACTGAATGGACTCCGGAGTCAACCATTCTGGTGTCACTTGGGTTTCGCAAATAGGGAGATTTTGACCATCTGCTGGTATCATTCTGTAATCCAGCTTTATAAATTAACACCTGCACATAATACTTTAACTCGCTAAAGGAAAAGTCGCAGCAAGTGCCCATCCAAAAAACAAGGCATTACCAATAGCATAACTCCAAGGCTCGTTTAGTACGCTAGCTGTGAAAGAAAAGATAGCCACCAAAACAGGGAAAACAGGTAATAATAATGCAATAAAACCAAGTTGAGGCAAGAGATAAAGCACCAAAATAAATCCACCTATTAACACTATGCTTTGTCCTAACCACCATAAAACTCGTTTTCCAAACGTGAGATGTTGCTGCGTTATTCCTGATGCTAAAAACCAAGGAAAACAAGTAATTGCGAGAATGGGAAATAATTTTAACCTAACAGGCGCCAACAACCATTCTAACCAAACGACTTGTGCCATTGCGCCAAAAGCTACCCATAGCAAGGCAAATAGAGCAATTCCAGCAAGAAATGCCTGTATTCTCAGTCTTGGTAAACGTGCCATAATAAATAGCCAAGTTATACCAGCGACACCATACCAAATACTTACTGCTCCACCAACCAACACTCCACCCAAACCGTCGATATTACCAAAGTTATTAAACAGCATCATAGCACCGCTGGCAAAAAACGGTGCCGCCAATAAACCTGCCCAATTAAGTATTTTTGGGCTTTTCTCGTTCAAGCTTATATTCAAAATTGGGGTAATGGTGCCGAGTGCGACTAACCAACCTACTAACTGCACAAAATACCAAATAATACGGTTATCTATATAATTACTTTGACGCTGCACACCAAAAGTCGCATCAAGCCAGTTTTTCGCAGCTTCATGACTACGTGTACGAAACAATATCGTTATATGTTCAGCATTGGGAATGATTATTAAATTCCTTGCTTTTCCATCTGCAAAATTCCGATTTTCTCCACCTGCTGAAATCAATAACCTTTGTGCATTCGCAATAAATCTACCTTCCCAACTACCCGCTTGCAGTTGAAGATTACGAGGAGCATTTGGTGTGGGTCTGGCACCTGTGGGTGAGACGGCGATAGTAGCAGCGTAGTTACTAGCATTATCTATAGCAGCAGACATTACGGCGCCGCTTCCCATTGAATGACCTAAAGTTGCTAGACGTAATTTATCTACTTCTGGTTGTTCAATTAATGCTGTATAAGCAACATTTAAATTTGAAGATAATGAATCTTGTTGTAATGGCTGCGTATTTGCTGCATGGCTGTCAAAATCCCATAACATTACAGCATAACCAGCATGTGCAAACGTGTAAGCGTAACCCAGCATTAATTGTTTGGAACCAGCATAACCATGAGCGATAAGAACACCTGGTACTTTTTGGCTGTTTTGTAATTGTGGCGCCATATATAGTAAAGGTACACCCGCGCGTTGGAAATGGCGAATTGTTAGAGAAGTTTGCGCTGCCATTACATTCCACCATGAAGCGGCGATTAGTACTAGTGCGATAATTAAGGCGAGTATACGCTTACGGTTCATGCAAGTAGAAATATTATAGGTTTTCTAATTATCTACTTTATAAGATATTCTTGTGGGATAGTCTTGTGGAATAGTCTTGTGGAATAGTCTTGTGGAATAGTCTTGTGGAATA
>ERZ1066121.170-NODE-170-length-60116-cov-11.408518_pt1 | contig 60116 bp, 54 predicted proteins | sample MGYA00382768_ERZ1066121 | MGnify/ENA primary metagenome ERZ1066121 (study PRJEB33369, sample SAMEA5778351) | biofilm metagenome | biome: Industrial cooling water; feature: Water cooling tower basin; material: Biofilm | place: United Arab Emirates | collected...
AGCGTAACGCTCACAACTTCCCACTTGACTTAGCAAGTGGCGACGCTGCACCTGTAGCATTGACTGCACCTGCAATCAACGGTTAATAGTTGAAAAAAAACTAAGTAACTGATAGAAAAGCGCTCCTAGAAATAGGGGCGCTTTTTGTATTTGGAAGTTACGCCAATATTTAAAGAAGTCCCTGTTGTTTTTGCACAAATCAATGGATTTCCTTGAAGCCATAGTGATACATGGTCAGTATCTAGGATATATAGAGTCATTGAGTCGTATTTTTATGCAGCTATTTAACTTCATGTATACAATGAGGGGTCAACCTCACTATCATCATCAGATTCTCTCTCAGAGCGAATTGCATCAGCAATCTCTTTGAAGTATGGGTCGTCTTTAAAGATACCAGCAAATCTTACCCAAGGGTTCTGAGCTACTTGAGCATAAGACACCTCCATCTCTAAAGGAACTATTTCCGCTTTTTCTAAATGGCTACCTAAAAGTTGCTGGAGAGCTTCAAGCGCTTGCTGACGATTCGTTGCTTCTACTTTATAAGCAGGAAATTCTAAAGCAGAGGCAGTTATCATACCGTCTTCTTTGTCTTCCAACAAAACATTAAGCTTTAAGTTAGTGGTGTGTTTCATAATTAAGTTTAAGATTTGTTAAATAGTTTGTATAATTACGATATTGTGTACACTCTTTGAATTTTAGCAAAATCAGTAGAGGTGGATGCGACGCTTTTGTGTAGCGCGAAACTTGATTAAAGTAGTCTTTTGGGTTAAATAACGTCTGGTAGTTCTTTTTCCAGTAGGCGTAAACGTGGGTACTGATATGCGATAAAAGTTGATGATAATTATGCAGTTAGATTATGCTTCCAAGCTATAGCTTTAACTTAAGACCCAACAAAAAGAAGTTAAAATGTTGGGTTGAGTGGAACTATACAACCAGAGTATCATCGTTTTTCATGTAAAATCTTTGTAGTATTGGGCGCCATCCTCCGAGACGAAACCGTGATACTGCAACTGGCAATTGCTTCAGCGAGCCTGCTCAAGTTCAGAATGCAATTCTTTCTTTGCGTTCTTAGCGTCCTTAGCGGTTCGTTTTTAACTCCTCAAATTTAATGACATGGACTACTACATATTAGTTAATATAAAATAATAAAAGTGATATTCAGTTTTAGTCCTCTTATAGAGGACTTCTGCTATTAGCATGGAGACTTACAGTCCCATGCGGGTAGAAGCGTGGTCGAACAATCTTCAAACACTTAGATTTTATGTTGGGTTAGGCAAAGCCTCCACCCAACCTACAATATTATGGAAGCTGGTTGAATTTTAGCAAAATTATTGAGCTAGAATTCTCTAATGGTGTCATTATAAGTAAAGTACAGATTTACTGGAGATACGACTACGGTTTACGCACGCCCTTTAGCACGGTTAATCGAACAGTTGCAACGCTTACCCGGAGTTGGACCCAAAACTGCCCAACGTTTAGCGCTGCATATTTTGAAGCGTCCCGAAACGGAAGTCGAAGCTCTTGCACAAGCTCTTATCGAAGCTAAAAAAAAGATAGGTCTGTGTAAGGTTTGCTTTCATCTTTCTTCTGAACCTGTTTGCGAAATTTGTCGGAATAATACGCGCGATAACACTACTCTATGTGTTGTGGCAGACTCGCGCGATGTGATTGCACTTGAAAAGACTCGCGAATTTAAAGGGAAGTATCATGTTTTAGGTGGTGTAATATCTCCTATTGATGGTGTTGGTCCCGAACAGCTTACTATTCAGTCATTAGTACGACGGGTTAGTAAAGATCAACCTCAAGAAGTCATTTTGGCTATTAGTCCTAGCGTTGAAGGAGAGACTACCACTTTATATATCGGTCAACTTCTCAGACCTTTTACCAAAGTTACACGTATTGCATTTGGTCTTCCAGTGGGTGGTGATTTAGAATACGCAGATGAAGTTACACTCGCGCGCGCACTTGAGGGGCGCCGGGAATTAGATTAATCATGTCTAAAATATCATTTATAATTAGGCAGCTAATTAATAAGTAATATCTAAAGTGGAAACACTACGTCCTTTTGTTGAAAAAGAAATTTTAGAAAATCTCGCCAAGCAGGTTCCGGAACTTGATGTAACCTCCGTCGAAACTTGTTTGGCTTTTCTTCACACTACTGCTGAAGTTTACGCTGCTTTAAATACTCATTTTGCTCGCTACGGTCTCTCAATGGGTAAATTTACCTTATTAATGCAGTTACTTCACGCACCCGAACAAGGTTTGACACCATCTGAATGTGCAGAACGTGCAAAAGTCACGCGCGCTACCATTACTGGTTTACTTGATGGACTTGAACGGGATGGTTATGTTCGGCGCCAACCTTCACTAACAGATAGGCGTATGTTAACTATACATCTAACCGAAAAAGGGCGCCTGCTATTAGATAACATGTTACCAGACCACTTTTGCCGCACTACTAAACTAATGGCAAATCTATCTTACGCCGAAAAGCTCATGCTCATTGAATTACTTGCAAAGGTAACTGCTGGGGCGCCTGCCATGAGCCAGTAGGTTGGGTGGAGGCTTTGCGGAACCCAACTTAGAACCAAACTTATTTTTTTACCACAGAGACACAGAGGGCACAGAGAAGAGAGGTTGCAAATTTATACCTTTAAAGCTTAAATATAGTTAGGCTCCTAATTATTGACTAGCTAATCATATGAAGAAATTGAGTGTAAAACCCAAAAACTGGTTACTATCGTTCCACGTTGCATCTGGAGGAATATGGTTCGGCGCCGCGCTATGCATGGTAGTTGTCGCGATAGCAAAAGGAGGTAGAGCAGGAAATGGTGACGAGCTTTACGCAATTAACTATATATTAAAAATAATTGATGATTTCGTAGTAATCCCTGCTGCGAACTTATCGTTACTAACTGGTGGATTACTTAGTTGGCTAACTATATGGGGCTTTTTTAAGCATTACTGGGTAATTTTCAAGTGGGTTGCAACAGTGACGTTAATTGTGAGTGGTACTATTTGGCTGGGTCCTTGGGTTAATGCGATGACGAGTATTTCTGAAGCGGAAAGATTACAAGCGTTGCATAACCCTTTATATTTATTTGACCAGAAAGGCGCCTTAATTGGTGGTGCAATTCAAACAAGCTTAATTTTAGTAATTATTGCGGTTTCAGTTCTCAAACCTTGGGGTAGAAGAATATTAAAAACTAAGCCATCAGAAGAAGCAACTACTTCCACCAGTTAAAGTTTGTTTAAAACTATCTGGGTGTTTCGCATCCAGAGACTGAAGTATCTGATAACGCACAATTTGGGTTATTGAAAGATGAAGGTTTTGGTCTACTAAACCAAAACAATAGAGGAATTAAGGTAAGCAATGAGGCAAGCAGAAGCTTAAGTCGATGCTTTATTAAAAAATGAGCAATGACTTTTTTGTCAATAGAGCCAGGAGATAAATCGATTTTTCCATGAGCAATTTCAGCAGCACGCATTGCCGCTTCAGTGGCACGTTGAGCGGATAATGCTGCGGTTTTTGCTGTTTCGGCTTCCTGTTTGGCAGCTAAGGCATCTGCTTGCGCGGTTATCGCACCAATTTTAGCTGTTTCAGCTTCTTTCCAAGCTTTTTTGGCTTCTGCCCTAAAAGTTTCGGCTTCTTGTAAAGCTGCTTCAACCAAAGCTTTGGCAATTTCGATTTCTTTAAGAGCAGTTAGGGTGCCAGTTTTTGCATCTTCGGTTTGTTTGAGAGCATTTTGGGCGCCAGTTTTGGCAATTTCAGTTTGTTTGAGAGCATTTTGGGCGCCAGTTTTTGCATCTTCGGTTTGTTTGAGAGCATTTTGGGCGCCAGTTCTAGCAACTTCGATTTCTTTGAGGGCAACTTGGGCGCCAGTTTTAGCATCTTCGGTTTGTTTGAGAGCAGTTAGGGCGCTAGTTTTAGCAATTTCGGTTTCTTTGAGGGCAACTTGAGCGCCTAATAAAGCTGTTTCAGTAGTTTCCTGTGTGGTTTCAATATCATTTTTTGGAGTATTAGGATTGGTATTTGGTTTTTTGGATAGGTTTTTGGTTGATGATTCTACAATTCCAAACAAAGATTGGAGAACATCCCAGTTATCAAGCTTAGAATGTTCTCTGATTGGCGGTTCGATTCCTAGAAATAGAGATTGCAAAATTTCCCAATTATTGGGAGTTTTGTTTGGAACTGCTTCTGATTCCTTGTTTGTCATAGAGTCCCTCTCCCTAAAATTTTATTTTACACCTCTAAATATTTTTCACTATTTAAATTTACTATTTTTCATACTTAATAGTAATTACTCTATCAAGGTTTTGTCTAGCCATGATTGTACCGTTTCTGCACCTACATAAGGCGCCATGATTGTTTCACTACTAGGCAGAGGATTCCATTGTGCGTGAGCTAAAAATACTGTTGCTCCACGCTTTTCGCTATAAGGACAAGCTCCATATGTAGATATATTCCATTTTGTATCGCTATGAACTTTATAGTCCTGCCCGTGTCTTTTACTAGTCAACCCTGTTTGAGGCCATCCTTCCAGTTGTAAGAAACTATTATAGTCTCCAATAAATGGCATAGACCAGGCTGTACGACCAATTAAAAGTGACACTATAAATGGACAAATGTCAGGTGTTATGTCACCACTAATAAAATCTGGATAAACTTTTGCGCTCTTCAAGTTCCCCCCCGAAGCTGGTAATGAACCAACAACTGTTGCGTAGTGAGAGTGGTAGGTTGCCAAGGCGCTATTAGAAAGAAATGTGTCATAAAAACTAGGTATTTCTTGTCCATTAGTACGTTTATTATCTTTAGAACTATCAATGATAACAAAGTGCGCTCCTGCTGCTAGTAGTTTTAAGAAATCTTTAAGGTGTACTGGATTTCCGTGAATGGAATTTATATTTTTCTTGGAATATCCGGTTAGTTTGTATTTGACTTTATTGTTAACAGCATTGACTTTTTGGAGGTCTGGTACATACATGCATAGTTTGTTACCGTTTATGTATTTACATAAATGCGTTATCAAGTTGATGTCACTTGGATGAGTTTGATTTAATAGGTTTTGGTTAATTGGGGAAGTCGGTCGTATGATACTAGGGTTTGTTGCGTCTTGAAGTGTTTTGTTCCATACGTTAAGCCAACACCCTAAAATTATTTCCTGCTCCACATTAGTAATTAACCAAGCTTCTTTTTGATCTGATGCAATTGATTTACTAATTTCATTTAGCAATTCCGAACGAACATCTGGTAAAAACAGCTTGTCAACAAAATAACCAATATCAAACCGCTTGTGATGGAAAGCTGAGGTAAGTTTTGTGTCCTCCTGTCGAGCTAATTGTTCAGAAAAAGCTGTTTGACTGAAAGATTCTCCAAATACTGAACGTTTAAATTCACTTTGTTTTACTGGAATTTTGCTGTTTTGCTCTTTTGACGAGGCTGAGTGTCTTGAGCATAAAGTAGTTTGCTCTAGTTGAGCCAAGCGGTTTTCTGAAAGTGACTGAAAGTCACTTTCATTAAATGCTGTTGCTTCCAAAAAATTCGCTTGAGATTGCTGTTTTAATTCTTCAATCTGCTTTGCCAAGCTAAATAGTTTATCGCTCATAGTTTAAGGTTTCACTTTTATTTTATTTTGAAGTTTTTTGGATAATTGATGGTGTAATGAGCCTAGATTATTTCTTTTGTTGAGGTATTGTTCAGCGCCTGATTACACCGTTTAATTAAGTTTATGTAAATAGGGTTGGGTCTATAGCTCCTGTAAGACGTTGTCCCGTAGCATTAATTGTCACTGCCCCACCTTGATTAGCTGTATTTAGTTTAGTGACAACATTCCCTAATTTACCTGTCAAATTTGCTACTGTTGTTAGATCAACCAGCATAAATCCTGTATCTCCAGGTCCAGCAGGGCTACCTATCTTGTCAACTTTTAAGCCACCCGTTGGCGACATCTCTGCTTCTTTGGCACTAAGACCGTGTTTGTGACCAAGAGGATTTGTTGACCCATATGCATCATTTTCAATACCAATTAACATTCCTCCCATTGTGTTGGCTTCTGGCTTGCGGTAGCCAAGATAAAGATGCCCGTAAGAACCATTAGGTAAAATCGGATTTCCATTAACATCTAAGTTACCTATTCCACCTACTGCCAAATTTAAAGCGTAGTGCGTCATACCAATAAACTTAAAAAGTTCTTTTTTCTCTTGGAATTGACCGCCCTGTGTAATTTTTATGTTATGGGTAGAGGAGGCTCTAGTGCCAACACCCGCTTGATCTTTAATTGCAGGACTTACAAATAGCCAGTTCAAAATGTCATCACCTGAATTTACAGGGAGTTTTACATTTACTCTACCACCGTGAGAAAGTGCAACTGCAACGTGCTGCGTCCACGCCTGATAGGGATTGTTACCATTTCGATATGTCAAACCTAGATGTAACAACGCAAAAATACGCTGTAAAATTCTCCTAACTGCTGTGTTTGTGATGAGTAGTTGTTGCTGTTGTTGTTGGGTACCCGGAATTCTGGCTTTTGCAGCTTGGCTGGGTTCATTGAGAGTGTAAATCCAAATGTCACGATCTCGGTTATAAATAGCTTGCCTTGATGCCCCTGTAGTTGCGCTTGCTGGATTATTGGCATCTATAGAACGAGCTTTCCAATACCCTGGCTTATTACTCATATCTACATTAGGCGGATTATGAACGCCCCATTGATGAGTTGCCACTTGCAAACGTGTCGGTTTAGGCAATGTTTCCCAATTGCTAAAATTATTACCATTTGCATAAGCAACCATTGCTTGATAATCCATCAAACCACGGTCAGTTAATGCTTGACTTCCAGCTAGCCCAGCTGCGGCGCCACCTGTACTTAATCTCTGTATTTCTGTGATTTCAGCTTGTGTCAAAAGTCTTGCAGGATTATTTGCAGTACCAGTATAAATATCAATCAAACCTTGTAGAGGAGGTAATGTACTAGGAGCAGCTGTTACAAACGCTCCGCTATAGGCTTTGCTTTCTGAAAGCAATCGCTCCATCTCCATTTCTGGCGAATCAGGGTCGAGAGTTTGCGTTACTTCATTTGCACTCAAAGATTCACTGCTTTCATCTTCCATTAGAATTTCTTCGTCTGGGGAGTTAAAGCTATCAGATACACCCAAAACCGCTAAATCTGCTGCCATTTCCTCTTCGTCAAAAGCTTGATATTTAACAGATTTATCTTCTTTAACATAAGCTAGAGATTCGCTATCCTGTTCGTCTAACATCCGGTCAAATTCATCAAAGCGTTGCTCTAATGAAAAAGTACCCAAATCAAAAGCAGTTGCGTGAGATACATTTCTGCCCATTTGGTCAAACACATCGTGAGGACGTGGTTGCTTGGGTGTTACTGGTGGAGGTGGTGATTGAGGTTGAGGTTTCGGCGCCGATGGTTGAGGAGTTGATGAAAATGGCGCCGATTGAGTTTGAACAGGTGTTTCTTTTGGGGGTTCGTAAACTTTTTCACCCCGTAAAATAGATGCCAAATCGGCTGTAAATGCTTCTGCATCAGAGGCACGATTTTCTATTGACGCGCGTTCAAATTCATCAAAATCATCATCGCTTAATGCTTCAACTGGTTCAGGCGCCTTGATAGGTGGACTGGGCGATTTTTGTTGATAAATAGGTTCTGGTTCGTCGTCAGCATCAAAACTATATGCTTGAGTATCATAAGATGCTTCTGCTACGTAGTTAGAGATATTATTATTATCATTATTGATATTAAAATCATACTCTTTGCTACTTGAATATTCTTCTTCTGTAGCTTTTGGTTGCAGTTCTTCTACCTCAAATGCTTCTACTTCATAGGTTGGTGGCTCATCGTCTAGATTCAAACCATAGCTTTCATGGCTGGGCAGCCAATCAAAAGATTGAGCAGTAGGGTAAGCTGATTCTTCATATTCTAAAGCAATTGCTTCATCCCAATCAAATGCCTGGGATTCGACGGGTTGCCTCTCTAGTTCCTCTTCTTCCTCAATTGAAAATTGTAAAGATGGTTGGTATGGTGCATTAACTCCCAGTACACTTTGTTCTAAAGCAAAAAGGGAATTAGATTGAGAAAGTGGGTCTTGATAGTCAAGTGTGGGTTCAGCTTCTTCGACTTCAAAAGCTTGAACATCGTAAGTTGCTATATCTTCTTCTATGTCAAAACTCTGGCTACCATAATTAGGATAATGCCAACTTTCAGCTTCTGAGTAATCTAGGTTGATAGCTTCATCCCAATCAAATGCTTGTGCTTCTATATCTTGGTTTTGATGCTCCTCTGATTCTTGCTTTGGTGCTAATAAGCTTTGCTCAAGAGTGAGGAGAGAATTAGGGTTGTAGCCATTGGAGTTAGACATAATATAGCCATCAAGAGTAAAAGTTAAAGAATTTTAGAAAGTAAAAGCAGAATTATTTTGTTGAGCGTTATTAAGCTTGATTTTCTGTTTTCTCTTCAGAGTCGGCAAAATTATTAAGTCTTGCTTCTTGTAAGCTCTGAAGCAAAGAACTATAAGACGGTTCTGTATCAGAAAAAGTAGTATCGGAAACAAAGCCAAATTCCATCGAGTCTACTTCTGGAAGCTCAATTTGCGGTAATTCTAATGTTGGTTTGGTAGATTTAGCTGTTGGTTGCTTTATAGGTTTTTCTATATCTAAGTAATTGGGCGCCAATTCATCCTCTTGTGTGTAAAGTTGGGCTATATTGCGGTTAAAACGCTGACTAGCATTGCTCGATAATACTGAAGCCAACCCTGAGTAGGATAAGTTATCCATTTTTACAAATTCATCTATATCTCTATAACTTAATGGCGCCGAATATTCTTGATTTGACTGTTCAAATTCTTCATCTATTTCATCTATATTTATACCATCTAGATTTTCTTCTATTGTTTCTAATGTGTCTCCTAACTCAGGTTCATCCTGAGTTACTTGATAAATTTGTTCATTTTGTGGCGCCTGCTTCCATCTATATAATTCTTTTTCAAGAGCTAAAAGGCGATTTTGGCTAGAATAGTTAGACATTGTTTATTCCTCGTGTTGTATTATAATTCAATAAATTTTGTTTCTGAATGCGTTATTATTAATTTTTAGTTTTTAAGTTTTGTTGCAGGCAATTCTAAATTCATAGTGACAATAGCATATGGGTCAAGAGCTATTTGTAACTGATTTTGTTGTCCTTGTAAATAATTATCATTAACCTGAATTTTTAATTCTTTTGGATTTGCCGAAATTACTTCCACTGCTTGACTATTAATAGCAGCAGCCGGAAATTCTGTGCTAGATTGGGCTATCGCTAAATTTTCTCCCTCTAATGTTAAAATAGTTTTACCTTGCGATTTGGAAAAACTTGCTTTAGAAACTGTAGGTGCTAATTGTTGGCGCCGTGACTGGTTAATTAAGTTGGCAAGTCCTTTATAATCAACTTTTTTGTCTGTAACCTTTTCAATATCGACATTTTGGTCTTCGATTGTGCGTCTTAAATCTTCGGCTGAACGAATACCCAGCTTTTTGAGTTCCTTTTTTTCTGGTTCAGGTAGGTTAATTTCTTCAAGAGAAATATCTTTGCGGGTCAGAGGTTTTCTAGCAACTTCTTGGATTTGATGGTCTCTAATTGACCCTAGTAAAAAAGTTACTTTAGATGCTCCTGTCTCACCTGGTTGAGCAGTGACAAAGCGAACTGTCTCACCATCAAATTCTGGAAAGATTTGTAAGTCGAGGGAGACATCTTTCACAGTATATGTTAATTTTCGATTCATTCCCTTGACAGAAAGCGTATCTTGAGCTTTATCTAACTCATAGATTAATGAATCAAGAAAAGTTTCTAAATTCCAAGTGCGGTTGTTACTAGTCGCCATCTTTAACTATCCGTAGTCGCATTTGATGAAAAACAGGCATGACAGTAGTTTTAACAAGTTGGGTTGGTGGTGAACCTTTGATGTTAACTTTTCCATCATTATTAACAGTCACTTTTAGCTCAATTGGCATATCGACCGTTAGCTGCTCAATAGTCATAACTAATCCTGTTTTTTCATCAACTTGCTGTTTTTGATAATTTGTTAGCTCTTCCACCAGTTGAGCAAATGGCATTAACAGACTGCGGTCATTTTTTTCTATTGGTGCAACTGCATCAAACATATTAAGTTTTGGTGGATTTGGTTTATTTTCAGGCGCCATTACGACGTGCTTCCTCTTTTGATTCAAGATTTACAGGGTAAAGTCCAACGGGTTGGTCGAAGATTACTTTCATTCCATTAAGCAAAATTGGTTCGTTGGAGAAGGAATAGGTAAGTCCAAAGGCAAAGTGAGGAAAGAGCCTATCAACCGATTGCTGTTGAGCAACTGGTGGTGTTACCAACGTTTTTATCTGCTTGTGATGCCAACTCAAGTAACCGTTTACTGGTGCAAGTCCTTCAGGGTGAAGGTATTCAGTTCCTTTAATATCGGGAAAGTATGTTGAAAGTAAATCAGAGCCTTTGCCAACTTTTCTTTCTTTGCCTTGGACTTGTTCTATTGTATAAGTGTGTGATCGCATAGCAATATATTTGGCACTGTTTGCGACCATTGAGTCGTATAAACTTTCAACGTCTTTCAATGAGAGGTTAAGCCTTTTTTGAAGAGGTGTTCCCCAAGCTGTCAAATATTCCTCTGCCAAATGTCGAACGAGTTTTCCTGGAGCAAGAAGTTCCGCATCTTGTGTACCACTTCCCCCATTAACAGCACCATTACCAACTAACGTTGCATGTCTACCTGGTAAAGGCAGAACAATTGGTTTAACTCTCATCTGTGAGGGAAAACTAGGAACGCTAGGACTAAAGCCAAAAGAGCGTTCGTCGCGCGCATAAACAGCCACATAATTATCAATATTCGCAGGAATTGATGTACGATGTGCTTGAAAATTACCAATTCCAGGAACGGGGTCAATGGCAAAAATATTAACTCGAATATTTCTTAATGCTGGGTCGTTATATATAGCATTTGCCAACATGTGACATGTGACACCACCCCTACTCCAACCAATTAGATTAACAACGTCAGGCATTTTGCCTTTCCGCATAATTTTCGCTTTCTGCATCTGTAGCTCTTGGGGCGTTACTTTTCGATTTGGGTAATCATAAGTCCGCCAGAACCAAGGTCCTAATGCTTGGGGATTATCAATGGGTACACCTTGGCTTTGGAGAATTTTGACTTCTTCTGCGGTAAGCTTGCTTCGACTCCATTCATAATTGCCTTTAATCATAGCAACGGCATGAGCTACGTTTTCTTCCCAACCTGCTCCTGTTAATGTTGCTTTTGTTTTGTTGTGGTTACCTGGTGTTACCCATTTGTCATCTTCTTGCAAATTTCCACTGCCTGGACCATCAATAATAATCCAATCTACAAATTCAGAACCTGAATGGTTACTTGCAAGTGTTGAAACAAGTTCTCCATTTGGATAATTTTTATTTTGGGTATCAAAACTGTTAGAACCAGTTCCACAAAAGAAAACAGTAAATACAAAAGGCATTGTCTTTCTCCAAAAGCGCTAAATTTTTTACATTAAAATTTTCATCATGTCCCAGAAGTTACTCCAATAAAGTGAGCAATAGTAGGCATGGGAAAATAAACGGGATGTTCTTTTAGCCCCAACACATGACCTTGAGCATTAGTATTTTCTGTACGCTTAAGTATTATTTGTTGCAGTTTCACTTCGGGATATATCCACAGTGCTACAGTGTCTCTGGGTCGTCCTTGAAATTTCACCTGGGTGCGAGCAGCATAATTAAAACGTTTTCTAAATTCTGGCGCCATTAGTGCAGATAATTCACCAGTACTAAGTCGAGGATATTGAGAAATTTGTCCTAGCAGTTCGTTCAACACATAAGGCGCCATTATTAAACCTGATTTTAACCTGCTTTTTCGACCAGCTAAATCTTCTTCTAAAACTTGCGTCACTGTTTCCATGCGCGCGTTTTCTGTACGTTTAGTTTCTAATGCGTAGTAATATTTACAATCAAAATTCATTCTCCGTACATTTTCAGTTAAATCTCCCTGCCAAACTTTGTGCCAGTAAGAACGGAATTTTTCGACGTTATTTAGTGGTATTGCTTCACCTGCATTTTCTACACGGTCAAATAAATATTCGCCTACCAATGTAAATGTTTGTATAGTACTTGTTCCCAGACGTTTAACTTGTTGTGTCTTTTTAGACCGACCTTGCCAAACTAATGACACACAAACTAAATACTCTTCATTGAGAGCTAGTTTTTTCAGATGCTCTTTACTTATTCTGGGTACTACCCTTAACGCACCAGAAGTGGCACTTTCAATTTGATAGTTTTGCTCAATTAATATTTTTAATGTTTTTGGATGTTTAATTAGCAGCTGTAATCGTGCTTTTTTTACTGGTTGGGGTGTTTCTAAACGAAGCGGGAATGCAATATCCTGGTCGTGACGATACAAAAAGCGTGAACGCCCATGCATCATTACAGGCTTAACATCGCTAAACGCTAGGGTGACGGTGCCTACTCGTTGATATATTAAGTCTGGCGTAGCAGATGCTGCCATTGCCAAGCTCAAAGCAATTAATACTGCCTCATCCTCTGCATCTTCTCCATCAATGCCTAGCATCGTACTCATTTGCCCAGATTTTGCTGCTTGAGGATTGAGTAACGACGTAAACATATTCATCAGTTGGGGGCCAAATGCCGAAAGTAAATTTGGCACTGCAGACAATAGCTTAGGTGCAACGCTAGACAATATGCCACCAAGAGCAGGCAGAATTGCGCTGATAAACATTGACTCCGCGTATTCATCTGACATTGCATCTGCATAATTTGAAGATAGAGAAAGACCATAGGTATCTGCCTCATCCTCATCTTCATCTTCATCAAACGCTCGACTTGAATAATAATTTTGTACAGATAATGCTAAAGACTGCGCTCTAGCTACTCCACGTCTTTGAGCAACAGGCGCACGATTCATAATCGGCTGAGGTCGGGGTGTTGCAGTCACTCCAGGTTGCGGTACTAGTGCGTTAACTGCATTAGCGACGGTTGGGGCAACTGGTGCTGGTGCTGTTTGTCCTGGCGCCGCGACAGCACTACCGACTTGTTGAAGCAACCCGGTTAAAATACTGGTTAACTGGCTAGCATCTGGAGGTTGTCCTGTTGCGGTCGGGGTGCTTCCATCAGCAGTAGCTGTAGCTCCACCCAAAAGTTGGGGTAACACTCCCCCGATAACACCTGCTAATTGCGGCAGTATTGAACCAAGTATACCAGTAATTCCGGAGCCAGATGCTCCACCAGTCGCTGCTCCTGTAACTGCACCAAGAATAGGCGCCGCAACACTTTTGACTGCATTTAGTATTCCACCCAAAAACATCGCCTCGCTGACGGGTTGAACTTCTCGATATTGAAAGGGTAGTGTTTCGATTGGAGCTTTATCCATAGCCGTTTCCATTGCTGTTGTTAAGCTAAACGAAGTTACAGGTGTAGTTCCAATCGCGACCGTAACAATTTCTGAGATGGCTGGTCCAACCCGTTGACGGTCGCGAAAGCTAGTAATTTGGATGGCACGGTGTTTTGTATCAAATTTGTTGTTGGGAACTTCAAAAATTGTTCTTCCTAGGTTTTCAGGTGATAAGCTAAGTAGCTCTGAGGTATAAATAGGGCTTTGTAGCATTTTTAAGCCATTGACATCATGCACCTCTAAGCCACCAATTTGATATTGATAAAACCGATTTGTGCCTAAATCAATTTGAAATCGGCTTTTGGCGCCGTCACTTTCTAAAAATCGCAGAATTGCCAGTGCCATAGCTTCTGGTTATTAAGGGGTTGTTGGTGGAGGTGCGGGTGGTAGTTGTTGGGGGGGTGTTGTTGGTGGAACTTGAGACTGTGGTGCGGGAATTTGTCCTTGACCTAAATCAAAAATTTCTCTGAAGTTATCCAATTTGAAATAATCTGATTTAAACTGAATTTCTACAAAACCTTCCATTTGTGCTGAAAGTTCTGAACCCATCTCAGTGTTTGATGTGGCAATGCTAACTTGTGATTTTTGTCGTGAGAAACCTCCACCAAAACCAAAAAATCCGCTGTTGAAGGAAGACCCTTCGTTTCTACTTTCTTGCGCTCTATCATCGTTGACGGTATCTTCGTAGGCATCAATATTAAACTTTACATTGGCGCGGATTACACCTTTTTCGACTACCATGCGAGAAACACCCATGAGTAAGGTTTCTCGTAGTAATGTTCGCCGCTCTTTTGCCAACGCTAATCTCGCATCCAAGATTTTAGCTTGAATGGCAGCATCATTCATATTGGCTTCTTTACCCGTTGCCTGGTCGATCAAAACGGGTTTTGGTGGTTCGGCGCCTTGGGCAGGTTCATTTGCGTTTCGTCTTCCTGCTCCTCCTCGGCGCCTGCCACCACCTGCTTTGCTCATTGACAAACGATATTGATTATTACTTTCTACTAAACGTAGCAAAGCTTCTTCATCTCCAACTTGTCGAACATATTCAGCAAGTGACTTAGTAGCTTGCTTCATTAAATCCATAAATACTCGCATCTGTCGCTCGTTGGCATCTTGGTTTGCATCGAAAACACCCACAAGCAAATCTCGTACAAAGCCAGGAAAATTCACTTTATTAACGAGTTTGCCCAAGGTTTCCGCAGCATCTTGATTTGCATCCCCAATACGACGATTTATATGTCGGTTTGCGTCAATCATATCACCAGCAGCCATTTCAGTTGCTAGCCCTTGTTCTTCGGCTAAGTCGTTATAGTTGGCATCAACTAGTTCTTTGTATAAGGACATTTGTTCTTCTCTATCCATCGCGCGGAAAGATTGCGAGTGTGCAAGAAGAGAGCGGGTTTTAGCGCGAGCTTGTTCTTTTAGTTCTTGTTGATTGGGCATGGTAATAACTTCCTACAAAATTAGTTTTACAAAGTTGATAAATCAGAGAGTTTAAACATCCCAATCATCGAAATCATCATTGCTAGAACGTTTTTTTGGTTTTGTTGCCGCTAACCGATGAGAATTTTTATGGCTTCTGCCGTTATTGCTGTTTCTATCGTGAAACTCACTGTTATTACGAGCTGACTCCATCGATGCTTGGGAAATAATCCAAGATTCTGCGGCGCTTAAAAGCATGTCAAAATCAACTTCCCGCACTCCACCTTCAGATTCAAAGCTGGCAATCCATTGAAAAATCTTGTTTCCTTCAACTGCAATAGTTCTGAGAGGAGCGGTTGGTACTGTAGTACCTAAGTCTTCTTTTGCTACCCGCTCAATTACGCTCCAAAGAGTTTTACGTCTCCCACCGAAGTGATTAATAATATCTTCTGACCGAATAATATCAAGTGCTTCTTGCAAATGAGCATAATCTTCTGTCACTTGAACATGTGACATACCAGTCATATGCTCGGTTAAATTATATTGCAAATTTTTTGTAGCTTGATATAAAGGCGCCCGTGATACCCAAACATCTTTACTACGTTCTGATTTGCGAATATATTCTACTACTTCTGCCATCAACTGATGCCAAAGTCCTGCAAAAGCGGTATTTGCCACCATACTAGAAAGCAATTTACCGTTACCTCTGTTTAATACTCGTTTGTAAAGCATTGCCCTTTCTGCTGAGGTGCTTCGTTCATTACGTAATTTATGGAAGCGGTAGAGAATACTTGCTGTTTTTCCTTCTGGAACATCAAGCATTCCACTTGCCCAACGCAGCACTAAAGCATTTGCGACATCAAATACTCGCATTCCTTCACCAATGAAGTATATGTAGTCTAATGCTCCTGCTGCCTTAATATTTTCTGGAATTATACCTTGACGGTCTACAGCATCAAAGTTGTCTACTACAAAATTCCAAGTGACTTGACCACCTTTAATGCGTGCGGTATCAATTGGGTCATCGGCAACGGCACTCATTTTTTGAGCTTCGTTGTATGCTAGGGCAAGATATTCATCATTATTTTTAAAGTCATCATCCGATGTAAACTTTACCCCTAACTTAAGCAGGTAATCAATCATTGATTGCTTAATAGCTGGAGTAAACGAACTTTCTTCAACGGCGCCGCTTCTGGCATATAGTTCAACATAGTAGGGAACTTTCCCTTCTTTGTAGACAATATTTAAGAGCGCAACAACCGCAGAGCGAACTTGACCCGCACGGATATCAATACCTTGCTTGCGAGTGAGTTCAACAAGTCGAGGCCAGTTTTTATTAGGGTCGTTCGGGACAACTTGAACGTTCAGGTCATCGGTAACATTCGCTAGTATCCTTGCAAAGAAGTATTGCTTAGGAACATTATCAATTCGTAATACAACGGCATTTGCTAAACCGACAATATCATCTGACTTAACAGAATCAACTGCCTGCAATAGTACAAAAGCATAAATGCTAGAACTAGATAGCAGTAACCTCGGTATATCTCCCAGTCCGTTCGTATCGAGTTTCTTGGTTAGCTGGTCAATTTTATCAATTGATAATTTTTTTGCTAAGGTATCTTTTGCGGTTGCCTCTAATGTGCTTCCTGGGTTTTCCTTTATATATTCCCCTTTATACTCCTCCCACTTATTCGTTCTTATCCACTCTTCGGTTTCCTTCAAAGCAGATGCAGCATAGGAGTCAATACTGGTTGGCGCCCTAAAAGTCAGCGCTCTATCGACAGCATAGCTTTGAGGAACGCCATTAGAATTGTTGGTTGTTTCAGTGCTGGGTGTTGCCATAATGTAATACTTTTAATTAGGGTTTAATACAATAGAAAATAGGGTTTCAGTACTTCTTAACTAAGCAGAGCCTTTGGTTTGCTTTATCTTTAGATCAAAGAACTCCTCAAAATCATCCCAATTTGTTTCGTCTGGCGGCAATTCTTTTTTCTTGCTTTTGTTTGTGCGGGTAGTATCAGTATTATTCTCAAACAATTCCCAGATATTTTTAAAGTTAGGACCTTCTAATGGAGTTGGGCTTTTGGGTACATCTAAACCACTTTCAGCAGCTTTAGCCAGCTTGTCAACCTCTTGTTTTATTTTCTCAATCTTTTCTGGAACTAATTTAAGTTCTTCTAATGGCTTGCTAATTCTACCATACGCAGCTTTTGCTTCTTCTTCCTTTTCCGAAATATTGTCTACTGAAATTTTTAATATATCTAATTCGGTAATTTTATGGCTTTCTTCCTCCTGATTTTCTACATCTTGAACTGCTGTTTCAGCGTTTTTAACTTCATTTACAATCATTGTAAAAATTGTTTCAGCTTTTTCCAATTCTTTTTGAGCAATATCATCGTGTTTTATTGCTTGATTAGCAGCTTCATCAGATGCTTTTGCTTTTTCTGCTGAAAGTTTACTTAATGCCTCGGCAGCAGCCTCTCTAGCTTGTTTAACTAAACTTGCGACACCACTCCTTAATGCCTTAATTTGATTGTATATATTTGTTGCTTCTGCCAACTTAGTAGAGGCGCCTCTTGCAGATTCTTTGGCTTTGACTAGGGAAGCAGAAGCCTCGGCTCTATAAGCTTGTATTTGTGCTGTTTTTCGTGCCTCCAAAACAGTGGTTTGTACTTCAACTATTCGATTTAATACTGGCTCAACTTCTTTTTTAACTTCTGCAACAACACTATCTTTAGCCTTATTAACATCTCTAGTCGCTTCATTTTTCGCTACATTAATCTCTTTGATATTACTATCTTTGACAAGATTGACTTCTTTAACTGCACTATCTCTTGCTCCATTAACACCTTTAACCCCGCTATCTCTAGCAATATTAATATCTTTTATTACATTGTCTTTTGTTTCATTAATTTTATCAAGTGCCTTGTCTTGGCTGCCATCGACCTCTTCAATAACTCTATTTTTAGCAGCATTAATGAATTCAATAGCACTATCTTTTACATTGTCGATAGTTTGAACTGATGTATTTTTAGCGTCATCAATACTTTTGATGGCGTTATTAATTTTTTCTAAATTTTCATTGGCGCCAGTTATCGCTTTATTTACATCACTAATCGCAGTGTTGGCATCATCTTTAGCAGTGTTGATTTGTTTAAGTATTTCTTGAAATTCGCTATCTGTTTGATTCCATATTGGTTCAAATCGTTTAATTAACGCTTCCCAAGTTTTATCACCTACCTCACCATCTACTTTGAGTCCTGCACTTCTCTGAAAGTTTTCAACTGCTGTTTTAGTTGCTCCATCAAAAACACCGTTGATATTTCTAATGACATTAGGTTGCAAAACCTTTAAATATGATTGTAATATCTTTACAAGTAAACCTTTTGAGTCTAATTTTAGTGATTCCATATTTACCCTCTCAATAGTTAAGTTTATAATCAAGAAGTTTTAATGCGTCGATTAGGTTTAGCTTGCCAAACCCTGCTTTTCGATGCTTAAAGCGACTATCAATTTTGTCTGCTGTATGTTGAATCAGGTGTTTTACCTGTCTATCTTGCAGACGAATACCTTTCTTTTTCAGAGCGTAAGATTTTAGTAAAGCAACTGCACCCGCTACAAAAGGAGAAGCGTGAGAAGTTCCTGTAGAAAAGGCATATTCTTTGTTTAAGTAAGTACTGTAGATATTAGTACCTGGCGCCACAAAGTCAAGCTTGCCATAAGTAGAAAACGGCGCAATATTTCCCATTTCATCAGTGGCGCCAACAGCAATAACATAAGGTAGCGACCCAGGATAGTAGAGTTGCTCAGTACCATCATTACCAGATGCTGCAATAATAGTCACTCCTTTGCGTTGGGCATAGTCTACAACCTCTTGGTGTGGCAATCCTCCACCTGCATGTTGAATACCCAAACTCATATTAATGACATCAGCACCTTTATCTATAGCCCACTTGATACCCGCATTGATGTTGTCTACCAAACCGGCGCCAACTCGTTTATTACCTCGCTGCATTGCCCCTAACACCCGCACAGGTAGGATTTTACAATTGGGCGCAACTCCTTTTGGCATTGATTCACCTTGAGCCGCAATAATACCTGCCACATGAGTTCCATGTCCAACTTCATCCTCTGGTATTTCGTCGGCGCCTAAATAGTCACCCAGAAATTTTCCAGTTCCATCAATAATGTCAACGAAATCGTGTCCCGGCAGTAGTGCGTGAGCAAATTCTGGGTGATGCAGTGACACACCTGTATCCAATACCGCAACAGTTATCTCTGGTGTACCTTGAGTAAACTGATGCGCTTCAGGTAAATAAATTGCTTGGCGAGAACGCATATCAGTTGTCATACTCATTGCAGCAGATTGCATTGTTGGTAAATGTGCTTCTCCCACTGCACCAACTTGCACCGACTCGACAATCTTGCACTTCCGCATTTCCTGGATAAGGCTATCTGGCACTGTTACATCTTGCTGAAGAATAATTCGGTAAACACGATTAAGCCCACTAGCGATTTCTTCTTGGTTCCAATCTTTCCCGCTAGGCTTATACTCTTGTGTCACCCAAACTGGCAACCTATATTTAGTAAAAAACGTATCAATCTCAGGATGAAGATTTGTAACAGCTTGTGCTTTATTTTGTAACAATTGCTGCCAATGGGGTGCATTAGCAAAACAGGCATGTTCCTTTAATTTCAGCCTTATATGCGACTTCATTTGAGTAAACTAAGTCCTTGTGGAGTTGGTAAATGCTACAAGTAAATGCACATAGTTAGTTTTTGTATAATATTTTTTTTAAAAACACAAGCGATTTTTTAAATTGAAATAACTCGAAACAACTTGAAACAAACTGTCATATTTCAAACATTAGAGTACAAATACCGTAAAAAGATAATGTGTATAAATAACAACTTTTTTGGTAAGTATGGCTCTTTGTTGCTAACTAAATACACTTATACCTTTGTGCTGACTTTGATTTGCGTCTTGTGATAGTGTGTAGCAAACTACGACGAGCTTAGGCTAAGTATGTACATGTTGTCTTTATCAGAGGAATACTATTATGCCAGCAGGTCGCGCAAATCACAAAGGAACTTCAGATAAACCAAACGTTAATGCTAACGGTCAACTGAATATGAACTCAGCTGCGGATAAGTCAGTAGACCCCAAAGACGTTTTGCCTGAAGGTATAACGACAAACACAACTCGCACCCAAGAATACGTAGATTTTCCACCTGCTACTCAGCGTCCAGGTGAAGATATAGAGGAAGAGTAAAGATTTTGAGGGTAGGTGGTGCCTACCCTTGTGTTAGTTTGGGTTACTTTGTAACTGGCAGTTAATATGTATTTAAGCCAAGGCATTTATATTGTCTCTCAAACTAATAGGAGATTAGACGGTGAGTAAGTTAGGCAAAAAAAGATTAGAAGCAACTTCGGTAATTGTAACTTGTGCGCTCGGTAATGCCAGTGTTTCTGTGGCGCCCACACCTGGTGTAGAACTTCCCAAGCAGTTTCTTCTGACTGCTTCGGATGTTTTAATGTATTCCCGTATATGGAAAACTTATTTTGAAGAAGATTTATCGAGCAAAGGCATCTTAGACATATTAACAGAATTAGGTTTAGTTTGTGCAGTTGGCGCCGGAACCGGGTACATAGTTAGTAAAGCGTCAACAGCAGTATTAAAAGAAATTGTTAACTGGACTGGTCCGTTAGGTTGGGGAGTTACTGCCGCTGTAGCTGGTTCTGTCTCAGCAATGTTTGGCGCCGCATGGGCATTATACTGCGATAACACCTACCAACAAAAACATCCAGAACCTGCAGCATAGACATCCCGTAGGATAGGCATCCCGCCTGTCCTACCAACACGCTACAAAAATAACCATCACGAGCGTGCTAATTTTCAACACATAAATGTTTTAGTTATTTCTAAAGCAAGATTTCTGATTGTTACGTTTATAAAGATTGCCAACTGAGTCAATAGAAAAATTAGAACATAAAAGTTTTAGTTGTGCTTAATTAATAATCTTACGCTTCAACTTAATTAGCTAGCTATTATCTAAGATATAAAAGGCAGAAGCTTGCTGTAGAGTTTAGCTTAATTTATACCTGAAAAAAAATCAGGTTTCTTTATTTCACTAATCTTAGGAGAAAATTATGTCAATAGAAAATGTTAACGCTTTTTATGAAAGGCTTGCAAATGATGAAGTTTTCCGTACTCAAATGCAGTCAGCGAAGAGTAAGGATGAATCTAATACAATTCTTAGTGATAATGGTTATGAGTTTACCCAAGAAGAATTTGAAGAAGTTACTGCAAATTTATTGGAGTCAACAAAAGATGACGCGAATCTTAGGGATTTAAACGAAAAAGAACTCGAAGCTGTTTTTGGTGGCGCCATAAAATTAATAAATTTCCCATTCCCTGTACTGCTATACGGCTCAATAATTGATTTTTTCACTATTGAGTGAGGAACCATAAATTAGTTTTTTCAGGACGGAAAAATAAAAAGTATATCTGTCCTGACTCAAATCATTAAATATCAGGTATTGTGATGACTTATCATCGAATTACTTATGCAGTTTGGGAAATTACTCTCAAATGCAATTTAGCTTGTCAACATTGCGGTTCGCGCGCGGGAAATACAAGAGCAAAAGAACTTTCAACCGAAGAAGCTCTTGATTTAGTTAAACAGTTAGCAGATGTCGGAATTAAAGAAGTGACTCTAATTGGAGGTGAAGCTTTTTTACGTGCTGACTGGTTGGAAATTGCAAAAGCTATTACTTCTGCTGGGATGCTTTGCGGAATGACTACAGGAGGTTTTGGCATTAACTTAGATACTGCTCATCGAATGAAAGAAGCAGGAATTAAGGTTGTTTCTGTCTCTGTTGATGGTTTGGAAGCAACTCACGACCGTCTGCGGGGTAGACAAAATTCCTGGCAATGGGCATTTAAAACGATAGGCAATCTTCAAAAAGCTGGTATTTTCGTTGGTTGCAATACACAAATTAATCGACTTTCGGCGCCAGAATTTCCTTGTATTTACGAACGTATTCGTGATGCAGGAGCGAAAGCTTGGCAAATTCAGCTTACTGTACCAATGGGTAATGCAGCAGATAACAGTGATATTTTACTTCAACCACACGAATTATTAGACGTTTATCCCATGATTGCTCGTGTTGCCCATAGAGCGAAACGAGAAGGTGTACACGTACAACCAGGAAATAATATTGGCTACTATGGTCCAGAAGAACGAATGTTACGGGGAGGTGAAGCTTTTTCTTTCTGGCAAGGATGTAGTGCTGGACTTTCTGCTTTAGGTATTGAAGCTGATGGCGCCATTAAAGGTTGTCCTTCGCTTCCTACCACACCTTATACAGGAGGTAATATTCGTGACTACGACCTTCGTACAATTATTGAAGAGACAGAAGAATTACGATTTAATTTAGGGGCTGGAACTCCGAAAGGAACTGAGCATTTGTGGGGTTTTTGCAAAACTTGTGAATTTGCTGAACTTTGTCGTGGTGGTTGTAGTTGGACGGCTCATGTCTTCTTTGATAAACGAGGTAATAATCCTTACTGCCATCACCGTGCGCTTACACAAGCTAAAAATAATATTCGAGAGCGAGTAGTTATTAAACGTCGTGCAGATGGTAAACCCTTTGATAATGGCGAGTTTAGTTTAATTGAAGAAGCTATTCAGGCGCCTTTACCCGAAAACGACCCACTCCGCTTTAGTGCTGACAAAATTCAATGGTCAGAAAGTTGGCACTCTGAACCATTAATGGCGCCTTTGGTCGGTTCCAGTAATTAAAAGCAAGCATAAGATTTATATGGATAATACTTCTACTAATTCTATTCACAATTCTCAAGCACCTCTTTTACCTCGTTTTGCTTGGAATAGCCAGCTTGCTCATTTAAAAGTTCTTTTTAAAGCGAAGAAGGCTTTAGACCAAATTGAGAAAGACGCGCTCTCTCCTAAACCCTATTAATTCGGTCTCTACGTAAATATCATTTCTCAACTCCTATCCCTCTTAATATATATTATTTTTTCAATCCAAATAATTTTTGGATTGTTTTTTATTTTCAACTTAAATTTATTTTTAATTCTAATTTAATACAACATAAATATTTTAATAATGTTTTGATTTATAAATGTAATATCTCGGTTAACGTATGTAGAGACGTTACATGTAACGTCTCTACAAGGATTTATTGAATATAAATACATATTTTATATTTTTTAATTATGGTATTAAACATTGAAATATTTAATTGGATGGCAGATAATATTAAATAGAGTAAGGCAGTTAATATTTCAAGCCTTAAACATCAACACACTTTTTAGGAGTTAACTCGCAAATGTCTAGTATTATCATATCTGACTTAAACCAAGATAGCATTATTACAGATTTATCTGAAGAACAAATTAATGCTATACAAGGTGGTATTCACCCTGCTGTTGTAGTAGTTGCAGCAATTTTTCTAATTGGTGTTGCAGTAGGACTATCGGGAGAAGATTGTAGTTGTTAGGTAATTTTAGAAATTTCATCAAGTAAACTTTTGAAATCATAGGTAGTTAAAACATGAAAACAAGCATTCAAATAATGGACATTGAGGCAACATATCTAGTTGAAATCTCTGAAGAAAAAGAACTTCAAGATATTCACGGTGGCGATTTGTTTGATGCAGCTGTTGAGGCAGTGAAATTTGTATACGAAGTCGGTAAAGACGTTGGCTGTGCCATCAGAAAACTTTGGAACTAAGTAGTACACAAGCAAGCGCTTAAATCCAAAAGTGGAGACCAAACTAATTTGGTCTTCACAATTTATAAGCTACTTGATAAATAGTTAATTTTAATCAAGGTTTACTGTAAATTCTACTTGCTCTATCTGCTGTTTCAACCATTGTGAAAACAATAATGTTATGATTTCTGAAAGTAAAATTTTATCTAGTTTTGCTTGAACAAATTCTTCAACAAAAATTAAATGTATTCCTTTAGAAGTAACTATTGGCTTTATCATTTGTGATGGTTTGGCTGCAAAAACAGCAGCAGAAATCTCTGGTTTTAAATCTTTACGATAAACTATTCCTCGGTATCCTCCTTTACGTCGTAATTCTTTATCCTGAGTATATTGATGCGCTGCATCATAAAAACTCATTTCTTCTTCTTTAATAGCATAGTATAGTTCCCAAGCAACATCTTGATCATCTAATATTATTTCATAAATTGCTGCACCAGTATAATCTAGTTGATGGTCAAAAAAGTAGGGCTTAACTTTATCTGTAAATAAATGGGCTGCTAATTTGCTAAAGAGAAGGGTATTATGCACAATTTCTTCATAATCTTCTAAAGAAAGACTATGCTTTTTCAACCAATTCCAAGTATCATCAGCACTTAATAATTTATTCATTCCTCGTATTTGATCTGCTGTTTTTTGAAGCTCTTCTACTTCTATTTTTATTCCTTCTTGATTAGCAGCACTTTCAATAATTTTACGTGTAACTATTTGCTCAATTATTTCAGGAACTTTATAATTCAACTTAATTTGATGCAAAATATCTTCGCTGGTAACAGTTATAGCTTGTAACATGGGTTGCTCCTAAATAGCTTCAATGAATTTGGATGTGAAATTTGTCGTTTTTGAACTATTATTTATGATAGGTAATATAAGTATTACAACTTTAGACCTCCTTTTTCTAATTGCTTGAATGGGTCTAGTAAAAAATCTATAATCCGGCGCCGACGTACTATGACTTCTGCTGTTGCTGTAGTACCTGGACGCAATTGTGTACATTTATTGTTACTAACAATACAGTCTTGTTTCAGGACAATTTCTAAATTATAAGCTGGTACTTTTCCATTTGGTGTATCTATATCTATAGTGGTAGGAGAAATTTCTAATAGTTCTCCTTCGATAACACCGTATTCCTGAAATGGATAAGCATCAAATTTTAATTTAACTGGTAATCCTTTCTTTAATGAACCACTTTCTGTTGTTGCCATTGTCGCTCGAAGAATTAACGGTGAACCTTCGGGTGCAATTTCTGCTACCATTGTTCCAGATTGCACTACTGAACCTGGACGTTGAATTGGTAGCTGATAAACTTTACCCGCAATAGGTGATTTTATTCGTCTTTGCTGTAGTTGGAATTGCTGGCTTTTTATTTGGCTTCGGCTTTGAGCTATTTCTGTATTTAATCCTGTCATTTCTGTTTCTAAATTTTTGAGTTGCTCTTCGCTTTTAAAAATTGCTAGCTTACCAGAGTGAGTTAAGGTTTTATAGCTTCTCTGCTGCTCTTTGACTCGTAAGTATGCTTGCTCTATTTCATCTTTGGCTTTACGAATGGTTCGCTCGTAGCTACTTTTTTGTTCGACTAGTCGTAAATTTGCTTGTTTTATATCTGATTGGGTTTTTTCGTATAGTTTTTGTCTTTCTTGGGCAATATCCTGTTTATCAACTACGTTTATTTCGGGTACGGCGCCTACTTGTTGTAGCTGACGGTATCTTTGTACTTCTCGCTGGGCACTTGCTAAACTGCCTTGAACTAATTTGCTGGTTGTTTGAGCATCTTCAATAGATTGTTTTGCTTGATTTACTTGCGTTAATTTTTCTTCGTTTTGAATTGCATACGAATTTTTTAAGGCTGTAAAATTTTGTTGTGCTTGTTCGATTTGTGCCTGTTTTTCTAACTCTTGGGCTTGATTTTGCTGTTGCTGAGTTGCTATGGCTACAATTAACTGGTTTTTCAAAATCTTGAGTTGAGATAGTCTATTTAATTGCCCTTCTAATTTATCTTTACCTTGACGTAGTTCTGATTGTACTAACTCTGTATCTAATATTAGTACTGGTTCTCCGGCTTTAACTGTATCACCTTCTTTGATGGGAATAGCAGCAACGGTTCCAGCAACGGCACTATCTAGTTTGACTGTTTTACCTTTTGGTTCGAGTTTTCCTCTAGCTGTACCTGTTTCATCAACTTTATATAGCATTGCCCAAGGTAAAGCAATAGAAACAAAGCTGAATAAAAAATACAATAATCCTCTTGTCCAAACCTGGGGTAAGGTATCTACTAAGTCTTTAGTTACATCTGACCAATCATCAGTTAAGTTATTTGATTCAATAGTACTATCTACTACTGCTGAGTTTTCTGGTAGATAGTTTTTTACCCGTCCATTAGATGTATTTGTCATATTTTAGTTTTAGAAGTCTTATTTTTTAGGCTGCATCTAATTGTTGCTGGTTGAGATAGAAATAATGTCCGCGCGCTGCCATTAGTTCTTCGTGAGTTCCGCTTTCTATTAACAAACCTCTATCTAACACTAGTATCAAATCCGCATTTCTAACTGTAGAAAGACGGTGGGCAATAACTAATGTAGTTCGTCCTTTGAGGATAGTATTTAAATTGCGTTGAATTATTCTTTCTGACTCGGTGTCTAAATGAGATGTTGCTTCATCCATTATTAGTAATTTAGGATTACCTAACAATGCTCTAGCAATGGCAATACGCTGTCTTTGTCCACCAGATAGTAACCCCCCACCTTCACCTATTTGAGTTTCGTAACCCATAGGTAACTTTTTAATAAAATCATTGGCGCCTGCAAGTTTTGCTGCTTCAATCACTTCTTCTAAACTTGCACCTGGATGTCCTAAACTAATATTTTGTCGAATTGTGGCGCCGAATAAAAAGGTATCTTGGTCAACTACACCAACTCTCGAACGTAAAGAACGTAAAGAAACACTAGTAATATCGTGTCCATCTATCAATACTTTGCCGTCAGTTGGGGGATATAACCCTAAAACTAACTTGGAAATAGTTGTCTTTCCAGAACCACTACGTCCTACCAGTGCTACCATTTGTCCTGGTTTGACTTCAAAGCTGAGATTTTCTAAAACATTAGTATCACTTTCTGCATGATAACGAAATGTTACATTGTCGAAACGAATATGCCCTTGAATTGGTGGTAAGTTTTGTCTTGGTTGATATTGTAAATCTTCTTCAGGCGCCGTATCTAAAACATCGTTAATTCGTTCTACAGCGATTACAACTTCTTGTACTTGATTCCATAGTACAGTTAATCGTTGAAATGGTGTAATAATGTTTCCTAGCAACATATTAAATGCGACTAACTGACCGATAGTTAACTCATTGTTAATGACTTGATGGGCGCCGAACCATAGTAAACCAGTAGTTATCAACGCTTGAATCGTGTTACTAAAAATTTGCAGTCTATTACCGATAACCTGTCCAGAAAAGTTAGTTTTTATTTCTTTATCTAACAATTCTTCCCAATGCCATCGTACTGTTTGCTCTACTGCTGTTGCTTTTACCGTTCGTACCCCAGTTAAAGCTTCAATTAAATAACTACTTTCACTAGCAACAGCATTAAATATTTCCCGTGAAATCTTTTGTAAAAAAGGCGTAGCAATCAATGCTAATAACGCAAATGGGGGTATAATTACCAATGCCAGTAAAGCCATTTTCCAACTATACCAAAACATTAATCCTACATAGATAAAAACTGTAAGTAAATCTAGTAAGATAGATAATGCTTCTCCTGATAGAAAACGTTGAATCTTACGGTTTTCTTGCAAACGAGAGATAATATCGCCTACATAACGAGACTCAAAGAAACTTAGAGGTAGTCGTAGAGTGTGACGAATAAACCCAACAATTAACGCTACATCTACTCTGTTTGCCGTATGGTCTAGCAAATATTGCCGTAACCCCATCATCGCAACGCGGAAGATGCTAAACATTAGCAACCCTAACCCAACTGCATTTAAAGTCAGTTCAGAACGCTGTACTACTACTCTATCTAAAATTAACTGAGTGAATAAAGGTGTGATCAGACCAAATATCTGAATAAAAATGGAAGCAACGAACACCTCAAACATCACCAAAGAGTGAGGTTTCATTAACTCAAAGAACTGCCAGAAGGGTGTACTCGTCTCTTTGACATCTTTTAAAAAGACTGTAGGTTGCAACAGTAACGCATAACCAGTCCAATCTTTTTTAAATTGAGAGTGGGTAAGAGTGCGTTGACCAATAGCTGGGTCTGCAACAATTACATATTTAGGCGCCACTTCATAAACGACAATATAATGTTTACCTTCCCAATGCACAATAGCTGGTAGCTTCTGCTTTGCCAACTGGTCAAGACTTGCTTTTACAGGTCGCGTACTAAAACCAATACTTTCTGCTGCGGTTGTTAACCCACGTAAAGATGCACCATTACGGTCAACGTTAGCAATATCTCGCAAGCGATTAATACTAAACCGTTTCCCCCAATAGCGAGACACCATTACCAAACAAGCGGCGCCACAATCTGATGCACTCTGCTGGGCAAAAAACGGATAGCGTCGAATAAAGCGTTGCCATAAGTGTTGAACTCGCTGACTAGGGTTAGGAAAGTAAGCTTGGCTAATTTTTTTCTGAAGCTTTGGTTCTTTCTTGAGTTCTTGCTCAAACCGAGGTGGAGGGAGATTATTAGAACTTTCTACATTTTGATTATGATTATACTTTTTTGCTTCATTCCACAAGTGTTCTTTAATTTGTGGATATTTAACCATCAATGGTAATAAAACCTCACCCGAAATTAAGCATAGTTGTACATTTACACTTGCTCTTGCATCATAACGTTTAATGTCGGCGCCTGGAAACAAAGTAAATTCACCAAAAAAACCTCCTGGTTCTAAAGTGCTGATTAACTCATCTTCATGATTAAGTAATCGTATTTTGCCGACCAACACTATATAAATGCCTGGTTCCGCATCATTTCCTTGCCAAAACTTTCCAACTTTTGGTGTTATTAATTTTGTTTGAGATAGACAGCTTTGAAGTTCCTTTGGTGCAAGAGAACAACCTAAAATTTTGTTTAACTGTTGCTCCAAAGAAATATGTTCAAATAGATTTTGTTTCATGAACGTTAGAATTACTAAGAGATGTAGGAAAATTAATTGGTAAAAATTCAGCACTATCAGATAATGGCGCCGACTTTAAGTCATGAATCATAATTTGCGACCCACTGGCGCCATCCAAAACATGAACTTGAGTTCTTTCCGGTTTTGGGCGCGTTGACAAACCTACTTGTTTAAGCAGTCTGCTTATGTGCTGGGGTGTTACCTCAATATCAAACTCTTTCGCCAAATGCCTACTTAACCATGTAGCAGACCATTGCCGAAAAGAATAACCAAAATCACAAGGACTACTAGTGACTAATTCTTTCAAACGCTCTAAGTACTGGTCATTAATGCTTTTACGGCGCCCAATTGGACAATCTTGCCATTGATGAGCCATACCTGAACGAGCTATATGCATCCAATGACGTGCCGTTGCTGGACAACATCCCAAATTACGGCAAATAAGAGCTTGAGTTTTTCCTTCATCTGCCAGCAACATAATGTGGATACGTTGACGGTATGACTCAGTTAAATCAGTTTGCAGACTTTTTTGTAATAGCTTGCGCTGGAATGGTGTTAAAAATTTTCCACTATCTACTTGCTGATTGCCAGTATCAATTTTATCTTCGTGACGTGACATGTCTTTAAAACTAGAGCTTTTTTACAATTCTTGAAACACACCCGACATACTATATATGGGTAATTAACTTAGCACGAGTTATTTCTACAAGCTTCATTTTAAGCTCATATTAGCTTTATTCTTCTACGGCAACATTAAGCACCTTCCGGAAAATAATCGGTAATTACCCTTACATTCCCACATGCTACACATGAATTTAATAGCTTCTTCCAGAATTAACTATGTATAATCGAGTATGTAAGTAAAAAATTATACTGCTAAATATTTATTTAATATGAAACTAGTGAAGAAAAACGTCGTCCTATGGTTTGTATGATTTGAGGATGCAATTTAAACCATTGGTTAAAATGAAATACACACTCGAATATTTTGTTACACAAGGGCGCCTTTTTACGTTAGGTTATTCAAGTTGGAAATATATATATAGAGATAAGAATGCAAGTAGCCCAGAAAAGGATGGCTAAGAAAACTAACAAGCTAGCGGTTAATTTGCTGCTTGGGGGACTGCTGTTTAGAAGCTTTATTGCTTACTGGCTTTATCCTAGCTTTGATGAAGCATATTATTACATGTACAGCCTGCACCTAGACTGGAGTTACTTTGACCATCCACTTCTTGTAGCTTTTTCTACTGGTTTGGGACCCTGGTTAACTGGTAATGTATCCCAATTTACTATTCGCTTAGGCGCCTTGATTTTACATACAGGTAGTTTAGTACTATTGTATTTAACAAGTGCTAGATTATTTTCAGTTAAAGCAGCGACATTAACATTGGCAATTGCTACAGTAACACCAATATATCAGCTTGCATTTGGTACATTTGCTTTACCCGATAATCCGTTAATGTTTTTTTGGTCGGCAAGTTTATATTGTGCAGTTTGCGAGTTTTTTAAGGAAGATTTTGATTTTCCACCGAGTAAATATGTTCCTAGTTACCGTTTGACTATTCTTTCGGTTTTAGTAGGTTTAGCTTGTTTAAGTAAATATCACGGTTTTATTTTAGGATTTGGACTAGTTGGTTTTTGCTTAACAAGTCAGCAGCATCGTAGAGTTTTTAGTTCTGTTTGGACATGGTTAGGTGTTGGATTATTTTTGCTAACTATATCACCGATTTTATATTGGAATATTCAACATGACTGGGTTTCGTTTCTTTTTCAGTCAGAGCGCGCGGTGCCTAGAGCCGGCTATAATTTTCTAAATGTTTTACTAGTATGTTTAGTTGGTATTGGTTATTTATTTCCCACCATAGGGTTTCCATTGTGGCGCATTACATTAAAAACCACACTCAATCAAATTAGTCAAGTATTTTCTAAAAAGTCTATAGATGCAGATTGTAAAGAGTTCAAAGAATTTAAAGACCAAAAAAACATATTTATATTGTGGTTATCTTTACCCTTAATTTTAGGATTTAACTTAATAGGAGGATACCGTCAGATATTACCAGCTTGGTCAATGCCAGGATTTTGGGGAGCAACTTTACTACTAGGACAGCAAGCTGTAATTTGGTATAATCGTTCTAAACGTTCGGTGTGGCGATGGTTAGTAAGTACAGGAGTAGTAGTTTCAACAATTTTACTATTTCTTTTACTGCATATTACAACAGGTACATTGCAAAAACCTGGTAACTTTGCAATATTTGGAGGATTTGTGGCGCCGCAAAATGACCCATCTTCTACAGAATTAATAGACATTCAACAAGTACGAAGCGGTTTTGCTGAGTCTGAGGTATTACGCGAAGCTTTAAAAACATCTAACTTTATATTTACCAACCGCTATTATTATGGTGGACTCATCGCAATGGCACTTCACCCCATCTCTAACATACCAATTACCTGTTTTGATATTGGTTATGATATACGCGGGTTTGCATTTTGGTCAAAACCAGATGAATGGTTAGGCAAAGACGCTTTATATATTACCACCGAAGCATTCATCACCAGAAAAGATTTAATGACAAGCTACAAATCTCACTTCAACAGCTTCAACGAAATTGCAAAAGTCCCAATTAAACGAGGTGGTGTAGTTGTAAACAATATTCACGTATATCAAGCAAAAACACTACTAAAACCCTACCCGCGCGCATATGGTATATAGTAACTTGTAGGCTATTCTTATAGAATACTCTTATAGAATACTCTTATAGAATACTCTTGTAGAATACTCTTGTAGAATACTCTTGTGGAGCGGGCGTCCCCGCCCGCCTATATTGGGATGGGCATCCTTGCCTGTCCCACAAGAATGTTTAATGACTAGTAAGTATTAATTTGACATCACTGGGTTGATAATTGCTGCCGAATTTTTCGGCACAATATCCAATCTCAACAACTTGGTTTGGTGCTAAACTTATACCAGAATCTTCTGGTATGACAGTTACGGTTGGTGGTTGTAAGTAAAATTTACCATTCCAAATTTGATTAATTTGTACTTGACCGGGAATAAATGATAATTTCCACTTCGGTGCAAAAGTTTCGCTATTATTGGTGACTCGAAAAAGTACACATAGTCTCTTATCCCAATTTGATTCAATAATTATCTCGATGTCCAACATATTAGTTGAAGCTACTTTTGTTACCGTCGATACAGGCGCCTCAAATAAAGTTGTTGCGAGTAAATCTTGTTTCTCCTGATTAATATTTATCCAGTCGTTTTGTAATATTCCGCTCGTATAACCGTTATTAGGATTCCAAGACCAGTAAGTGTAATGAAGTTGATTTTCTTGAATATACTCAACCAACGCTTTCTGCCATAACCCTTCTACTGTATCTTTATTTACACTCTCGCCGCCAAATTCTCCAATTAGAACTGGAGCAATATTTTCAGAAGCAATATACTTAAAACCCATTTCCCAACGGTATTTGAGAAGGTCTAATATTTCTGATGTTGGTTTTTGAAACCATTCTCGCGCTAAAACTCCGGCGCCGTACTCATGTACAGAATATACCAGCTTATTCGCAATTGATAACCGAACAGGATTATTGCGAACACCTTCTAAATTACCACCCCACCAATGTTTTGAAAGTTTTTGCCCTGCAACAGAACCAGAAATTCCCTCGACTACAATTAACCAATTAGGATTTACACTGGAAATGGCATTTCCACAACGTTCTGCCGCTAGTCTCCAATCTGTCGCAATATCTCCACTACCCCAAGTTGCGGCGCCATGCGGATTATTCTTTAAGTCTGCACCAATCACATTTGCTTGGTTTTTGTACCGTTTCGCTAGTAATGTCCATGCATCAATCCAATCTTCTTCAGAAAAACCATCTCCATACCATAACTGCGGAGTGTAAAAGTCATTAAGTCGATGACAATCTAAAAGAATCATCAAACCTTGGCGCCCAGCTTCTTGAATAACAAAATCCATCACTTCCAAAGGTTTCTTATCCTTCAGAACTCGGTTTTTACCATTCTTAAAATCAATCCCCGTTACCCAATTAGAACTCAAACATTCTACAGAAAAAGGTAAACGGATAACATTATAACCTAGCTTCTTAATCTGAACCAGCATGTCTGTACAATCTCTTGTCCACAGTCCGTGCGGTGCATGATTATCTGTTTCAAACCCAGACCAATTAACTCCACGCAGTAAAATAACTTGCCCATCTGAATCCACTATCTGCGAACCATTAGTCACTAAGGGAAACTGAATTGTCATAGGTAGTACTGAGTTGCGTATGTTTCCACAATACAACTATGACCTCATTAAGTATTCCGTAATTTTGCGTGTTTTAATACAAATGTATTTTAACTAACTCAGTGAAGCTACTGAATATAATATTTAAAATTATCATAAATATACATCTTGTGGAACAGGCATCCCTGCCTGTCCCAATCTCATAGTATTAACTAAATCTCTAAAAAACACTATTTAGTTTTTCTTAGTTTGTCTTAGGGGTGGTGACATAATCAGTAAACCTCTAACAACTTCTTCAGGGGTCGCTGTGCCATTAGCTACTTTAGGCGTAATTTGCATAAGTTCTAACGCCAAATCTGTAGGTATTCCCCATTCTTCTAAGCGCCTCAGTTCTAAAATATCAACACCTTTTTCTAATCCCTCTAAGTATTCTTCCACAGTAACGCCGTAGTCTTTTATCTCCGACATAGATATAACCCTTATTTTGCTATGCTACCTAATATTTGATCAACTTTCGCGGTAAAACCTTATTTAATTTGTCTAAGAGGTGGTGACATAATCATTAAACTTCTAACAATTTCTTCAGGTGTCGCTGTACGATTAGCTACTTTGGGTATAAGAGTCATAAGTTCCAAAGCTAAATCTGTAGGAACTCCCCATTCTTCTAAGCGCCTTAATTCCAAAACATCAACACCTTTTTCTAGCCCCTCTAAATACTCTTCTACTGTAATCCCGTAATCTTCAATTTCAGGCATATATATAACCTTTGTCTCATTATTCCAAATATTCTATCGATTTTGAGGTAAATTTGAAATGGCATAAAACAAAATGTTACCAATGCAGAGCGTTCCGGTCTAAATCCCCAAACACCAGCCCAATCACTAACTTTAATATTTTCTTGTGGAATGGGCGTCCCGCCCGTTCATTCAAAGGAGGTGTAAGCTTCAGATGCCCACTCCACATTCCGGGAGAATTAAATTTTTGAAAGTTCCTTATTGGGCAAAATTAATTAGTTTCAATATTAACAGTTTCAATGAACTGCTTGGTCTTAGGAATAGTAGACTTTTTAGTAGAAACTACTTTTTGACGCTGGGACTTTTCTACAATTTGTTGCCCAGTTAAATAGTTACTACTAACCAAAGTTGAATCGCCATTACCACGGTCAAAATCAAAGATATCTTTACCAATTAACACAAGGCGCCCAGATGATTTATCTATCCAGAAACGATGTTTGGTTTCACGAGCAAATCGTGAACCACTTAGTTGAGATATTGTGATAACACCTTTTTTAATCTCTATATTTGAACCTGCCCCATCTGGTCCAGCTAGTAAACCTCCACAAGACGAACATAGTAGAAGTTTATTTGCAACAGCTAGGCGCCGTAACTGCCCATTCGATTGCTTGACTAAAACTACTAATCCACGCGCACGCTCATCATTTTGTGTCCCTGCTTGGATTAATATTAATACTGTATCTAGTTGACGGTCGTTGTTAATATCTCCATCTACCTTATCCTGAAGCTTCCAACCTGATGGTACAAAATCTTGAGCAGTTTTTCCTGACTCTGGGACTAAACTTGGATTTAGATTTGTGCTGCTATTTGCATTTGCTACCGATGTAAAAATAAAAGATATTGTAGTTGATAATACAAATCCACAAGTCAAAAAGCTTAGGTTTTTCCACTTCATAAAAAATTTAGTCCATAAATATTTACCTTAATTTATACACTAACATGCGCGCATTACAGACACCACCCATTAGTACATTTTTATGTACTTACTTAGGCGCCAACACTGATAAAGTTGACCATATTCGACTCAAACACCGAATCGTGTCACAACTATATTTTATAGTTTGCTATGCTATATACCCAATCGCACATAGCATAGCCTTGGCGCCGAATTAACTCAAGTATATTTTTCACTGAAAGTAGTGGCAAGTAAGTTTTCAAGCTTTTTAAAGAAACTAAAATCAAATTTATCTTTTTCAAGCATTAATTTTGTTGTTTGAGAAAATTGTTCTTTTTTAATAACCGCGTGATATGTATATTGTCCCGATGCTATCCAGTAATGATTAGATGTGGCGCCACTAATTAAATATCCAAGATCAATTGTACGTATAGATGGCGAGTTTGTTGCTGTAATTAAAGGTTCTTGAAAGTTTATTTTATAAGCATCAGGAGCGCTAAAGCTTATTGAGTAGATTGTAAAATTTGATAAATAAGTATGTAGTAAATTTAATAATTGCTTATATTTATGTCCTGATAAAGATGATAATAAAGTATCTTCTGAAACAACTTCTATATCAAAGATTTTTTCAATGCTAAAAGCTCCTTTTTCACTTACGTCCCACAAAAATGTTCCAAAGGGGTATTCCCATTCAGCCCTGCTCCACAAGATTAAACAATTTAATGTTATATTCTTTGGCGCCTAATCAATTGACTAAACAAACCTGGTTACATAGTTGGTTGATCAAAGTTACCACGTTTCAAGATTAATGTGGTATGTTAGTCATAACCTGCGAGAATATATCGAGTGTATTCTCACTTAAGAAATTGTCCAATCTTCTAGTTTTAAATTAGGAACTTTGGTAAAATCTTTGTTGTTTCGGGTAACTAAAATGCCCTTTATAGAAAGCGTAATCGCAGCAATACGTAAATCCCTAGTACTAATACGAACTTTCTGACGAATTAACTCTTTGTAACAATCGTGAGCAAGTTGGTCAAAATCCAGCAAATTAATTCTGTTTATATACTCTGCACTATCCCTCATCCCTTTGTAAGCTAATATTAATTTTTCAGATTGAGAAGGTTGATCGTTATACCTGTTAATAAGATTAAGCCATCCCTTCATTTGCTCTTCCAATGTTACAACTGTTATCGCCTTTCCAGAGCCTATTTCATCAGAACGTTGTTTTACATTTGGATAGCCTCGTTGTATAAGTGATAAATGATCTGTATCTAGCACCCATATAATATCCACTTTGACTCATCCTTGCTCATCGAGTTGTTTGTAATACTCTTCCATTTTTGCGTCTAGTTTTGCGCGTTCTGCTTCTATTTCAGCTAGTACCTCATCAAAAAGTGGGTTATCCTTGTACATGCCAAATATATTCTCCCAAGGGTCTTCATTTGATGTTGATTCTACTTCCAAAGTAACTATTTTTGAATTTTTTAAACGTTCTTGCAAAATTTGCTGCAATTTCGATACTGCTTCATCTTCAGTTACACCTAGACTTTTATAGTCTGACAATCCTGGTACGACTGCACTAAATTGACCATCTTGTTCTTGATCAATTAGCACGCCGTAAGTTAGCTTAGAAGATTCAGCAGAAGAATTTTTTGAAATACTAAAACTAACCATATATTTTTGCTTGGCTTTGTATTTGTAATTATATTCTAAATATAAACCATGTGACAAATCAGATGGATATATTTAATTTTATAATTTTTGGTGCCGCGAATCAACTGACTAAACAAACCTGGTTGCTGTGCTAGTTGGTCAAAGTTACCTTGTTGGATTAATCTACCGTTTTGTAAAACATAAATTTTATCAGCGTTGCGTATTGTGCTGAGACGGTATGCTACAGGAGATGCAGGTAACATTAAGTTTTCTAAACTTTCGCACTCGTATTGCTTGGGTTCTGTTATCTAGTGCGCTGATTGCTTCGTCAAAGGCTAATATGCTCGGATGTAATACTAACGCACACGATAATTAGCCTTTATCAGGTAAGTGAATGGTCTGATGTGATGGTGGTAGGCGCCATCACAAGCCCTGAACTTCAACCACCCCAAGAACCAGCCAACTTATAGAATTCACTTAATGAAAATCTGGACGTTCCGCTAGGGACAAACACACCACCACCATTGATACTGGTGGCTTCTTCATCACTCAGTTCTTCACATTCCAGTTCTAGATCATTTAGAGTGATCTCTGTTTTTGCTGTGGGGATCAAATCTTTTTCTTTAGGGTTAAATTTCATTTCACTTTCCTCCTAATTATTTTAAGCTCAATCAACATGATTCATGCTGGTGAGACTGAACTATATTTTGTAGTTTAAACAAAACATAGTGACAAAGTGGTGACATTATTAATTTTCCTTAGTGCAGTTCCATTAGTCGCGCAAAGTCTCAGTCTTTTAGGGAAAAATGCAAATCAGAATTTTGACAACGACTCGTTGTCAAAATTTAGTAACGAGCGTAAGATTTGATAACCAATGGTTAACAAAATTAACCGCGTGGGCTGCTATTATCGGGAGAAGAGGTTATTATTTCTCAGGAAGGCACTCTTGTTGCTCGCAAGCGTTCCTATTACGGAAAAGACATATGTGTTTGTCCTATATAATATAATATAAATAATAGTCAAATAGTCTATTTTCTGTGATGGTAATCAAATTTTGCTCTAATAGTGATTAAATAATTTAATATTATATTCTCTGGTGCCGCGAGTCAACTGACTAAATAAATAAACTTCTCCTCTGTGTACTCTGTGTCTAATAAGGTAAAAATAATTAAACCTTGGGTTGTGGATTTGAATATAGAAGTAAGCAGTAATAAATATTTTATATTTAATGAATGGCGGGCAGGGATGCCCGCTCCACAAGATTAAATAATCTAACTTTACAATTTCTGGCGCCTAATTAATTGACTAAATAAGCCTGGTTGCTGTGCTAGCTGGTCAAAGTTACCTTGTTGGACTAGTTTACCGTTTTGGAGGACATATATTTTATCAGCGTTGCGTATTGTGCTGAGACGGTGTGCTACTACTATACGGGTAACGTTGAGTTTTTCTAAGCTTTCGCTGACTATTGCTTGGGTTCTGTTATCGAGTGCGCTGGTTGCTTCGTCGAATAATAATATGCGAGGACGTAATGCTAATGCGCGCGCGATAAGTAGTCTTTGTCGTTGTCCACCTGATAGGTTTGTTCCTCCTTCACTGACTACGGTGTGCATTTTCATTGGCATTGAGTTAATATCGTCAGCTAAACCTGCCATGTGTGCTGCTTCCCATGCTTCTTCCATTGATAGAACAGCGTTGCTGGAAATGTTCTCAAATATAGAAGCGGACATTAAGCGACTGTTTTGTAATACTACCCCTAACTGGCGCCTGACTGCGTTAATATCTAAACCAGCTAAGTCTTGTCCATCTAAGTACAAACTTCCTGATTCTGGAGTGTCAAACCCCAATAATAATCTAAATAATGTTGATTTTCCGCTGCCACTTGGACCGACTAATGCAATAAACTCTCCTGGGTCGGCTTTAATGGAGACATCATCTAACGTTAATGGGCCATCGTTACGGTAGCGAAATACAATGTTTTTAATATCTATTTTTCCTGATAACCTACCTGGGTCTGCTTTTGTGGTGTCTACTTCAGGGGTTGCTTTGAGTATTGGTTGCGCGCGTTCCCATAATGGTAGTGTTTCTAATATATCGACAACGGTGGTACTTAAACTCGTGGCGCCGCTAATAAATGTTCCAAATGCAGCGTTAAATGCTAAAAAAGTACCTGTAGAGAAACTACCATTAGCTTGTGATGAAGCAAGTAAGCTGGTTGCACATCCAAACATAACAGCAGGAGTTAAGGCAGAAAGTATATTGTTGACTACTACTAAGTTATCTTCGATACTTTGCGATGCCATTGTTAATTGTAATTGGTGGCGATATTGACTACCCCAGTAAGCAAATGCTCTAGCTTCTGCTCCAGCCGTGCGAAATTTTGATACAGCACCAATAATTTGCACCATCATCCCAAATAGTTTACCTTGTTGGTTTAATAGTGGACGGACTTTTTGAATAGTGAGAACACCAGAGATAATTGTAACTACGACGTTGACTAAAGCTACAAGTGTGGCAACAAGTGCTAGTGGAATGCTGTAGTAAAATAGTAATCCGAGGTTGAGTAGAGAGAATACACTCGAAAAAAAGCTTTTAAGTAAAGTATTGCTAAGTTTTTGACGAATTTGAGTGATTACAGAAACCCGCGCGCTTAAATCACCAATTGAGAATGCACGAAAAAACGATGGTTTGAGTTTTAATAATCTATCCCATACTGCCGCTTGGGTGGTAGTATCGGCATAAGTTTCTAACCGCATTAATGCAAAACCCTGTGTAAGTTGGAATAATGTGGCGCCTATTGTAGTTGCAACTAAGCCTAAAGCAAGCTGAAATAATAGTGATTTATCACCACCCCCACTAGGTATAGCTTGGTCAATAATAAGTGCTGTTGCTTGTGGCGTCACCATACCGAGTAAAGTAGTTGCAATACCACCAAGCAAAATTGTCAGCATCTCCTTAGAACGTCCATACAAAGCAAATTTCATCAAAGACAGAAAATTTTGCGTTTCTGGTAACGGACGATAGAAAGTGTAAGCAACAGGTGATAACGTCGCTGCAATTTTTTGATTACATGGCAACCGTTTTTGTAGAACGGGGTCAATTATTTCATAACGACTTTCAGAAACGGGTAATAAAGCAATAGGACGATTATCTTCTAATTTATATGCAACCAGCGGCCCACTGTCTTGCTTCCACCACTCACCTTGTAGTGTAATGCGACGAACGCGGATATGCGAAGCGCGCGCAATAGCGTCGAGTGGGTCGCGAACTCTTTGTAAATCTTCAGATGAAGCTGGAGGGTTGATAGTAATACCCAACACTCTGCCAACTATACCAGCAGAAAACAGCAAAGATTTTACATATAACTTCTCTGCATCTTCGGTACTTATAGGTGCAGCAGGTATGACTTTTGCTTTTTCAGGTTCAAATATACTAGCAAATTCTGATAAAGTGCTAGCTATAGCTTGATTATTTAACCTTTCGCGTTCTTTAGCGCGCGCTAGCTCAAAGAGTGTTTCTTGATGTTCGACTTGACTTATTGCTTGCAGTACAAAACTTTGTAGCTCATGTAAACCGTTGAGTAGAAATTGTGAATCTAAATATAACCCCCCTTCGTTTTCTGTTATACAAGCTGAGTCTATTTCTACTATAGACTCGCGTGCTTGTAACCATAAATTTTTCTCTAAAGGAATTCTTCCTGTATATGGAGTAATTTCTAAATTATCTAATCCTAATAAATTAGCTTGTCCTTGTAATACTTTTACCCAAATTACTTTTTCATACGGTGGTTGAAATACTTCACTGTCTCCGAATACGGCACATCCCGGCGCCTGTGATGGTGTTGGCAATTTAGATGATGTAATCGTCGATACTGATGTTCCTAGAATATTTACCCATCTTTCGATTAATTGAATTGCTGGAATTTGTTTATTTCTATAAAGATTTATATTAGTATTTTGATTAATGTTACGATTAATGATATTAATATCTCGTTTAATTAAATCGCAAAACTCTGATTTAGAAATTCGTACAAGCTCACTCTCTTCTAAACTCACAGCCAAAATTTGATGCTGTCCATCTAATGAACATGTCGCCGAAAACATTGCCTCACCAACTTTGACTGTAGACAAATAACGGCGCCGACCTTTGGGTGTACCATGTTCTACACTTATAGCAAACAATGCTAAGGCGCCGGACTTTACCAACCAAACGGCGTTAGGGTTGTCAAGTAACAACGGCTCATTGCTTTTAAAGGAATAAACTTCACCATAATCATTTATATCTATATTATGTTTATGTTCTGCCAACATTCCTATCATCTCCTTTCCAATAGTAGCGCGCGCTCAACCGCTCCTTGCTGCTTTTATGTCAGCAGAACGCACTGAACCGTTGCTGTTTACTACTATTTCTGGCGAGCAACAACATATGCATAACCCGTTTGCCTATAAAAACCTTTAATATAAGAGGGTAAGGTGGGCAGTGCCCACCATACGCAGAAACAAGGCTACAAGCATTGCAAGCTGTATCCAAATCAATTTACTGTCGCGAGCTTGAAGAAGGAATAAGTGTCGCTGATGCCGTAGCATATGATGTAGCTGCTGCTGCTGTAGAAATTATGACGGGTAGTTCTGATACTTTTTTTACTAACCTAATGGAATGGTATCGGTTAGGACATTGGACTTGCGGTTGGGATGAAGATTACCCAGAAGGTAAATTAATTGTTTACTAAAGGTTTTAGCCAATATTGCTGCTTGCGAACCGGAAGCTATAAAATTAAACAGAAGTGAGCGGGTAGAAGCATAAAACAATGACACGGATTCCATTTACAGAAGCCCAATTTCGTTTACCCGAACTGATTGAAAGTTTGCAACTCGGTGAAGAAGTGCAGATTTTTTCTGGTGACCGCACCGCCAGACTGATTTCCGAACTCCAACTACCCCGCAAGCCTCGCCAGCCCGGTAGTGCAATTGGAACCTTAATCATCGTGTCGGAAGATGAAACCCACTTGGAAGACTTTTATGACCATTCATCCAAATAATAAATTATTCCAAATTTGCTAGTAAATCTGAAATATCCTCATGTTTATTTGCTTATGGACTTCTTGGTAAAGGTTCCTGGCAAATAGAAAGATAAATGTTAACCTACGGACATGTAGAAGTTACTAGATGTCTGGAAGGTGTAAAGTTAGGCGCCATTGTAACAAGTTCTATACTGCCATCTATACTTTTAATCCAACCTTGTGCTTCTAATATAGGAGGTTGTGATAATCGTAAATTTGATACCTTAGCTGTATTTTTTTCGTCTAATGTAGCAAGAGAACTAAGCTTAGTTGTACCTGGCATTAGTTCGAGAGGACTTGGTGGTAAGCTACCACGTCCAGTAACTGTAAATTCACCTAAAGGTTTGTCACCTGGGTTTCTAGGGCAAATTTGAGCGACCCGTCTTGTTGCGTCAACTACTTCTTCGGGTAGTTCAATAATTGCTTGTATTGCGTCTATGTCTGGTTGAGCAATATTAATTTGCCCTTGTACTCCTAGCAAGGAACTTGCTGTAATGTCACTTTGCAATATTGGAAAAATAGCTGGTTTGATGCCAAATAATCCTTGAGTTCTAATATCTATATTTCCACCTCGTCCTTCAAATGCATTGGCACGAATATCACTGTCTTCTTTAGCAACAGCTACAATTGCATTTGTATTTATTCTAATATTACCTCCTTGGGCACGGTTATTCGCACTAGCATTAATTTGGCTATTGTTACGCAGCAATAATATATCTAAGTCACGTAAGTTAATTTCGGCGCCTGTTTGCTGATTCTCTAATCCTGTTTCTGCTGTTAATCTACCTCTATTAAGTCTAATAAAGTTAGCATTAATATCTAGTGTACCTGCTCTGCCTTCAGGACTACTGACGCTGACACGAGAATCTTCGGTAACGTTCAAGGTTCTTGTCGTCATTACTAAATTACCTGCATTGCCTCTATTTGTTGCTTCTACTGATAATTCACTTTGCCCTCTCAAATTTACTATGGTCGCGTTAACACCTAAATTCCCTGCTGTTCCATTGGGTTGTGTTGCACGTGCGGTAATCAAGCCATTATTATTTAGTAAAAGTGTTTGTATATTTAACGCAATATCACCACCGTTTGCTTGTGAGTTAGTCGAAGCTGTTATTTGTGCGTTATCTAAAACTTGTAATTGTGGTGTAGTGACAAATAAATTTCCAGCAGTCCCAGTACCAGTAGTGCGAGTTGATAGCTGACTACTGTTAATATTATATATAGATGTGCCAATTACCTCGACTGCTTGCGATGCATTTACTGTTAAGGCGCCACCTCTCCCTGAACTTTGCACGACTTCTGTTGATACAATTCCACCATCACGAATACTCAAACGTGGTGTGTTTATATTAAGATTACCTGCATCTCCTGAACTTTCGGCGCGCGCTGTCAATAAGCTGGGTGCAAAAATACTATTTGCTGACACTCCCACAACTTCTACAAATTCAGAGGCATTTATATTTAAATTACCTCCTTTACCACTACTATTTCTAAATGCACGACTTGATATTAAACCACTATTGCTAACGCTGATACGACGCGCGTTAATACTCATGTTACCTGCGTCACCCGAAGCAAAAGTTTCTGTTCTTAAAATACTTAAATAAGGTCTATCTGTTAATTTAGTACCAGTAACTTCCACTGTATCTGCATTAACCGTCAAATCTCCAGCACGCCCAGTACCACCTAATGCCGAAGTTGAAATTACTCCTCCATCTCGTATAGAAAGGCGATTTGTATTAATTATCACATCACCTGCGCGCCCTTCCGATTGAGTTGCCGACCCAAAACCTGGTTGTCCACCTTGAATGGCGCCAAAAACTTCAACACTATCAGTTGCATTAATAAATATATTACTACCTCGACCTTTACCAAGCATAAGACTTCGCATTGATGCACCATCACGCACTACAAACGAACGTGCTTGAATTTTGATGTCTCCCCCATCGAGTAAACCTACTGTTTGCGAGTCAATAGCTCGAAAATTACTATTAGAATTGTTTTCAAAATCAATTAAATTTTGGGCAAATAGATTAATATTTCCAGCTAGTGTATCTTTAGTGGTAACAAAGATTATACCTCCATTGCCAACGGTAATATTTTGACCTGTAATATTAATACTCCCACCTTCACCACCATCCACGCGCGATTCATTTTTGATGCTCACATCTGCTAAAACTACGTTGGTTGGGAAACTCAATTGAAAATTAGGTGTTATGTTTACACTCCCTGTACCTTGTAAACCTCCTATCTCAATACGTCCACTCGGCGCGAATACACCACCATTATCGAGAATGATATTACCACCTACAAGTAGTAATGATTTACCAGTAGGTACAGTCAACCCACCAAATCTAGTAGGTAAGTAGGGAGAAGCTTGATTGGTTATAGCTGCATTGTTAAGTTGAGTAAACAGTAATGCCGAAGGTTGGACTGTTAATAAAGGTGGGTTAGAAGGATTTGTCGTGCTGAAATTACCTTGATTACCAAATTGAATGGCATTTGCAGTTGTTGCAACAAATGACCCACTTACATGTAATGTGGCATTTTTCCCAAATAAAATCCCATTCGGATTGATTAAAAATAGATTCGCTGCACCATCTACACCCAAGATTCCTAAAATTTTTGATGCTTGTCCACCCGTTACACGAGTCAATATATTTATGACTCCAGCAGGATTTGCAAAATACACTTGCTGTCCTTCGCTGACATCAAACTGGCTAAAGCTATGGAAAAGATTACTTCCTCTGATAGTACCACCATCAATTCTGGTGTTTGTAATTTGTCTTACAACACTTGGTTCGCTTAGTGTGGCATCAGGAATAATTTCGGCATTAACTGAGGCGCCGGAGAGTACTGAAAAGCTAGAAAATACAAGTGCTTGGATATAATTATTTTTCCCAACCATTATACGTGATGATTAAATTAGAATTTTATATCATACGTATTTTTACTCAGTAGCGCTGTATTAAGTGTTAATTTATCTAACAATTCATAAGTAGTCACATTATCTTCATATCTTCTTTACAACTGATCGGCGCCAGTAAACGCGAAATTACTATTTATCCTACTTGCAGAAGCTATCTTTGACTGTAGCGATTAGGCGGCACTATCAGATGGCGTTACAATTCTTCTATAGTCAGAAATCTAGGTATTTCAATGCTAAACTTGATGTAAAATCTAAAAAGTGAGCAATAATGGTACAATTAACGATTCAAATACCTGACGAGTTAGCTGTACGCCTAGAACCTTTACAAAGTCGATTGCCAGAATTGCTTTGGCAACTTGTAGACATGAATGACGTACCAACTGTGGTTTCATCAGAAACCCAAGTTGAACTAGCTAATGTCCCTAACGTTTATCAAGAAATCCTCGATTTTTTAATTAGGCGCCCAACACCAGAAGAAATTTGTGCATTTAAAGTTTCTCCTGAAAACCAAACGCGGTTATCATTACTGTTACAAAAAAACCGTGAAGGAGTAATTTCTCCTGTAGAATTAGCAGAGTTAGATGTTTATGAGCAACTAGGACATCTAATGATTTTACTTAAAGCGCGCGCTTATAACCAAAAATAATATAAATGAGTTCTACTTACATTCCTAGTCAGTCTCCTGGCGAATAGAAAGATAAATGATTATTATTGCTATATAAAAATCTCTTTCTCTCTTCTCAGTGTCCTCTGTATCTCTGTGGTAAATAAAGTTATATGTCACTGCACAGGCGAGACGCCCGTGCTACATTAAAATTGCCTTGACGTAAAGTGTCGGGGTGCGGCATTTTATTTAAGCGCATTAATTCGGTAATAGCTGCGGTTTCGGTGTCACGCTTGCTACTAGCTGCTGCTAACACCTGATTGTCTTTTAGATAGAAAACAATAAATTCACGCTTTTCTAAATCTCCGTCAACAATTATTTCGTCCCATTCTTTGGCGTGTCCTACGTAGCGCAAAGGGAAATTAAACTGCATTGTCCAAAATACGGGGACAGTTTGAAATTTTACTGATTTACCTAACATGTTGTGTGCGGCAATTTTTCCTTGCTGTGCGGCAATTCTCCAGTGTTCAACGCGCGTATCTTTACCTGTACGCCAATCTGGGAACCGTGCGATATCTCCTGCTGCATACAAATCTTCAATACCTTCAGCAGTACATAAGAGATGTTCATTAACAGGTACGCTTTTATCTTGATTTAAATCTATACCTTCGAGAAAGTCAGTAGCTGGTTGTACACCAATTCCCACAACTACCATATCTGCAGGTATCCGCTCTTGGTTATCTAATATTACTGCTTCGACTGTATCATTACCTTCAACACGAGTTACTTTTCTGCCAGCTTTAAAAATTACACCGTTATCTTCATGTACTTGCTTGAATATTTGTCCTATTTCTTCACCTAAGATTTTCTTAAACGGTATAGAGTCGGGTGATATCACTGTTACTTTTACACCACGCTGCGTTAAGCTCGAAGCTGCTTCCATTCCAATAAAGCTTGAACCAATTACAACTGCATGACTCGCTCTTGATGCTGCTGTTAATATACTTTCTGTGTCGGTAGCGCTACGTAAAGTAAATATATTTTTTAAATCGGCGCCTTCTACATCTAACTGACGCGGTTTACCACCAGTAGCTACAAGTAAAGCATCATAATTAAGATTTTCTCCATCTGCAAATGTTACAGTTTTAGCTTTTGCATCGACATTTACTACTTGTTTATTTAATAAAACTTCAATATTATGTTGTTGATAAAACTCAGGCGCCCTTAAAGGCAATTGCTCTTTATTAACTTTACCAGTAAAATAATCTTTACTTAACCAAGTACGGTCATAAGGTATTCGGTCTTCTTGCGTTACCATTATAACACGCCCTTGAAAACCTTCTATTCTCAAAGTTTCTGCTGCATGAGCGCCTGCTGCTCCTGCTCCTAATATTATAAATGTACGTTTATCTATTTCAGAATTATACTCAGCCATTGCTCTGGTTCTTGCTTGTGAGCATGATTGAGGTACACTAACAATAATATTTTCGCCTTCTACACGGACAGAATAACAAGGTAAAGAATCTAGCCCAGGTGGTTCTTGTTGGTCGCCTGTGTCTATTTGAAAATAAGCGTTGTGCCAAGGACAAATAATGTGATTTCTACTTAGTACACCATTTACCAATGGTGCTTGATAATGCGTACAATAGGCGCCTATTGCATAAAAGTTGTCCTTTACTCGCACTAGCAATACATCTGTTTCACCTACAGAAACTTGCCGCTTTTCTCCATCTTGCAAGTCACTTACCTTCGCGACTACTGTTTCTGTTTGCTGCATAAATTTTAAACTTCCAAAAAGTAATTAGCATTACGGCATTCCCTTTTTAGTTTAAGGGGTATTACAACGGTTGCTTCTCACTCACAAGGAAGAATTTGGATTAATTATTATGTTAGATATGCAGGTAAGTGTATTTGTGAACCGTGGTTCACATTCGTTATTTAATTCATTTTCAATCAAAGCGTAGATTGTAAGTTTTATCCCCCCAACCCCCCTTAGTAAGGGGGGCTAAGAGAGGGGGTTAAAGTACCTTATTAAGGAGGCTAAGAAACTCTTAAAGTCCCCCTTATTAAGGGGGATTTAGGGGGATTTTATATTAGTATTAGTGTTTGCCAAACCATTTAGAAGCAATTGCTCCTAGTGCGGCGCCTACTACAGGGTTGCTAAGAAATTTGAAGATTGCAGGTTGTTCTGCCATTACATCACGGAAGATGTCGGGGTGATTGTGGTATGTAAACGAAGCAAGTTTAGATACATCATCAGCAGTCATTCGATTGGGGTTATGAGTAGAAAGACCCAATTGCTTTTCTAGATGACGGTCGTCAAGTCCTCTTTCTTTGAGGTGCTTGAAGAACGAACGCGCTACATCGTCTCTTTCGTTTGGTTGAATCTTTTCAATTGCTTTTTTAAGTTCTGGCTCCATTTGGCTTGGAGGAACTTGGTTGTGGTCGATGCGACCAAACAACTGGCGCCGTTCTTGGTGTGTTGAACGTTGTGCAAAGTCGTCAAAGTTTTGATACTCTCTTGAAGGGTCAGAAGGAGCATCATCAAGAGATTCTGTATTTCCTTGTGCCAAATCATTCATGATTTGACGTTTGTATTGGTCGCTGCTAGACATTTGTTTCTCCCTTCATTCAAATAAAATTTCGTCAACTAGCTTCTTGTTTTGCTTGAAGTCAATCAAAATCGTTTTATGAGTTGTACGCGATTTGATTTGACTGAGTATCGTACTTAGCTGTCAAAATCAACTTTTTATCAGGTGCGTATACTAAAACCGTCAAGTCCTGATTTGGAAAGTTCTTGTGGAAACCTTGTACTAAAGATTTTGCTAATGGTCTTACTTCTGCTGGACGAACTTGAGGTGTAATTACAACACCTAATTTGTTGTTATCACGCACAAAAGCATCAGAGACGATTCCTTTTGCTGTTGATACTACCCAGTTACCAAAGTCTTGACCTTGTGCAGTATTACCCAGTTCTAGCTGTGAGTAATTATTGCTATATGTTGCACCTGGTAGCTGTGATGTTGGCTCTTTTGCTTGTACTGAGCTACATGCACTAGTAGTTATTAGTACTAGCACTAATGCGAATGCTACTAAAATACGACGGAAATTTTGAACTATTTTCACGCTTTACCTCCTTGATATGTAAAGAGTTTTTAACTTTTTTGATTAAATGCGGTCTTCTTTGTTTACGACAGTTCTACCGTCGGTGTCTATATCCAATTCTTCACGACGAATTGTTTCAGTTGCTTCGACTGTTTCATGGTCTACAACTTTTCGGACACGAACTTCTTCTCGTACTACCGCTTCTTTACGAATGTCAGGAACTTCTTCGTAAATTTCTACATGTGCTACTTCACCTTCACGGAATGCTGTTGCATCACCAGTAACTACTCTACCTGCATCTGCGGGGGTGACACGCTCAATAACTACTCGCTCTTTCTCAATTGGTACTGCTACACGTGCTGTTTCTGTTTCAACATGCTTGCCAATTGCAACTTCACCAGCTTTACGACGCTGCTTGTTAGCTACTAAGCGCTCTTCATAAAGTCTAATAGTTGTATCATCGTGTACGCTGGTATCGTATAAATCAGCGTCTTGGCTATAGTTATAAGTATTGCGGTCGTAAGTTGGGGTTGTACTTCCAACTCCACCCAGAGGCGCCGAGGCTTCGAGTGGTGTACGATATACTCCACGTACTCGTTCTTCGTAGTCGTAGTCTAATACTGTATCTTCTTTAAACTCAGGTAAATCTTCTGCTTGCTTTTTAGTTAACGCAGTATACACACGCTCTTCTATTGAATCAACTTGAGCGCGACCAAGTGGAAGTAATACTTTCTTACCAAAAATCCAAAAGCCTAAATCAACAAGTAGATAACGGAACTGTCCTTGGTCATCGACTAGGATATCACTGACTGTGCCAATTTTCTCATCACTGCTTCGGCTATAGACACCCATTCCTTTAATGTCTTTACCTTGAATAGTGTTATGGTAGTCTGTGTCGAAATCGCTAATTTTATGGAGTGCCATTAGTTATTTTCTCTAGGGTTATTTACTAACAATATTAAATATCTAAAACCCATGAGCCATCTTTCTAGAGAATGAAACGTCCTTATCTCCAGGTATAAAACACCCTTAATATTTATTAATATTTGCTAAATTTTATGCTTATATGAGCATGTAAGGTCATGAAATTTATCAAAATCTCGTTTTCTAGATACTATTATAATAATTAACTATAAAATTGTGACTAGTTTCTAGCATTCTATATCAATTATAGATAACTCCTTATAGGACTAAAGTACTAAGAAAGAATATTAATAATTGTGACTAAGTTCTAGCATTCAATGTATGTTACACAAAATTGTATTCTAACTTTTGAGAGATAGTGTTTCATTCAATTGATTGATGATAAGTTCGCTTAAATATGAGGGGATATATTTAAATAAATTGATAATATAACTGAATATTGAAGTTACTATGAAAAAAGTAGTTCCGTTTCTTTTTAGCTGTTTTTAATTATTGGTGCTGCTGTACTGATGTAACTACTAAAATAACTGACCTACCGACTTAGCAAGTCAGGTACGCTCAAAATTAGAAGCGAATATTCTGAAGGGGTGACTTGGCTGTAGGAACTGGTGAAGATGGAACTTTTGCAAATTCTTCACAGTTTGGGAAGGTTGCCCACGCGCGCTCGCTTTCATTAAAGGTGTCTCATTTGTAGAGATGAAAGTTACCGTCGCTAGTGCTAAGACTAAGGTGGTGAATAACCAACAGTAGAAAAAAACTAGAACAAAAACTAGAACAAAGGAGTCAACTATGGAAACTCAAGAACAAGCTCAACAACAAGAATATGCTACTAAGCTTCAAAACGAAGCAACTTCTCAATTCGATAGCCAAGTGCAACGCATTACTCAACAAGTTTCTAATTTTATCGCAGAGCTACCAAGCAACGTTAATCGCTTCTATCAAGAGTACAAACTTCCTGTCCTTAGCTTTGTTGCGCTCGTAGTTGGCATTGTAGTACTCCGTGTCGGCTTGGCAGTTATAGGCGCCATCAATAGCATTCCTTTAGTAAAACCAATTTTTGAGTTAATAGGGATGGGTTACACTGGGTGGTTTGTTTACCGCTACTTACTCAATAGTTCTGCTCGTAAGGAACTGGTAGAAAATATAGACTCGACTAAAAAGGAAGTATTAGGTAGTAACTAGACTACCATTTTTGTAAGATTGGGACGGGCAGGATGCCCGTTCCACAAGAGTTTATATTGTTGTTTGTGGTTTGTGAACAAAGAGTCTGAATAGTACTGTAAACACAATAGCACTTAGTACTGTAGCCCAAGTTGCTGGTGACAGCGTTTGATTCATGGCAATTGCAACTGCTGGATTTAATATTCCTTTACTAATTAATAATCCAGCAGTTAAGGCTGCACCTATAGCTATACCACTACCAGAAGAAGGAACATTCTTTTCATAAACTGCCAAAACTGTCAGCATCAAAATACCAAAACCAACAAATTCTGCCAAGCTGTTTGCAGCAAAATAATACGGCGCCAAAACACCGACTAAGTTACCCAACGACCTTGCTAGCAATGCACCAAGAATTTGCGCCGCAATATATAATGTACCTGTACTAGCCGTAATACTTCGATTTACAAGTAGACCAATAGTGACGGCTGGGTTTAAATGGGCGCCTGAAATACTTCCAACTGCGTAAACAAATGCTGCAAGAGTTAAACCAGCTGCGTAAGGTGTACCACCCAAAAGTGCAGCTAGTGTTAGGAAAAAGGTTCCTATGAATTCAGCAAAAGCAGCTTTAACGTTTGGTTTTAATAAGGCGCCTGTGGAGTTTCTCATGTTGCTATATTTTTAATATCCAAGTGAGAAACCGGGTTTGTATGCAAAATCATCGTTTTATTACAATATGTTAATGAACAAACCCGGTTTCTAGGTTTCTAGTTGTTTTTACTATTTATATAGCTATTAAGTAATTATTATAGTTATAGAGTAACTTCAAGTTCGGCAGCTATGCCAAAATGGTCAGATGGATAAATTTGCTCGTTATCTGGCGCCGACTTGGTAAGTATCAATTCACAGTTATGAACTTGTAAACGCTGGTTAATAAATATATAGTCTAGCGTTCCGCGCCACGGTTCAATTTTACGATGTACTAATATATTCACTACACGGCGCCCGATTTTACGAGTTAAACTTCTACTCGGTTTGCTCAAAGGTGTAGGACAAGTGTATTCAGGTTCACTACCGTGATGTGCTGCATAAGCTGAAATAAAGTGTTCACGTATAAATTCTATCTCTGGTGTGTCGGGTGTTGCATTAAAATCTCCGACGGCAATTATAGGCAGTAAAGGTAACTCACTTAACCAATCTACCAGTAACTTAAACTGTTCCATTCGTGCAGGAGTAGTACCAGGTTGCCAGTAGTAATGTCCATTACAAAATATCAATGGTTGATTATTTATATTAACTTGTACATATTGAGCTAGGCGCCCTTGACTTTTTAAATCAAGCTGTTGTTGCAAAACAAACGGATAGCGACTCAGTATACCAATTCCATATTCAGGCCCATTTTTATATGGTGCTGCTTGAAAAGGAACTAAGTACATATAAGGCATATTTAGTTGCTGTGCTAACCAATCGCCTGTTTGTTCTTGAATATTAATTTCTTGTAATGCGATTAAATCTGCATTTATTACTTTAAGCTCATCAACGAGAAGTTTACTTCGCTTCTCCCAACACTCCATGTCAAACAAAATATTGATGGTAACAACTTTAACCATAAAATAATTCTACAAGGATAATTTGAATGATTTTCATATTCATTTGTTATATATAATACTTGCTGTGCGACTAAAGGTTACTACACAACGTAACAAACGAGCTTGCCGGGAAAACGTTGTTGTTGTTGTTACTAGTATTTATTTAGGTGTATATATCCGTGAGTTGACAAAATATTTGTAGTAAACATGGTGTAGAGGTATGTCCGATTGGACTTGCATTTATTTTGATGGCGCCGCAGAACCATCAAATCCGAGTCCCGCAGCTGGTGCCGCAGTTATTGACTTACCAACAGGCGAAACAATCATCGTTACTGTTGACCTCGGAGTTTAAACTTTGGGATGTAGCCGAATATAGTGGCGCCATTTGTGGTTTGAAAAAAGCTGATGAACTTGGATGCAAGCAAATTAAGCTATTTGGAGATAGCCAGTTGGTTATTATTCTGGAAGATAGCTATTTGAACATAGCATTAGTATTTCAGATTTTTATTGACTAACATCAAGGCTAAAATCGCTTTTTTCAGCCATACTTACAAAAGATATATAATAATTAGCTTCTCGACTATCTTGATACAAACGAAAAGTCTAATTTTTACATAAACTTAAGCATTTTCACTATATGCTTTTTCTTTTTAAAAAGAATAACTTGGAAGCATAAATATGATTCAACATTCCGTTATAAACTATGAGAACTCTACAAAATTATTCTGCTTATACAGAAGCAGAGCATTTAAGTTGGAATAAATTGTTTAAACAGCAAGTTGTTTCGGTTCAAGGTAAAGCATGTAAAGAATTTTTATTTGGGCTTGATTTTTTGAAACCTTTACTTCAAGATATTCCAGACTTAAATGCTTTATCAAAAAAATTTAAAGCAGAAACAGGTTGGGAAATTATAAGTATCAATGGTTTTGTAAACACTCAAGAATACTTTAAATATTTATATGAAGGGTATTTCCCAGTTAATATCTCTCTACGCCAGACTACAAATTTTAATTTTGACACAGTGCCAGATATATTTCATGACTGCTTTGGACATTTACCATTTTTAACGAATTCTCAGTATTCTAAATATATAAAACAAATAAGCAAAGAAATGCTGTCAGCCACGAAAATAGAACAGCAATATCTTACCAATATTTACTGGTATACTGTAGAGGCTGGAGTTTGTTATGAAAATAACCAACCAAGAGTGTATGGCAGTAGTCAACTATCTAGTTACAATGAAATTAATTACGTCACAAGTGGCAAACCAAAAATATATTTATTTAACATAGAAAAAATTATGCAGATGCAGATTGATGATCATACTTTTCAGCAAGAGATTTTTGCTATTCCTAATTTTGAATTTCTATCTGAGATTATTAATCAAGTAAATTGGCTGATGAATAAATCGAAGCTTATGGTAGCTTAATGTAGTTTTACATATCCTCTAAATATGCAGAAACTAGCTCGTTCATAAAGCAAAGTAGACACTTTAAGATTCTTACTATAGTTTATACGCGCTCAATGAAAAATCCAAACTCAACCGCCACTAAGCATATTGATAGTATCTTAGGGTACTTACGTTTAGACGAGTCTAAATATAAGTAGAGTAAGTCAGCGCCTTAAAATCAATGTGTGTTTATTTTTGTAAAAAAGCCTAAGACTAATTACTTACAAGTTCTTTACTTGCTTTACACTTTGTTACATAAGATTGTTTTGACGCTGACTTACGCGCGTCTTAACTTTCGGTAACTTGCTGCATTAATTTCCAAAGAAGCTCTACATGGACACTCTCAGTAGTTTCAGCCCCTATTGATATGCGTGCAATTCGTTTTCCCTTCAAAAGCGATGGTGTTAAATAAGCTTTGCCTGATTTATTTATCTTTTCTATCCAAGCTAGGTTGTGGGCATTCATTTGAGTTTGATTCCAGCTTTTATCTGGAATATGTCGTACACATACCGTTTGTAAATCAACAGGAGCTACTCTCTCCCAATTTGGTGTTGCATCAATTTGAAGAGCCAACCACCTAGCATTAGCTAAATCTCGTCGGAGACGGTTTTGCAGACCTGACACTCCTTGCTCGCGAATTAAAAACCACAACTTAAGAGCGCGGAATCGGCGCCCTAATTGGATTCCCCAATCTCGAAAATTCTTGATTTGACCGTCAACTTCAGTTTGAAGATAGCTTGGGTTTGTGGACATGACTCGAATTAAATGTTGGGAGTCCCGCACATAATAAGCTGTACAATCGAAAGCTACTCCCAACCATTTGTGAGGATTAAAGAGTAATGAATCACTGGCTTCTATGCCAGCCCACATCCAACGACATTCCGGAAGAATCATGGCATTGCCAGCCATTGCTGCGTCTACATGCAACCAAAGTCCGTACTGTTGAGCGAGTTCAGCCATGCCTTGAAGCGGGTCACAAGCAGTGGTATTTGTAGTGCCGATAGCAGCAACTAATGCACAGGGTTTCTTACCAGCAGCTAAGTCAGCTTCAATAGCAAGCTGGAGGGCATCAAGGTAAAGTGCTTGTTTCTCATCTGTTTCAATCAAGCGTAAATTTTCCCTACCAAAGCCTGCAAGTAGTGCTGCTTTCTCAATCGAACTATGACTCTCCTGGGATGCATAAACGACTAGAGGCATAGTTTCGGCTTGTAACCCACCCCGATTTTGACTGTGGTTAGTGCAACGTTCTCTAGCACTTAACAAAGCCACAAGGGTAGCAGTAGAAGCCGTATCTTGCAGGGCGCCAACAAAGTTAGAAGGTAAACCTACCATTTGCCTTAACCAATCTAATACTGTCTCCTCCAACTCAGTAGCAGCAGGGCTAGTTTGCCAATTCATCCCTTGAACTCCCAAACCTGTACTGACTATATCTGCCAGCACCGAAGTTAATCCAGCATTAGAAGGAAAGTAGGCAAAAAAAGATGGATGATTCCAATGAGTAACTCCTGGCATAATTATTCGTTTTAGGTCAACTATTACTTCATTCATAGTTTCGCTATCCTTAGGTGGAGTAGAAGGAAGCATATTCCGAATGTCGCCCGGTTGTGTTTCCGACATTACTGAATAGTCTTCTAATGTTTCACGATAATCAGCAAGCCAATCGATAAGTTCATGCCCATACTTACGAAATTCATCTGTCTTCATAATTATTTTTTACTATTACTACATTTAACTAACCATTCTATGTTGTTCACATACTCGATGGCGACTATTAAATTAACAGCCTAGTAATATTGGCGCCTTTTTCAAGTAATGTGACTTTTTGATTCAGTTATGATAAAGCCAGTTAAAGCAAATGTATGCAGACGAATGGTAATTATTAGTACTTCTAGCAACTTTTTCAAGTAATATTACTTTATTCTATGGTTTAGGCTTAAAGTGTTTTGTCTTTTTAAACATAATTTACTGAACACTATTTTAGTACAAAATAATTAAAAATAATTAGCCTGTGCGTAGTGAATTATATTTATCAGTATTTTTACGGTTCAATTTATATTAGTAAATTAAATATCCGCAGTTTTTCTGAGGTTATGAACTTTGAGCAAAGTTTACTGTTGTAAATAGCAATTTATTCAATCAGGTGCTTTTATGCCTTTTAAAAACGCAAATTTTTTGTTGCCACTTTAGGATTTACTCAGCAGATGACAATTCAATCAGTTTTTGTTTTGATTGGAGTACATTAGGCACCAGTAAAACTTTAATAATACATTAATTTCAGCAGGGAAAGCAGCAAACTGTTAAAATGAAAATAAAATTGGTGCCATTTGATAAATCCAAAGTATTATTAGAAGCTCAATTCTTTTTAAAATTAGCAATTCCTTTAGCCGCCGCACAGTTATCTGAAATTGCCACTAGTTTCACTGATACGATGATGATGGGCTTACTGGGGAGTAAAACTTTAGGAGCAGGAGCATTGGGTTCTACAACCTATATCGCTCTCCTTTGGACGAGTTCAGGTATGGTTTCAGCAGTTGGTGTTCTCACCGCGATTGCTTTGGGTGCAGGTCAACTCCAACGCATCCGTAATATAGCCAATCAAGGACTTTGGTTAACTGTTCTGTTATCAATTCCCATCATGCTCCTGCTATGGAATATGGCTCCCATTTTGCTGCATTTGGGGCAAGAAGAAAGCACTGTATTCCTCACTCAGTCTTATCTACAAGCAATTGTCTGGGGTTTTCCTGCTTTAATTGGTTTTTCTGTTCTAAAAAACCTTGTGTCTGCCCTCAACCGTCCCCAAATAATCATGATAATTATGGTAAATGGGATAGTTGTTAATGTCATTGCCAACTACATCCTCATGTTTGGCAAGTTGGGTTTACCCGCCCTTGGTTTAGCAGGGATAGGTTGGGCAAGTACCCTGACGCTTTGGTCTCAATTCATAGCCGGAATGAGTTTCGTTAGCTTAGATAAAGAACTTAGAACTTATCAATTATTTAGTAATTGGTATCACTTTGATTTTCTAGCTTTTAGTGAAATTATTAAAGTTGGTTTACCCACAGCTCTTGTATTTGCTATGGAAATCAGTCTAAATACTTTTATAGCTTATCTTATGGGTTACTTAGGTACTGTTCCACTTGCCGCTCATCAAATTGCGATACAGACCGCAGGAATTGTCTTCATGGTTCCTTTGGGCATTTCCTACGCAACCACGATGCGCGTAGGACAGAAGTTGGGGGAGAACGATCCAAAAGGGGTGAGACGAGCGGGGTTCGTGGGGATAGGATTAGGGGTAATATTTGTAAATATCGTAGCTTTGATTTTCTGGATATTTCCTGACTTTATTGCAGGAATTTATTTAGATACTAAGAATCCAGATAACGTAGAAGTTGTACAACTCGCTATCACATTATTGAGTTTAACCGCCGTTTACCAGATATGCGACGGAATGCAAGTTATTGCAGGTGGAGCATTGCGGGGATTAAAAGATACTCGCATTCCCCTACTAATTAGCCTGTTTTCCTACTGGTTAATCGGGTTGGGAAGTGGTTATTTTTTGGGAATTTATTTACATTGGGGTAGCATTGGTCTATGGTTTGGCTTAGTTCTAGGACTTGCATCAGCTGCCATAAACTTAACCTGGCGTTTTTATGGCAAAACTACTGTGAAAGTTTAGAGCAATCTCTATTTAATTTAAGAGAATTAATGACATTAGATTAGCAAAAATGGACGATTTATTAAACCAGTGTATTCACCATCTCTTCCAAGAACAGGCTTTTAAAACCCCAGAAAAAATCGCTCTTGTAACGGAGAACACAAAGCTCACTTACTTGACGGTGAACTCACGAGCGAACCAGCTTGCAAGCGCATTACAAACCCTTGGAGTCGAGCTAGAAACTCCAGTAGCTATCTACTTAGAACGCTCACCAGAAGCAGTGATTGGCATTCTGGGAATATTAAAAGCAGGTGGTGCTTACGTTCCTGTAGCTCCAGACTTCCCAGAAACTAGAAAGCAATACATTATTGAAGATTCTGGGTGTAGAGTCTTGATCACACAAAAGTCACTTCTAAATACCCTTCCCCCTTTTGACGGAAAGATTCTCCTGCTGGACGAAGACTTTTTATCGAAGCAAGAAAGCCATAATCCAGATATTGCCATTACCTCGGATGCCTTGATGTATATTTTGTATACTTCTGGCAGCACTGGCACTCCCAAAGGCGTTTGTGGAACTCACAAAGCTACTGTGAATCGCTGCATTTGGATGTGGAATCAGTACCCTTTTAGCGAAAACGAGGTGTGCTGCCAAAAAACCACCCTCAACTTTGTAGACTCGGTTTGGGAGATTTTTGGGGCATTACTTAAAGGAGTAAAGGTTGTTATTCTTCCTCATTCTAAATACGTCAATCCTCAAGAAATAATTGGATTCCTTCACGAAACCGAAGTTACTCGCATTATCCTTGTGCCATCCTTGCTGATTACGCTGCTTAACACTGACTCAAATTTGGGAAAAACTCTCCCTGCCCTCAAAATTTGGACGGTAAGCGGAGAACGCTTGACGCAGAATTTGTTGCAGAAATTCAGAGCAAGCGTGCCGAAAGGAATTTTGTTAAATCTCTATGGAAGTACAGAAGTAGCAGGTGATGTTACTTGGGCGGAGTTTGCTTCTAATGTAGAAAACCTAGAATCCGACGTGCCGATTGGTAAACCCATTCCCAATGCCGAGATTCATATCTTGGATAAAAATTTGCAGCCAGTTAGCCCAGGCGAGGTAGGCGAACTGTGGATAGGTGGTGTTGTACTAGCACGTGGATACCACAAAAAGCCTCAAGAAACTAAGGTGAAATTCGTCCCCAACCCGCTTTCTGGCAAAGGTCTTCTCTTTAAAACAGGAGATTTAGTTACAAGAAATAACAATGGCGTGCTGTATTATATTGGTCGAACTGATAATCAGGTTAAAATTCGCGGATTTAGAGTAGAACTGGAGGAAATTGAAAAAGTATTGGCACAGTTCCACCCAGAAATCTCGAATGTCACTGTCATTGTTCAAGAAAACAAGGAGGCGCCGGAAACAAAGCAGCTAGTAGCATTTGTTGTTCCTTCTACAATTAATATAGATGCGATGAAGCAGTATGCCCTCTCTAAACTGCCTAATTACATGATTCCAGTGAAATTTATTGCTATAGATAAACTGCCCCTGACTCCCAGCGGTAAAGTTGATCGCCAAGCTTTATCTGGTATGATTGGGTGGAGGTTCAGAGTCATCGATTCACAAAATCTGCCTCAAACCGAAACAGAGAAATTACTAGCAAAAATTTGGCAGCAGATGTTTCTTGTTTCTCCTATTGGCAGAGACGATGATTTCTTTAACTTAGGTGGAGAATCTTTATCTGTTGTGTCTTTCCTAGAAAAACTGAAGCAGGAATTTGGAATACGCATTCCCCTTTCCGACTTTATAAATGAGCCAAAGCTCGCATCATTAGCAAAGTTTTTCGACTTTGACAAACAGATTAAGCCTTGTACAGCACTTGAATTACACTTGGACGATATTGAAATTATTCCGTTCGAGGAGCAATATTTGGAACAAACTGTGGCATTAGTCAGCGAATCCTTTACCTCAAGAGAACCCTTGGGAATCAGCTTGGGTCTTCAAAAAGAAGAGTTCAATATATTTTCATCAAAAATTTGCAGAAGCTGCCTCTCTGAGAATTTATCATTCATTGCGTTAAATCGGTCTTCCGGAAATGTGATTGGATTTTGTTTGAGTGAAGATTTTGCAAGCTCCCTAGGGGAAAAATTTGAGATACCTGAGTTTTTGAATCCAATTTTTGCGCTATTGGATTCTCTAGATCAAATGTATATCAAAAGTATAAAAGAGCTAAAAATAGGGGAGATTATTCATATTTTGATGTCAGGTACATCTGACTCTGTAGACGGTACTGCTATTCTCTTAGCTTTGGAAAAGAAAACACTTGAAGTAGCAATGAGCTTAAATTACAAGCGTGCTGTGACAACTTGTACACATTCGGTTACGGCCTATATTGCTCAAGAGTTGGAATATCAACAAAGATACGCTGTGCAGTACAAGTCTTTTGAATTTGAGAACAAGCACGTTTTTTCTAATGTTCCTGCTCCTCATAAAGAAGCTGTACTGTTTGAAAAATTGCTTGAAAAACAATCATTCCATTGATATAAAGGAAAAAAATAATGGCTAAAATTAGATTAATGCACGCTAAGTTACATCGAGTATGTGTAACAAATGCAAATGTCAATTATGTAGGCAGCGTTACCATTGACACTGACTTGATTGATAAAGTGGGAATTCTGCCTTTGCAGGAAGTAGAAATTTGGAATGTTAGCAATGGTAACCGCTTATCAACCTACGTGTTACCAGGAGAGCCTGGAAGTGGTGTCATTTGTCTTAACGGTGCAGCCGCTCATTTGTGCGAGCCTGGAGATTTTGTTATTATTGCTGCATATGAAGAACGCGATCGCGCTGAGGTATTTCGTACTGGACACGAAGCAAAAGTGATTATTGCTGATAAACACAATCGCGCTCAACATTTTTTCACCCAGACTTTATATCCTGACGAAGGCAAAATCTTATTTAATTCTGGGTCATCTAAGACACCAGTAATAAGTAATGCTTAATGTCATGTCTGGTTACGTTACTGCTAATTGCATTGTAAATTATAATACAAATTATTGATTAAGACCATATGGTGCCTGTTAAAACTATATGTATTTATTGAGTTTTGGGGATTAAAATGACAGGCGCCTATATAGACATAGCTTATTAGTTGTTAGGCACCATTCGCAAAGGTAAGTCGGCTAATAATTTGGGCATCAGTGAACCTCAGTCTAAGCCGACGCCGATATTTCCCCCAAATTTCTCCTCCGCTGCACAAGAAA
>ERZ1066121.173-NODE-173-length-59700-cov-23.977718_pt1 | contig 59700 bp, 53 predicted proteins | sample MGYA00382768_ERZ1066121 | MGnify/ENA primary metagenome ERZ1066121 (study PRJEB33369, sample SAMEA5778351) | biofilm metagenome | biome: Industrial cooling water; feature: Water cooling tower basin; material: Biofilm | place: United Arab Emirates | collected...
CGCACAAGTCACCTGCGCACACTGTCAAAGATCGTCGGGATCGGCCTCAGCGCCTCACCCCTTTTCGACTCTCTCCCTTCGTCGCCGTAGCGCCCCAGGGAGCCGCACATTATAGGGTAGTTTTCGTTGCCGTCAACACCCTGCTGCGATTTTTTCGTTGAAGCCGCCGGAGGCGTTTCAGCGAAGCGGTCTCACATTATGACGTGTCCGGTTTGCGCCGTCAACACCTCATTTTGCTCAACCTTCGATCCGAGGCCAGAAGGCTTTGGACCGGGCCGCGCATTCTAGTGGTTTTCGCCGCAGCGTCAACCCCCTGATTGGCGACCTCTTTCCCGGTGAACACTCCGCGAGGAGTCGTCTGCCGGGCCGCGCATTCTAGGGGTTTTCGCCGTGGCGTCAACACCTGATTTTGCGGTTTCCCGAAGCAGTCGTTCGAACTTGTCGACCGTCTGCCGGGCCGCGCATTCTAGGGGTTTTCGCCGTGGCGTCAACACCTTTGTTTGCGCGTGGTCCGGTCGGCGAATCGAACATGTCGGTGGCCGACCGGGCCGCGCATTCTAGAGGGTTCCGCCGTGGCGTCAAGCCCCTGTCCTGCGCCCTCTTCGCTGTGCTCTGCCCGTGGGCGGAAGCGGCTGCGAGGGGGGCGCATTGTGCACGGCAACATGCGCTTTGGGAAGGGGGTGGGCGTCACTTGACGGCGACGGCGCGCTTGGCGAATGTCTGAAGCCCTTTCCCGTGAGCCGCCCCCATGTCCCTGCCGGTCCGCCTGCTTGCCGCCGCCGCGCTGTCCGCCGGCCTGTTTTCGACCACGGGCTGCGCCCAGGACGACGGGCGATGGGTCGAAGTGGCCGGCACACGCTACAAGGTGGAGGTGGCGGACGAGGAGGAGGAGCGACGGATGGGGCTGATGTTCCGCGAGACGATGCCGGAGGACGGCGGCATGATCTTCATCCATCCGGACACCCAGCGCCTGGCCTATTGGATGAAGAACACCCGGATACCGCTGGATATCCTTTATTTCGATGAACAGCGCCGGCTGGTGTCGCAGCAGCGCGACGTCCCGCCTTGCGCCCTGGGCGACGGCTGCCCGTCCTACCCGAGCAGTGGCCCGGCGCGGTATGTGCTCGAGCTGAACGCGGGGCAGGCGGCGAAGATCGGCCTCAAGGACGGTGCCGCCATCACCTTCGGCCCCGGAGTCCCGGAACGGGCCGTGGATGCGTCGCGCTAGCGCATCTTCGGACCGCCCCCGTCCCTCCCGGCTGAACGGGGTGCGGCGCAGGGGGTTGTGCCTGCGCGGCGACGCCCGCAGGCTTGGGCCATGAGCAAGGATCGGGACATCGACGAATTCACCCTGCCGGAATGGCGGTCGCTGGCCGCGCTGGCCGATCGGGACGTGCCGCTGCTGGAAAGCGCGCTGCTGATCGCCAGCGACGAATACCCGGATCTGGACCCCATGGCCTGCGAGGCCATGGTCCGCGGCTATGTGGAATCCCTGCGCGAGCATGTGGCGGCCATCGACGGGGCGCCGCAGAAGATGATGGCGATCAACCGGCGCTTGTTCGACGAACTGGGCTTCGCGGGCAATCACGCGGAGTACTACGACCCGCGCAACAGCTATCTGAACGAGGTGCTGACGCGCAGGCTGGGCAATCCGATCTCGCTGGCGCTGATCCAGATCGAGGTCGCGCGCCGACTGGGCGTGCCGCTGGACGGGATTTCCTTCCCCGGCCATTTCCTGGTGCGGCTGCCGGTGGACGAGGGGATGCTGGTAATGGATCCGTTCTATCGCGGCAAGCCGCTGGACACCGAGGATCTGCGCCAGCTGGCGCGGCCGCATGTGGGCGAAGACGTGCCCGACGACACCCTGCTCAGGATGCTGAGCCCGGCGCCGCATCGCGCGATCCTGGCGCGGATGCTGCGCAATCTGCAGACGGTGTATGCCGAGCGCGCGGATTGGCCGCGGGCGGTGCGCTGCGCAGACCGCATCCTGCAGCTGCTGCCGGACACGCCCGAGGCACTGCGCGACCGCGGCCTGGGCTATCTGGCGATGGGGCATCGCGCCGGGGCGCGGCGCGACCTGGGGCTGTACCTGCAGCGCGAGCCGGAAGCGGCGGATGCCGAGGCGATGCGCGAACGGCTGATCGAGGCCGGAGACGGCGGCAGGCTGCACTGACGCAGGCCGCCCCAAGGTAGGCGGCACGGAAGCGGGCGGCGCCGAGGCCGCCTGCGCGCATGCCGGGCGGGGCTCAGACCTCGGTCATCTCGAAGTCGTCCTTGGTCACGCCGCAGTCCGGGCAGGTCCAGGTGTCCGGAATGTCTTCCCAGCGCGTGCCCGGAGCGATGCCTTCTTCCGGAAGGCCCTTGGCTTCGTCGTAGATGAAGCCGCAGACGACGCACATCCAGGTGCGGTAGACCGTGAGGGCGGAGGGGTCGTTCATCGGGTCGTGGTCCTGTTCGTTTGCCGGGTGGAATCGTGGCATTGTCCCATTCCCCACCCGCAGCTGGAAGCGCGCCATGTCCGGTCCCCATTCCTCCACGCCGCCCGCGGCCGATCTGTCGGCGTCGCACGGGGAAGCCGTGGCGGCAGAGCGCGACCTGTCGCGGGACGCGTCTTCGGCAGGAGCGCCACGCATGGCTCCGTCACGGATGGCTCCCTGTTTGAGGGGCCTCTATCTGATCACGCCCGACGAGCCGGACACCGCGCGCCTGCTGGCGCGGGTGGAGGCGGTGGTCGCGCACGCAGCGCTGCTGCAGTTCCGCAACAAGGCCGCGTCGGACGCGCTGCGCGGTGCGCAGGCCGAGGCGCTGGCGGCGCTGTGCGAGCGGCATGGCGTGCCGCTGGTGGTGAACGACGACCTCGCGCTGGCGCGCGCGCTGGGCGCGGGGGTGCACGTGGGCGAGCACGACGCGGGCGTGCGCGCCGCGCGCGAGGCGCTGGGGCCGGGGGCGCTGGTCGGCGCCTCCTGCTATGACGACCCGGACCGGGCGCGCGCGGCGGCGGCGGCCGGTGCCTCCTATGTCGCATTCGGTGCGTTCTTCCCTTCAGGCACCAAGCCGCAGGCGCGCCGGGCCGACCCGGCCCTGCTGCGCGGGGCCGCGGGGCTGGGACTTCCGCGGGTGGCGATCGGCGGCATCACCCCGGACAATGCAGCCGGGCTGGTAGCCGCCGGCGCGGATCTGCTGGCGGTGATCGGCGGCGTGTTCGACGCGCCCGACCCGCCAGCGGCGGCGCAGGCGCTGCGGGCCATGTTCCCAAGCGGGTGAGGATTGCGGGAGGGTCGAGGCTGAAGCCGCTCCTACGCCGATGTCTGACCTTGCGCCCGCAATGACGGGGCCGCGCAGCATCGCAAGCCCGATGCGGGACACCAACACATTTTCTTTTGGACACCAGAACAAGAGCCATTCATGAAGACCGAGCGTTCCCACGAGCTGTTCACCCGCGCCCAGACCCTGATGCCCGGAGGCGTGAATTCCCCGGTGCGGGCCTTCAAGTCGGTGGGCGGCGAGCCGTTCTTCGTGCAGCGCGCGGACGGGCCGTATCTCTACGATGCCGACGGCAACCGCTACATCGACTATGTCGGCTCGTGGGGGCCGATGATCGCCGGCCACAACCACCCGGCGGTGCTGGAGGCGGTGATCCGCACCGCGCGCGACGGGCTGAGTTTCGGCACGCCCAATCCGCTGGAAGTGACCATGGCCGAGGCCATCACCGGGCTGATCCCCAGCTGCGAACTGGTGCGCATGGTGAATTCCGGCACCGAGGCCACCCTCTCGGCGATCCGGCTGGCCCGCGGCGCGACCGGGCGCACGCGCATCGTGAAGTTCGAGGGCTGCTACCACGGCCACGGCGACTCGTTCCTGGTGAAGGCCGGCTCCGGCATGCTCACCCTGGGCGTGCCGAATTCGCCGGGCGTGCCCAAGGCGCTGGCCGACCTCACCGCCACCCTGCCCTACAACGATTTCGATGCGGCCACGCGTCTGTTCGACGACATCGGGGGCGAAGTCGCCGCGGTGATCGTGGAGCCGGTGGTGGGCAACGCCAACTGCATCCCGCCGCGTCCGGGCTACCTGCAACATCTGCGCGAGCTGTGCACACGGCACGGCGCGGTGCTGATCTTCGACGAGGTGATGACCTGCTTCCGCGTGGCGCTGGGCGGCGCGCAGGGGCTGTACGGCGTGACGCCGGACCTCAGCACCTTCGGCAAGATCATCGGCGGCGGCATGCCGGTGGGCGCCTATGGCGGCCGCGCCGACCTGATGACACAGATCGCGCCCAGCGGGCCGATCTACCAGGCCGGCACGCTCAGCGGCAATCCGGTAGCAATGGCCGCAGGCCTGGCGATGCTGACGCTGATCCAGGCGCCGGGCTTCTACGAGACCCTGGACGCGCGCACCGCCAGCCTCTGCGCAGGGCTGGAAGCGGCGGCGGCCGAGGCCGGCATCCCGTTCAGTACCAACCGCGTCGGCAGCATGTTCGGCCTGTTCTTCACCGCCGAGCCCGGCGTGGCGGTGGAGACCTACGCCCAGGCCGTGGCCTGCGACACCGCGCGCTTCAACCGGTTCTTCCACGCGATGCTGGCGCGCGGTGTGTACCTGGCGCCGTCGGCGTTCGAGGCCGGATTCCTGTCGATGGCGCACGACGAGGCGGTGATCGCCGCCACCGTGGACGCGGCGCGTGCGGCGTTCGCGGAGATCGGCTGAGATGGCCACCGACGCCCCTGAGCCGACATCGGCGGGCCGCTCGTACAGTCTGTTCGAGCGGCAGTTCCTGCCGGCGTCGGATCAGGGGGTGCGCTACAAGCTGTACCGGCTGATCTTCCACCACGAAGCGCCGGACGAGCGCAATTTCGATCTGGTGCTGATCGTCGCCATCCTCGCCAGCGTGGCCGTGGTGCTGCTGGACAGCGTGCCCGGGATCAAGGAGCGCTGGCATGGCGTGCTGTACGCGCTGGAGTGGTTCTTCACCCTGCTGTTCACCGCGGAATACGCGCTGCGGCTGTGGACGGTGAAGCGCCCGCTGCGCTATGCGACCAGCTTCTTCGGGGTGATCGACCTGCTGTCGATCCTGCCGACCTTCCTGTCGCTGCTGTTCCCGGCCAGCGTGTCGCTGACCGTGATCCGCATCCTGCGCCTGCTGCGCATCTTCCGCGTGCTGAAACTGGCGGAGTACTCCAGCGAAGCCGGCATCCTCATCCAGGCGCTGCTGCGCAGCCGGCGCAAGATCTTCGTCTTCATCTGCGCGGTGCTGACCATCGTGGTGATCTTCGGCGCGCTGATGTACGTGATCGAAGGCCCGGAGCATGGCTTCGAGAGCATCCCCACCGGCATGTACTGGGCGGTGGTGACGATGGCGACGGTGGGCTACGGCGACCTGTCGCCGGGCACGCCGCTGGGGCGACTGGTGACCTCGGTGCTGATCCTGATCGGCTACAGCATCATCGCGGTGCCGACCGGCATCTATACGGCGGAACTCGCCAGCAGTCTGCGCAGCCAGCGGCGCAGCGTGCGCTGCACCGAATGCGGCCTGCCCGAGCACGAGTCGGACGCCTGGCACTGCCGCAAGTGCGGGAAAGCGCTGCCGGCGCAGGAGCACTGAGAGCCCGGCGTCTGAGCAGACGGCGGGTCGCGGCGCTGTCTGCCGCGGCGGGCTCGGGTTAGCATCGCCGCGAATCCATCGCCAGGCACCGCCGATGCGCCCCGAGCTTCGCCCCGAAACACTCTCCGTCCACAGCGGCAATGCCCCCGACCCCGCGACCGGCGCGGTCGCGCCGCCGCTGCACCTGGCCACCACCTTCGCGCACGGGCCCGCGGGCGAGCGTGTGGCCGGGTTCGAGTACACGCGCGAGAGCAACCCCACCAACGACCGGCTGTGCGAGGCCCTGGCCGCGCTGGAAGGCGGCGCCGCCGCGCTGACCTTCGCCTCCGGCATGGCCGCCCAGGCCGGGCTGCTGGAGTGCCTGCCGTCCGGCGCGCGGGTGCTGATCCCCGACGACTGCTACACCGGCCTGCGCATGCTCTGCCACGAGTATCTGCCCGAGCGCGGCGCGAGCGCGGTCGAAGTCGACATGAGCGACCTGGACGCAGTGCGCGCCGCCTGCGCCGGCGGTGTGTCGGTGCTGTGGATCGAAACCCCGTCCAACCCGCGGATGAAGATCAGCGACATCGCCGCGCTGGCCGAGATCGGCCACGCCGCGGGCGCCCTCGTGGTGGCCGACAACACCTTCGCCACCCCGCTGCTGCAGCGCCCGCTGGCGCTGGGCGCGGACATCGTCATGCACTCCACCACCAAGTATTTCGGCGGACATAGTGATGTGTTGGGCGGCGCACTGGTGTTCGCCCGCCGCGACGAACTATTCGCCAAGGTCGCCCACCGCCTGCACATCGCCGGCGCGGTGCTGGCCCCGTTCAACGCCTGGCTGATCCTGCGCGGCTGCCGCTCCCTGCCCGCGCGCATGGCGATGCACTGCGCCAACGCGCGCAAGGTCGCCGAATTCCTCGCCGCCCACCCCGCCATCGCACGCGTGAACTGGCCCGGCCTGCCCGACCACCCCGGCCACGCCATCGCCGCACGCCAGATGCGCGACTTCGGCGGGATGTTGAGCATCGAACTCCACGGCGGCCGCGACGCCGCGCTGGCGATGGCCGGCAAACTGCGCGTGTTCACCAACGCCACCTCGCTGGGCGGCTGCGAATCGCTGATCGAACACCGCGCCTCGGTGGAAGGCGCCAACCCGCGCTCCCCGCAGAACCTGCTGCGGATGTCGGTGGGGGTGGAGGCAGTGGAGGATCTGGTCGAGGACCTGAGGCAGGCGCTGGATCGGTAAACCGCCCGGTCACGCGCTGCCGAAACGGCCCGCTCGCCGATCAATCGCGCACGCGATTGATTTGGCGGGAGCGGACTCAGGCTTGGCCTGAGTCCGCGACGTCTGAACGACTCCAGGATGCAGTTGTTCAGACCTTCCTTGGAGACGGTGCGCGAATGCGCATGCGGCTTCTTGCTCAAACACCCTCGTCGTCGGGGTCGTAGCGCGCGGCGCTGCGGATCTGGTCCATGTCGAAGCCGCGGCGGGCGAGCAGTTCGCCGGCCTTGCGGCGGATGGCGGGGTCGTCGAGGCGGCCGCCGTAGCGGCGCAGGACCAGTGCGCGGGCGTTCTCGTGCCAGTCGCCGTCGTAGGTGTCCATCGCCGCGGCGATGGCCTCGCGGTCCAGGCCGTGGGTGCCCAGTTCGGCGCGGATGTGCATCGGGCCGTAGCCGCCGTTGGCGCGGCTGCGCACCAGTTGCTCGGCGAAGCGGGTCTCGCTCTGCCAGCCTTCGGCGCTCATCCGCTCGACCGCGGCTTCGGCCTGCTCCTGCTCGATGCCGCGCGCGGCCAGTTTGCGGGTCAGCTCGCGGCGCGAGTGCTCGCGACGGACCAGCAGGCCCAGCGCGCGCTGCTCGGGGCTGAGTTCCGGACGCCGGCGGCGACGCGGCGCGGGCGCCTCGGCCGTGGCGCCCTCTTCCGGCGGCGGCGCGTCGTCGCGATCGGGCGGGTCAGCCTGCATCTGGTCCCGTGTCTTGCCCTGGCCTGCGCGCGTATCGCCTCAGCGCGGCAGCAGCCGCTGCTGGGCGCGCTTCTTCGCGGTCAGGTTGAGGATCTCCACCAGGGCGGAGAAGCCCATCGCGAAATAGATGTAACCCTTGGGCACATGCGCTTCGAAGCCTTCGGCGACCAGGAACACGCCGACCAGCACGATGAAGGCCAGGGCCAGCATCTTCACCGTCGGATTGGCGTCGATGAACTTGCCGATGGGCGTGGCGGCCAGCAGCATCACGGTCACCGCGACCAGGATCGCCGCCACCATCACCGGAGTCTGGTTGGCCATGCCGACCGCGGCGATGACCGAGTCGAGCGAGAACACGATGTCGATCACCGCGATCTGCGCGATGACGGCCCAGAACACGGTCCTGGGCTTGGTGTCGATGTCTTCTTCCTCGCCCTCGCCAGCCAGGATGTCGCGGATCTCGCCCACGCCCTTCACCAGCAGGAAGCCGCCGCCGAGGATCAACACCAGATCGCGCACCGAGATGCCCTGGCCGAAGAGCGAGAACAGGTCGACGGTGAGCCCGGCCAGCCAGGCCAGGGTGAGCAGCAGCGCAATGCGGGTGATGCAGGCCACGGCGATGCCGAACTTGCGCGCCTTCTCGCGCGACTGGTACGGCAGCTTGCTGACCGCGATCGAGATGAACACCAGATTGTCGATGCCGAGAACGATCTCGATCGCGCTGAGGGTGATCAGGGTGATCCAGGTCTGCGGATCGGTGAGCAGTTCCATCATGGTGTGGGGTCTCGCGGAGAACCGACGCGGCTGCGGCGGATCGTCATGGGTCGGAAGGCTCCGGCCGCGAGGTCGGGGCCGGAAACCTGGAGGGAGCGGCCCGGAAGCCGGGCGCCGCGGTCAGAGGTAGCGGTCGGCGAGGATCAGGCCCCAGACCAGCAGCACGTTCATCATCAGCACGAACACCGCCGCCGAGCCCATGTCCTTGGCGCGGCCGGCCAGCTCGTGGAATTCGGGGCCGTAGCGTTCGATCACCGCCTCGATCGCCGAGTTCAGCAGCTCCGCGGCCAGCACCAGCAGGGCGCTGCCGATCATCAGCGAGCGCTCCACGGGGGTCTGACCGAGCCACAGCGCGGCTGGCGCCAGCACCAGCAGCAGGTAGACCTCCAGCCGGAACGAAGACTCGTGCAGCCAGGCCGCACGCAGGCCCTGCAGCGACCAGATGGTGGCCTTGACGATGCGTCCCGGGGTGCGCGGCAGGTGGCCGGTACTGTCAGCCACGGCGGGCAGCCTCGTGACGGCCAAGCGCACGGCGAGCGGCCGCGTGGCCGGTCGAAGGGAACGGAGAAGCCGGCATCGGTCTGTCCGGGTCGGGCCACGGTTGCGGCGGAAGCCGGCGATTTTGCCATATCGCGTCGTGCCGCACGGGACGCCGCCCAGCATGCCCTGCCCGCGATGCCCTGCCCGCCATGCCGGGTGGCGGAACAGCGGGCAGGCTCAGCCGCGCAGGATGAGAATGGCCTCGAAGCCGCCGCCCTCGCTGTTGGCGAGCTGGAGCCGGCCGCGGTGGATCGCCGCCACCCGCGCCACGCCGGCCAGCCCCAGGCCGCTGCCGGGGCCGCCGCGGGCGGCATCCACCCGGTGGAAGGGCCGGCCCAGGGCCTGGAGGGTCTCTGTCGGCACCCCCGGCCCGCGGTCGCGCACACTCAGCCGCCAGCCGCGGGCCGCTGCGCAGCCGGCATCGCGCGCGGCGGCGGCCTGTCGCTTGGCATGGCGAGCACGGCCGTCCGGGTGCGCAAGGGCGTCGGTGTCGATGGCGATCTCGGCCTCGAACGGCGCCGCACCGTGGCGGGCGGCGTTCTCCAGCAGATTGTCGACTGCGCGGCGCAGCGCCAGCGGCCGGCCGCGGAGCGCTGCGGCCGGCGGCAGGCGCAGGGTCCAGTCGCGGCCTTGCCGGGCCTGATCGGCCGCGGCGGCCTGCAGCAGCAGGGCCAGGTCGATGTCCTGTTCGGGTTCGTCGCGCCCGTCGCGCACGTAGTCGATGAACTGGCCGACCATCGCGTCCAGTTCGTCGATATCGCGCTCCAGATCGCCCTCCAGCGCGCGGCGCGCGGCGGTGCCGGCGGCGTCCTGCCCGGTCTCGGCTTCGAGCAGGGCGATGGCGTAGCGCATCCGTGCCAGCGGCGTGCGCATATCGTGCGACAGGCCGGCGAGCATCAGCTCGCGGTCGCGGGCCGCGGCGGCGGTGCCCTCGGCGGCGGCGGCCAGGGCGCGGTGCAGGGCATGGATTTCCTCGCTCGCCCCCGCGGCAGGCGGGGGCGGAGCCTCCCCGGCGACGATCCCGGGCGCCGATTCGGCCAGCGCGCGCAGCGGCCGGGTCAGGCCGCGCGCGAACCAGGCCGCGGCCAGCAGCAGCAGGGCACCCACCGCCAGCACCGACAGCACCGCGCCGCGGCGGAAGGGCTCGCCGCCGCCCAGCACCGGCACGCCGATCCAGCCGCCCGGCCCGCTCTGGGCGACCGGCTGCGCGCGGATCCACAGCCAGGCCGGCTGACCGTCGAGGCGCAGCGGGCGATCCGGCAGGCGCTCGTCGAGCTGTGCCTCGATCCGGCCGAGCAGCGGGATGCCCGGCCGGCCCTCGTTCGGCGGCCGGGGGCGCCAGTCCAGGCCCAGCGCCTGCAGCTGCGCGAGGGCGGCGGCGCGGTCGCGGCCGGCGAGCAGGGCATCGGCCGCCACCACCTGGGTGTGCAGCGCACGGGCGATATTGCGTGCGTTCTGTTCGCGACCGGCGACGCCGAGCAGGCCGAGCGTGGTCAGCAGCGCGGTGCTCACCACCGCGACCAGCAGCCACAGCACCCGGCTCTGCAGCCGACGCGGCCTCATGCCGGCCGCTCCGGGCTGGACGGCTGCTCGGGCACGAACACGTAGCCGCTGCCCCACACGGTCTGGATCCAGCGTGGCTGTCTCGCGTCGTCTTCGACCAGTTTGCGCAGGCGGCTGATCATCACGTCCATGCTGCGGTCGAAGGCCTCGTGCCCGCGCCCGCGCGCGGCGCTCATCAGCTGGTCGCGGGTGAGGGTCTGCCGCGGGCGCTGCACCAGCGCGGCGAGCACCGCGAATTCGCCGGTGGTGATGCGCAGGTCCTCGCCGTCGCGGACCAGCGTGCGCGCGCCCAGGTCGAGCACGCAGCGGCCGAAGCGCACCTGCCCGCCGTCTTCCTTCGGCGCGCCCGGCGTGGGGCGTCCGCGGCGCAGCACCGCGCGGATCCGCGCCACCAGCTCGCGCGGGTTGCCGGGCTTGGGCAGGTAGTCGTCGGCGCCGATTTCCAGGCCGACGATGCGGTCGATCTCGTCGCCCTTCGCGGTCAGCATGACCACCGGCGTCTCCACGCCCTGCCCGCGCAGGCGACGGCAGATCGACAGCCCGTCCTCGCCGGGCAGCATGAGGTCGAGCACGATCAGATCGACATGGTGCCGCGACAGCTGCCGGTCCAGCTCGCGACCGTCGCCCGCGGCCAGCGTCTCGAAACCCTGCTGCTGCAGGTAGCGCAGCAGCAGATCGCGCAGGCGCAGGTCGTCGTCGACCACCAGGATGCGCGGCGCGGACTCGGCTGCGGCGTCGGTCATGCGGCTTCGCTCCTGCGGATCAACCCTCGCGCCGGAGGGGACCGGGTCATTCTCGCCGCGCCGGCGACGGCCGCAAGCGCCGGCCCGGTACGCGAGATGTAAATGAATGTGTCGCGCCGCGCCGCGCGACATCTCCGTTCGCATTCGCGCGCGCGAGGGATACACCTTGCGGGCGGGTCGGGGCGCAGCCTGTTCCTGCAGCGAAGGCCGCTGCCTGCCTTGCCCGCATCGCGAACTCCCCACCCTCCACGAGGTCATGCCCATGCACATTCGACGCTCACCCACGGCGGCTGCACCGCGCCGGATCCGCCGGCGCACGCTCGCGCTGGCCCTGTTCGCCACGCTGGCCGCAGCCACCGCGCTCACCGCGGTGTCCGCGCCGCGCATCGCCCGCGACGCCGGCTTCACGCCGCCCACCGCCGCCGAACTCGGCCTCTCCGCCGCCCACGCCCGCGAGTGGGACGCGCTGCGTCAGGAGACCCTCGCCCTGCGCGCGGTCTCCCGCGAAGAACTCGGCGGCGGCCTGCGCGAGTTCCGCGGCCTGCTCGACACCGCAGACCCCGACCTGCGCGCATTCACCGCCGAGTCGCAGCGCCGCTTCGACGCGCACCTGGCCGAGACCCGCGCGCTGCGCGAGAAACAGCTCGACCTCTACGAATCGCTGCCCCCCGCCGAGCAGGCCCGCGTGCGCGCGGCGATGGCCCAGCGCCTGGACCGTCTGGGCCGTCTGCGCCAGGAACTGATGGCCCGCTTCGGCGCGCAGGTGCCCTGATTCGCGGGAAGGCCTCGGGCCGCACTGCGCAGACCACTTCACCCGCGACGGCGACGGCAGCGTCGCCGGGCCAGCGCAGCACCATCGATGCCCCGGACTCGACGCCCGCAACGCACGCACCGGGACCCGCTGACCGCCATTGCCCGCTGGGCGCGTGTCCTCTGCGGAGACACCCCTCTTCCGCAACGCGAAGGAAACGCTCATGGCCTGGCAGGTTCTCCCGCAACGCACCAAGGACATGGCGGTGCACGCCGTGCTCATCCCCGGCTCCGATCGCGGCCAGGTGCTGTACTTCGGCGGCTACCGCGTCGACGACACCCACCGCTACGACGTGCTCACCCAGACCGTGGTCGACATTCCCGCGGGGCAGTCGCCGGACTACAACATCTTCTGCAGCGGGCACGCGTTCCTCGCCGACGGACGGGTGCTGGTGGCCGGCGGCCAGCTGCACCTGTACGACGAGAACGACAGCGAGATCTTCCCGCCGCCGACCGAAACGCCCGGCGAGATCGAGCACGCCATCCACGGCGGCATGAACTGGGGCGGCGAACGTCGCAGTTCGATCTACAGCCCGCTCGCCGGCACCTGGCAGGAAATCCAGCCGATGCACCTGGATCCGGCCAACAATCCCGAGTCGGGCGGACGCTGGTACCCGACCCTGGTCACGTTGTCCAACGGCGACGTGCTGGCGGTCGGCGGCCACCCGGACCTGCGCGAGGACTATCCCGATCACGACAACCACCGGCACAGCAACAACGTGCCGGAACGCTATTCGCTCTCCACCGGCCAGTGGGTCGCGCTGTACGGCAATCCGCCGACCACCGCGCAGAAAACCGCGGACGATGCGGCATGGGATTACGACTACCAGCGCACCCATCTGCTGCCCAACGGCCGGGTGTTCTTCGCCAATCCGGTGCGCGGGCGCAACCGCACCTACGACCCGTGGAACGGCGCCTTCTACGACTCGCCGTCGATCGCGCCGCCGTCCGACGACAAATATCAGGGCATCTCGGCGGCCTGGACCTCGGTGATGCTGCCGATGCTGCACGGCGAAAGCTTCCGGCCGCGGGTGCTGCTGTTCGGCGGACAGACCGCGCAGCGCATCGACCTGGGCGTGGCCGAGAACCAGATGCAGTGGGTCCAGGCCGGCAATCGCGAATGGGCCGGCACTCCGCCGACGCGCAATTTCTCCTGCCCGGTGCTGCTGCCGACCGGACAGGTGTTCTTTTCGGGCGGAACCAGCGGAGGCGGCGACGACCAGGCCAACGGCGTGCGCGAGGGCGAGCTGTACACGCCGGGCATCAACTGGAACACCGGCCAGTACACCGGCAGCGAGAGCTGGGACACGGTGGAAGCGGCGAGCGTGGTGCGCCACTACCATTCGGTCGCGCTGCTGCTGCCGGACGGCACGGTGTGGACCGCGGGCTCCAACGGCCCCACCGACGACCCGCAGGGCACCGACCCGGGCCAGCGCGAGCTGCGTATCGAGATCTGGCGCCCGCCCTATGCCGATCAGGCCGGCCGGCCCACCATCACCAAGAGCCCGCGCAGCATCGGCTACGGCTACCAGTTCCTCATCGACACGCCGCAGGCCGGCGCGATCCGCCGGGTCGCGCTGATCCGCTGCGGCTCCTGCACCCACGGCTTCAACCCCGACCAGCGCTACCTGAGCCTGAGCTTCAGCCAGGTCGACGGCAACACCCTGCGCGTGCAGGCGCCGGCCAGCGGCGACATCGCGCCGCCCGGCTACTACATGCTGTGGATCGTCGACGACCAGGGCCGCCCCTGCCAGCTCGCGCCCTTCATCCGCGTGTGCAAGCAGAAGTGCTACATCACCGCCGACGTCTCCACCTATTCGATCCACGAGGTCGACGCGCTCGGCCCGCCGTCCAACTTCAACAATGCGCTGTTCGTGGTCTACGACGGCTTCCTGCCGGACGAGATCGTCGGCGCGCCTGCGCGCAGCATCGCCTGGAAGGAAGGCGGCAGCGTCCCGGGCATGGATGCGACCTTCGGCGCGCCGCTGTACGAGGGCAACCCGCAGGCCAAGGACATCGCCCAGCGCATCGCCTTCCCGGTCAAGGTCTCGTTCTCGTCGATCAGCGCATTCGATCAGGTGCCGGAGCCGCCGGGTTTCCGCGACGCGATCTTCACCGCGACCCTCGGCGATTTCAGCTGCAGCACGCCGCTCACGCTCAGCCTCAAGGAAAACCCGCGGATGAGCGACGGCAATCCGCACTGGCTCAGCACCGACCTGCGGGTGTTCAAGACCAAACCAGGCGAGAGCTTCACCGGCGGCGTCGCGCACGGCAGCGGCGGCAACGCGCCGTATGCGTATATCCAGGCGCTGCTGCAGGCGTACAACGGGCCGCAGCAGGGCGATGTGCATCCCTTCGACCTGCTGCCGACCGATCAGGAAAGCAATCGCCTGGCGCTGTACTCCGAAGACGCGCAGGGCAACCCGGTCTACAACTACGCCATCGCGCGGGTGCGCATGCGCGCGCCGCAGGACATCGACGCGGTGGACGTGCGGGTGTTCTTCCGGCAGTGGACCACCGGCTGGACCGCGCTGACCTACGGCGACCCGGCCGCGGCCTCCGGCAGCTACCGGCGTCACGGCGACGGCCCGGGCGCGACGCCGCTGCTCGGGATCGAAGGCGGCGAGATCAACAACATCCCCTGCTTCGCCGAGCCGCGCAAACCGGACATGGAGGACCAGACCGACATCCACAACCGGCGCACGCTCGAAGGCGACGGCGAGAACGAGGTCCATGCCTATTTCGGCTGCTGGCTGGACATCAACCAGGATGTCGCGCGGTTCCCGCTGTCGCCGCAGAACAACGGCCCCTACGCGGGCAACCTCAAGAGCATCCAGGAACTGATGCGCGGCCTGCATCAGTGCTTGGTGGCGGAGATCCACTACACCCCCGACCCGATCCAGATCGGCGCCACGCCCTCGTCCTCGGACAACATCGCCCAGCGCAACATCCTGCTGGACGAGTCCGACAACCCCGGCGGCTTCGCCTCGCATCTGGTCCACCACACCTTCGAGCTGAAGCCCTCGCCGCAGACCTTCCCGCCGCCGCAGTTCGCGGCGATGGCCGGTGGCACCGCCGCGCGCATGCACCCCGACGAGCTGGCGATCCACTGGGGCAAGCTGCCGCGCGACAGCCAGGTCACCCTGTACTTGCCGCAGCTGGATGTCGACGCGATCGTGCGCCAGGCCGCGCTGCGCGCGAACCCGGGCAATATCGCAAAGGCCGGCCCCGGCACCCTGCGGCTGACCGTCACCGACGCCTGCTACATCCCGCTGCCGGGGCCGCTGCCAAAGAACATCGCCGCCCTGCTCAGCGTGCAGCTGCCGCCGACCGTGGTGAAAGGCCAGCGCTACAGCGTGGTGGTGCGGCAGGTCGACGGCCGGCGCCTGCGTGTGCTCGGCGCGACCCAGTTCGACATCCACGTGCGCACCGCCGACGTGATCCTGCCGCGCCTGGAGCGCAATCTCTCGGTGCTGCGCCACATCGATGCGGCGATTCCCGACGACAACCGCTGGGCTCCGGTGTTCCAGCGCTACATCGGCGAGCTGGCCGACCGCGTGCGCGCGATGGGCGGCGACCCCGAGCGGATCGCGGCCGACCCCACCGGGCACGGCGGGCACCCGCCGGCGCGGCCCGACCGCCCGGACCGTCCCGAGCGGCCCGACCCGGACGGGCGTCATGTGGTCACCGGCCGGGTGGTGGAGCTGCTGTACGACTGCTTCGGCGCGTTTGAAGGCTTCGTGCTGGAAGACTGCACGCATCGCTACCGGTTCCCGGCCTGCGAACGCGGGATCGAGAAAGTGGTGCGCCGCGCCTGCCGCCACCGCAGCCGGGTCAGCGTGATCGCCACCGCCGCGCCGAAGAAGACTGCCTTCGCCGACAAGCGCGAGGCCGCGGCGCAGGCACAGGCACAGGCACCGACCAGGATCGAGGCCAAGGCCGCGCTCGCGGCGCGCAGCGAAGCGGGCACGCACGAGCCGCATCAATACGAGACCCACGCGCACGAGACCCACGCCCGCGCCGAGAGGCCGGCCGACGCGTCCCGGGCGCTGCAGCGCAGCGAGATCGCCGATGCCCTGGCACAGCGCATCGAACAGTCCGCGGGCTCGGGCAAGGCCAGCGCCGAGCGCATCCGCATCCTGCGCATCGTGGTGCACTGCTGCGGCTGAGGCGGCTCCGGCCTGTTGCGCCCCGCCTGTTGCGGCCCCGCACCGGGCGGTGGCTGCTCGTGTACGCTTCCGTGCACGCAACGCACACCGACAGGGAGATCGCAGGATGCACGCCGTCATGCCACCGCGACCGGACCACGCCACGTCCACACAGCACAGGGCCGGGGCGCCACCGTGGCCGGGCCTGCGCGTTCTTGCCCTCGCCTGCACGCTCACCCTGCTCGCCGGCTGCGGCAGCACGCCGGTCCGCGAGGACATCCCGCCGTTCCGCGCCGCGGCGGCCACCGCCGACCAGCAGACCGCGCAGGCCTTCGCCGATATCAACGCCTTTCTGCGCGAACGGCAGATCGACCGTGCGGTCACCCAGCCCACGCTCAACGAATCGCTGTTCTTCACCCCGCTGGCGGACGAGGACGTGGCCAAGTGGGGGCGCGCGTTCGCGCTGATCGATGCCTACGGCGCCTCGCTGGAAAAACTCCTCGATCCGAAGCGCCGCAGCGATGTGCAGCAGGAGCTGGTGGGCCTGGGCGATGCCATCGGCCGGCTCGACGACAGGCAACTGCCCAGCGGCGTGTCCGCGGGCTTCGCCACCCTGGGCGGGCTGCTGCTGCAGATGAAGACCGAGCGCGACGCCATGGCTGCGATCCGCCGCGCCGACCCCGGCGTGCAGGCGGTCTTCTCCTCGATGATGACCGCCATCGGCACGGCCCCGGACGACGCCATCCGCGGCACCGTGCGCACCTCCTGGAACCAGATACTGGCCGAACGTTCGGTCGATTTCCTGCGCGCGCAGGGCGAGAGCGCCAAGCGCGCGGTGGTGCTGGACTACGTCGCCACGCTCGACAAGCGCGATGCGCAGGACCGTTCTCTGGCGGCGCTGCGTCGCTCGATCGGCCTGCTGGCCAGCGCGCATGCCTCGCTGGCCGCCGGCAGTCCGGAAGGCGCGGGCACCATGCTGCAGATGGTGCAGCGCGAATACGCCGCCTGGAGCGCCCAGCGCGAGGCCATCGAACAGGACCGCGCCGCGGGCGCACAGGGAGCCACGCCATGAACGCCGTCGTCACCCAGCAGACCAGCGTCAACACCGACATCAAGGCGCTTCACGACAGCCTGATCGCCCAGCACAAGGCGCTGTCGGACCGTCTGGCGGTGACCACCACCGCCGACGACGCCGAGGCCATCGTGCGCGAGATGCAGGAGGTCAACTTCCGGGTGATGATGAGCGGCAGCCTGCTGTTCAAACAGACCACCGCCGCCATCGACACCCAGCTGCAGAGCGTGGTCGACGCCAGCGCCGATCTCGAGAAAGCGATCGCCCAGGCCGACAGGATCAACGACATCATCAAGGCCACCAGCAAGTTCCTCGGGCTGGTGGACAAGGTGCTGGACAAGATCAAGCTGGCGTGACGCCGCCGCGCGTCACGCAACGCAGCGGCCCCGGCCTCAGCCCCGCCGGCGCGGCGCACCCGCCGGCTGATGCGCGCTGAGCACGTTGCCGTCGGGGTCGAGGAAATCGAAGGTCAGGCCGCCGTCGGGCGCCTCGCTCACCGGCACCACGATCTCCACGCCCTGCGCGGCCAGGGCTTCGGCGGTGTCGTCGATGCCGCCGTCCAGCGCGAACACCACCACCGGGCTCTCGCCCGGCCTGGCCGGGCGCTGGATGAAGACCAGGCTGGTCTCGCCCAGCTCGGCCAGCGCGAACGGCCCGTCGTGGCCGTCGATCGCCACCACCGGCAGGCCAAGGGTGTCGCGATAGAAATTCACCGTGCGCTCCAGCACGGAGACGAAGAACACGATGGCGCCGATACGGGCGTGGTCGAACATGGCAGGACTCCTGAAGGCGGGTGAAAGACGGAAGGGGATGCGCCCCGCCCGGCACGGCTGCCGCGCGGACGTAGTCAGGAGTTGCCGCCGGCCCGCGATCCGTGAGCAGCTCGGTCGTCGTGCCGGTCGTCGCCCGCGCCATCGCTCGGGCCATCGCCTTGGCCCGCAGGCCGGCGCCCCGCGGCGAGCGCGCCCGACCGGGCCGGGCGCAGCACCAGCAGATGCCCATCGACATCGTGGGTGCCGAGTCCGGGCGCGACCGATGCCGGCGTGTCGTGTCCCTGCCGGGCCGCCAGCGCGGCCTTGAGTGCGCGTCGCACCAGGCCGAACTGCAGGTCCACGCTGCGGGCGGGGTCGCGCACGTAGGCGAGCGCCAGCGCCTCCGCGCGCAGCGCGGGCGCGAGCGTGCCCAGCGCGCGCCGGATCGTGCTCAGGCGCTGGCGGAAGGCGGTGTCGGCGATGCCGAGCACGCAGCGGATCTCCTCGGCATTCAGGCCATGCAGGGCAAGCACCGCGACCCGGCGTGCCGAAGGCGGCAGCGCCGCCAGCAGCGCGGTGCGCGCAGGCGATGTCCGCAGCGGCGCAGACAGGCCATGCGCTGCGTGGTCAGGCGCATCGTCCGACGGCAGGGCCACAGGGTGCTCGCACAGCGCCACCGCCGCTTCCCGGCGCCGTCGGCGCGCGGCGCCGCGCGCCTGCATCAGCGCCAGATTGCGGACCGTGCCGGCCAACCACGCGGGGTCGTCGCGGCCCTGCTCCAGGCCGGCCAGCAGCGCGTCCTGCAGCAGATCCTCGGCCTCGTCGGCACGGCGCGCGCAGCGGCGCGCGGTGGCCTGCAGGCGGCGGTAGGCGTCGAGGTCCATGGCCGGCGCGCGCGGGCTCAGTCCTGCACGCCGTCGCCGTCGCCAAAGATCGCCACCCCGCGGCTGCCGTCGGGCTTCACCCAGCCGCGGTACATGCCGGCGGTATTGAAGGGCATGGCGATATTGCCTTCGGCATCCAGCGCGATCGCGCCGCCGTCGCCGCCCAGGCGCGGCACCTCGCCGTTGACCACCGCCTCGGCGGCCACCGCCAGACTGTCGCCGCGATAGGCCATGCGCGCGCAGATGTCGTGCGCGACCGCAGCGCGGATGAAGAACTCGCCCCAGCCGGTGCCCGAGACGCCGCAGCGCTCGTCGGCCCAGGTGCCGGCACCGATCACCGGGGAGTCGCCGATGCGGTTCCAGCGCTTGTTGGTCATGCCGCCGGTGGAGGTGGCCGCGGCGATGCGGCCCTGCGCATCGAGCGCGACCGCGCCCACGGTGCCGAAGTACTGGCCGCGCAGGTCGTCGGCCTGCGCGGCCGCAGGCGTGCGCTCGCGTTCGCGCGCCTGCTCCAGCTGCTGCCGGCGCGCATCGGTGTCGAACCAGGCATTCGGCACGCGCTCCAGCTCCGGCAGGGTGTCGGCGAAGGCTTCGGCGCCGTCGCCGGCCAGCATGACGTGCGCGCTGCGCTCCATCACCGCGCGCGCCAGCAGCACCGGGTGGCGCACCGTGCGCACGCCGGCCACCGCGCCCGCGCGGCGGGTGTGGCCCTCCATCACCGAGGCGTCGAGCTGGTGCCCGCCGTCGGCATCGAACACCGCCCCCTTGCCGGCGTTGAAGCGCGGCGAGTCTTCCAGAATCAGGATCGCCGCTTCCACCGCGTCCAGCGCCGAGCCGCCGCGGGCGAGCACCGCGTGGCCGGCATCCAGCGCGCGGTTGAGGTCGGCGCGGATCGCGGCCTCGTCCTCGGCGCTCAGCCGGTCGCGGGTGATCACCCCGGCGCCGCCGTGGATCACCAGCGCGGTGCGCGGCGCGGAGCGGGATTCGGCGGTGTCGGTCGCGGGCGAGGCGCTGGTCTCGGTCATGGCGGCGAACGCGGTGGCGGACGAGAGGGCACACAGGGCGAAGAGCGCTGCCGAGGCCGCGTCGCGAAGACGGGCGATGCGGCGGTTCGGTACAGGCGTGGGCATCGTTCGCATCGGCGGCTCCGGCGGGGATGAAGCCGGAGCATAGCCCGATGGACGGGCCTGCGGGCGGCGCGTGCGTCGCTGCGGCGCGCACCGGTTTTCGTACACTGTGCCGATGAAGACCTATCTCGTCGGCGGCGCGGTGCGCGACCGTCTCCTCGGCCTGCCCTGCGGCGACCGCGACCATGTCGTCGTGGGCGAAACGCCCGAATCGATGCTCACCGCCGGCTTCCAGCAGGTGGGCCGCGATTTCCCCGTGTTCATCCACCCGCAGACCGGCGAGGAGTACGCCCTCGCCCGCACCGAGCGCAAGTCCGCGCGCGGGCACACCGGCTTCGTCGTCCACGCCTCGCCCGAGGTCACGCTGGAGGACGACCTGATCCGCCGCGACTTCACCATCAACGCCATCGCCGAAGCGGCCGACGGCACGCTGGTGGATCCGTTCGACGGCGCGCGCGATCTCGAAGCGCGGGTGCTGCGCCACGTCGGCCCGGCCTTCGTCGAGGACCCGCTGCGGGTGCTGCGCGCGGCGCGGTTCATGGCACGGTTCGCGGCGCTGGGTTTCACCATCGCGCCGGAGACCCAGGCGCTGATGCGCGCGATGGTGGCGGACGGCGAACTGGCCGAGCTCACTCCCGAGCGGGTCTGGAAGGAGCTGTGCGGCGCGCTGCGCACCCCGCGGCCCTCGGCCTTCCTGCGCAGCCTGCACGACTGCGGCGCGCTGGCGGTGGTGCTGCCGGAAGTCGACGCGCTGTACGGCGTGCCGCAGCGCGCGGAGTTCCATCCGGAAGTCGATACCGGCGTGCATACCGAACTGGTCTGCGACATGGCCGCAAAGCTGGCGCCGGGCGATGACCTGATCGGCTTCGCCGCGCTCACCCACGACCTCGGCAAGGCGCTCACCCCGAAAGACGAGCTGCCCAAACATCACCGCCACGAAGAACGCGGGCTGGAACCGCTGGAAGTGTTGTGCGCCCGGCTGAAGGTGCCGGCCGCGCACCGCGCGCTGGCGGTGTCGGTGTGCCGCGACCATCTGCGCGTGCACCGCATCGACGAACTGCGCGATGGCAGCGTGCACGACCTGATCGCCGCCAGCGACGGTTGGCGCCAGCCGCAGCGCATCGCCCAACTGGCGCTGGCCTGCGAGGCCGACAAGCGCGGCCGGACCGGCTACGAGGACGCGGACTACCCGCAGGCCCGCGAACTGCAGCGCGCGCACGCCGCCGCACTGCAGGTGCGCGCGGCCGATGTCATCCGTGAAGGCATGCAAGGCCCGGAGATCGCCGATGCCATGCGCCAGGCGCGGATCCGCGCGATCCGCCAAGTGCGCAGTGGGCCGGACAAGGCCTCGCCCGGTCCTTTGGCCTGAAACCCTCCTGCGTCGGGCACCGCACCGCGTGGTCGGGCCTGAAGGCCCTGCTGCGAGACAACGGCTGCCGTAGGAGGCCTTCGACGTGGTCGGGCCTGAAGGCCCTCCTACGGGACGACGGCTGCCGTAGGAGGGCCTTCAGGCCCGACCCGAACGACAACCCCGCGACGATGGCCGCTCGATCGCACCCTCGACGCACCCTCGATCGCACCGTCCGACCGCACCGTCTGATCGCGCACGCAATCGCACGCACCACCGCGCATTCAATCGCGCCGTCGCCCGCCGTCGAAATGCAGCAGCGCATCGCGCCACGGCGTGAGCCGCGTGCCCAGGCCGGCAATCACGCCCAGCGTATTCGCCAGCGCATCGGCGCGGTCGGCCATGCGGTCGACGGTCAACGCGCCCTGCAGGTATTCCAGGCCGATGCCCATCAGCACCAGCATCACGCCCACGCTCAGCAGCGAACGCCAGCGCGGGTACAGCTGCACCGCGCCCGCGGCCAGCGCGGCGTAGACCAGGAAGTGCTGCAGCTTGTCGCTGCCCGACGGCAGGCTGCCCAGATCCGGCGCAGGCGCGAGCGACAGCGCCACGGTCACGGCCACGCCCGCACACCACAGCGCGGCCCAGAGCAGCGGCCGACGGAAGGGTTTCATCGAGCGCCCGAAGCGCAGACTGACGACCGGCCCGTTCACAGCCGGAAACTCAGGTCGCCCACCAGGAACGCGTGCGCCAGGCTGGCGTCGCGGCTGAAGCCGATCGCCTGGAAACGCTCGCCCATCTCGCCCGGCAGGGTGAGTTTCTTCGCCTGCTGGCGCAGCGCATGGTGGGCGACTTCATCGGCGCTGGCCGCCTCGTGCGCCGCCAGCCTGCGATCCAGACCGTTGCCGATCAGGAACGAGGCCTGATTGCAGTAACCGTCGAAATCGAAGCCGGCGCCGGTGCCGGCCTCGGCCACCGCGGTGAAGTCCACCGAGGCGGTGATGTCCTGCAGGCCGAGATTCGCCAACACGTCCTCGACCAGGCGATGCCGGTGGAACGCGCGCAGCGTGCCGTCGCCGCGTCGCGGGTCGTAGTACTCACGACGCGGGTAACCGTAGTCGATCAGCAGGATCGCGCCGCTGCGCAGGCCGCCGATCACCGCCTGCAGCCAGTACGGCAGCTGCGGCAGCACCTCGGAGCGGTAGCCTTCGGCGAAGTCGTGCCCGCACTGGCGCTCGAGATGGCGCACCGCGGCCGACAGCAGCGCATCGGCCGGGCGATCGATCCGGCGCAGGCGCCCGTCCGCGCCCACGGTGACGTGCTCCTCGTACACCTCGCCGCCGAGCAGCGCGAAGCGCGAGGTCGGCAGCGCATCCAGCACTTCGTTGGCGAACACCACGCCGTTCCAGTCCTGCGCCACCGGACCATCCAGCCAGTGCACGCGTGCGAACAGCGCCGGCGCCAGCCGCGCGCGCAGCCGCTCGCGCTGGCGCTCGCGCAGGTCGGCGCTGGGTTCGAGGATCAGGTAATGCCGCGGCAATGCCTGCAGAGCCTGCAGATGCTCCAGCGCGGCCTCGGCGAAGGCGCCGCTGCCGCCGCCGATCTCAAGGAAGTCCGCATCCGGACCGCACTGCGAGAGCGCAGGTGCCAGCGCCTCGGCGACACATTCGGCGAACAGCGGCCCCAGCTCGGGCGCGGTGACGAAGTCGCCCGCGGCGCCGAGCTTGGTGGCGCCCGCGCTGTAATACCCCAGACCCGGCGCATACAGCGCCAATTCCATGAACCGCCAGAACGGCAGCGCACCACCGTTGCCGTGGATCTGATCGCGGATCAACGCCTCCAGCCGTGCGCTGTGGGCATGCATCTCGGCCGCGAGCCGTTCAGCGGCCTCGGCGGAGGAAGCCTCGGCGGAGGGAACAGGGGCGTCGTCGGACATGCGGCGGCTCGTGAAGGCGTCGCCACAGCATAGCGAATCCGCGCTGCGCGCGGCTCAGGCCTCATCGTTGTGGCCCGCGTCGCGCGCTTCCTCACGCATCTGCCTGCGCGCGAACCACCACAGGTAGACGCCGACGAACACGATGAACCCCAGACCGCCCAGGGTCATCCAGCCGACGGGCCTGGCGAACAGTTCGGTGAGTACAGGATGCATGGGACACGTCTCTGGAAAGGACCGGCATCAGCCTGCGCGCATTGCGCCGGGACCGGATTGATCGCGATCAAAACCCGGGCAAGGCTTGCATCGGACCCCGCCTGTGCGAGCATGGCCGCCCGCACGCGAGGACGCTGCCATGGCCCACGACCGCCCCGTCGCCCTGATCACCGGCTCCGCGCGCCGCATCGGCGCGCACATCGCCCGCAGCCTGCACGCCGCCGGCTACGATCTGGCGCTGCACGCGCGGCATTCGCGGGACGAGATGGAAGCGCTGGTGGCCGAATTCGACGCCCTGCGCGCCGGCAGCGCCTTCGCGCAGTACGCCGACCTCGACGACACCGCTGCGCCGCAGGCGCTGATCGAAGGCGCGGTGGCGCGCTTCGGCCGGCTGGATGTGCTGATCAACAACGCCTCCACCTACTACGCCACGCCGGTGGGTGCGGTGACTGCGGACGACTGGGACGCGCTGTTCGGCAGCAATGCGCGCGCGCCGTTCTTCCTGTCGCAGGCCGCGACACCGCATCTGGCCGCCTCGACGCGCGCCGGCGGCGGCGCGATCGTCAACATCGTCGACATCTACGCAGAGCGCCCGCTGCCGCGGCATCCGGTGTACTGCATGGCCAAGGCCGCTCTCGCGATGATGACCAGATCCCTCGCCCTCGAACTCGGCCCGCAGATCCGCGTGAACGGCATCGCCCCCGGCAACATCCTGTGGTCCGACAATCCGGTGAAGGCCGAAACCCTCGACACCGTGCGCACCCGCACCGCCCTGCAACGCCAGGGCAATCCCGACGACATCGCCGGCGCCGTGCGCTTCTGCCTCGACAGCCCCTACCTCACCGGCCAGATCCTCGCCATCGACGGCGGGCGGACGCTGCATATCTGAGCGGGCCGCTGCAGTCCGGTGTGTCAATGCGCACACCGTGCCCAATCGTCATCCGCTTGGGCGAACTTGTCTGGATGATCGTCTCTCGACCAGGTCTCGCCATCTCCTGTTGTCATCCCGAGCGCAGCGAGGGACCTGTTTTTCATGAGGATCGACACAGCGGCGTCGCGCTGCCACCGCCGCGAAAAAGCAGGTCCCTCGCTACGCTCGGGACGACATCCGGAAGCCGGCCTCAGTCCAGGCCCAGCGCCTGCAGCAGCGCACGCACGTAATCGCGCTGTAGGTCGGCCGGCTTGTACACCTCCACCAGCCGCGTGCCGCGAGTGCGGGCCAGCAGATCGATATCCAGCGCGCACAGGCCGCTGCCGCGCCGACGCCCCGCGGCGTTCTCGATGCCGCGCAGCTGGGTGCGCAGGGCCTCCGGCGATGACGCGGAGTCGGCGCCGATGTGGACCGCCGCGTTGAGATAGCGCGGGCCGCTGCCGGCGATGTCGCAGGTGGGCAAGGCGCGGGTGGCCGCGCGCACGTCGTATCCGGCCGACAGCGCGCGCCAGGCCGTGCGCAAACCGTGCGCGCGGCGGTGGTTCGCGCCGAGAATCAGCACATAACCGTCTTCGTCGGCATCCGGCGCCGCCTGCGGGGCCTGCCCGGGCAGCGCGCAGCGCATCGCCTGCTTCACGCAGCGCCCTCGTCACGGCTGCGGCGGATCGCGATGCCCAGCGTCGCGGAGCCCAGCGCGCGCGCGGCCACGGGCTTGCGCACGCGCAGTGCGACCGCGTGCGCATGCGCGAACTCGCGCAGGATCTCGGCCGCCAGCCGCTCCAGCAGGGTTTCCAACAGCTCGCAGTCGCTGCCTTCGGTGCCGCGGCGCAGCAGCGCGCAGACCTCGGCATAGTCCACCGTGTCGGCCAGCGCATCGCTGGCCGCCGGCGGGCGGTTGTCGTAGGCGATCTCCACGTCGAACACCAGCGGCTGGCGCACGCGCCGCTCCCAGGCGTGGACGCCGATCACCGCGTCCACTTCGAATCCTTCGATGAAAACCGTATCCAACATGTCCATCATGGTGATCGCAAGGCCTGGCGGAGTCTCACTGGTCCGGAGAGGCATCGACGTTCTGCGCGTCGTCTTCCGGCTCCGCCTGCGCAGCCGGAGCCGCAGGCGCCCGTGGCGCGACCAGGATGATGTCCGGCCAGCTCTCGTGCCAGACCTGCGCCACGTCGCGGAAATGCAGATGGTCGTACGCGTCGCCGAGCCGGCGCATGTCGGCCAGCGCGTACGCGGCAAAATCGCGCAGCGCCTCCAGAAAGGCCTCGTCGACCGCGAACACCACGTCCTGCAGCGGCAGGAAGCTGTCCAGACTGCGCTCCACGCCGTACAGATGGCCGTAGGCCGGCCGGGTCGGCTGGTCGTGGACATCCTCGCGCCCTGCCTGCGCATCCGCGTCATGCCCGTCCGCATCACCGTCGGGCTGCGGGCTTTCGGATGGAGGGCCTTCGGGCGGCATGCCGTCGGGCGGCACGCTGTCGAGCGGAGCGGCGCCGGACGAGGCCGCCTCGGATGTGGAGCCGCGCGTATCGACAGCGTCGGAGTCGTCGTCGCGGGCGGGGCCTTCGGTCATGCGCATTCTCTCGGTTCGTGTTCGGCCGCGGCCCGGACCTCGGGCAGCACGGTCATGTCCCAGCGCGGCTGCACCCGCACCGCGGCATCGGCACGCTGCCCGGCCTCCAGCCGCAGCGCGCCCGCGAAGGCGATCATCGCACCGTTGTCCGTGCACAGTTCGGGACGCGGGAAACACACCCGTCCGCCGCGCCGTGTGGCCATCGCCTGCAGTCGCTCGCGCAGGCGACGGTTGGCACCGACGCCGCCGGAGACCACCAGCGTGTCGCTGCCGGCTGCGTCCAGGGCGCGTTCGCACTTGATCGCCAGGGTGTCGACCACCGCCTCCTCGAAGCCGCGGGCCACGTCGGCCATGGTCTGCGCGCTGCGGTCCGAGCGCTGCCAGGCCAGCAGCACCTGGGTCTTGAGCCCGCTGAAGCTGAAATCCAGCCCCGGCCGGTCGGTCATCGGCCGCGCGAAGGTGAAGCGCCCGGCTTCGCCCTGCCCGGCCAGCGCCGCCAGCTGCGGCCCGCCCGGGTAGGGCAGGCCCATCAGTTTGGCGGTCTTGTCGAAGGCCTCGCCCGCGGCGTCGTCCAGGGTCTCGCCCAGCACCCGGTAGCGGCCGATGGCCTCCACCGCGACCAGCTGGGTATGCCCGCCGGACACCAGCAGCGCCACGAACGGCGGTTCGGGCCGGCCCAGCGGGTCGTCCTCCATCAGCGGCGCCAGCAGGTGGCCCTCCATGTGATGCACGCCCACCGCCGGCAGCTCCAGCGCCCAGGCCAGCGCACGGGCCACCCCGGCACCGACCAGCAGCGCACCCACCAGGCCGGGCCCGGCGGTGTAGGCCACGCCGTCCAGATCGCGCACCGACAGCCCGGCCTCGGCCAGGGTCTGGCGGATCAGCGGCAGCAGCTTGCGCACGTGATCGCGGCTGGCCAGTTCGGGCACCACCCCGCCGTACTCCGCATGCAGCGCGATCTGGCTGTACAGCGCATGCGCGCGCAGCCCCGCGGCGCCGGGCAGCGCGGTGTCGTAGACGGCGACGCCGGTCTCGTCGCAGCTGGTTTCGATACCGAGGACTTTCACTGGAGGCGTGGAGAAGATCGCGTGCAGAGGAGGCGGGCGGACGGGCACCGGAGGGCCGGGCGAAAACGCGGCGGGACGATGCGGCCACACGCAGGAGGCCCCCACAGCGTAACGTCGACGCGGCCTGCCGTGGGCGGAGGCTGCCCAGGTTGCGCCCGGGCGGCGCGGGCCGTTATCATACGCGGCTCGCCCGTTCCGAACGGGTCGGCTCCCGGGTATCCACGGATGAAGGCAGCGGCGAAAGCCCATGCACTCTCTTCACCCTGCGTCCCCGCGGCAGCCGGCGCTTCGGCCGGACATTCCAAACACCGAGACTCTTATGCCCAGCGTCAAAGTCCGCGAAAACGAACCCTTCGAGTTTGCCCTCCGTCGCTTCAAGCGCACCTGCGAAAAGGCCGGCGTGCTCGCCGAAGTCCGCAAGCGCGAGTTCTACGAAAAGCCGACCCAGGAGCGCAAGCGCAAGGCTGCGGCCGCGGTGAAGCGTCAGGCCCGTCGCTCTTCGCGCGACGTGACCAAGCGTCAGCGCCTGTACTGAGCCTGCACTGACCCTGCAGCAGGTCGGGCAGGCGCCTCGGCGCAGCCGTCCGACCCGCGCGCACCGAAGCCGGCCGCGCCCAGCGCTGCCGGCTTTTTGTCTTTCCCGCGCGGGCGGTTCGCTTCATCGACCGGCGTGACCGGCCGGCGTGTCCTATCCGAATCGATCTTCCGCCGCGCGGCCCGCGAGCGATCCGCTCACCAGCCGCCCGCTTTCGTCTGAGCAGACTGTGTTTGGCCCGCTCGACGCAGCAGCCTGAATCCGCCGCATCGGCCCTCTCACCTGGAGCATTCCCATGAGCCTGAAGCAACGCCTCACCGAGGACATGAAGACCGCGATGAAGGCCGGCGAGAAGGATCGCCTGGCCACCATCCGCCTGATCAATGCCGCCATCAAACAGCGCGAAGTCGACGAGCGCGTCGAGCTGGACGATGCCCAGGTGCTCGCCGTGCTCGAGAAGATGGTCAAGCAGCGCCGCGACTCGGTGAGCCAGTACGAGGCCGCCGCGCGCGAGGACCTGGCCGCGGTCGAACGCGCCGAAATCGCGATCATCGACCAATACCTGCCGGCCAAGCTCGACGAGGCCGCGATCCAGGCGGCGATCGAGGCCGCCGTGGCCGAGACCGGCGCCAGCGGCCCGGCCGACATGGGCAAGGTCATGGGCGTGCTCAAGCCGCGTCTGGCCGGCCAGGCCGACATGGGCCTGGTCTCCAGGCTGCTGAAGCAGCGGCTGGCGGGCTGAGCGCATCGCCGACACCACGCGGAGCGCGACGGCCATGAACGACATACCTCAAGCGGCATCCGGGCCGGACGCGCCACCCGCCATCGCCATCCGCGCGGCCACCCGCGCGGACGTACCGGCCATCCTCGCCTTCATCCGCGAGCTGGCCGAGTACGAGAAGCTCGCGCACGAGGCCGTGGCCGATGAAACCGGCATGGCCGAGCACCTGTTCGGCCCCACGCCGCGCGCCGAGGTGCTGATCGCCGAGGTCGACGGCGCGCCCGCCGGTTTCGCGCTGTTTTTCCACAATTTCTCGACCTTTCTCGGCAAGCCCGGCCTGTATCTGGAAGACCTGTTCGTGCGCCCGGCCTTCCGTGGCCTGGGCCTGGGCAAGCGGCTGATGCTGCGCCTGGCGCGGATCGCGGTGGAACGCGACTGCGGCCGCTTCGAGTGGTCGGTGCTCGACTGGAACACCCCCGCCATCGGTTTCTACCGCCGCCTCGGCGCGGCGGGCATGGACGAATGGACCGTGCAGCGGGTCAGCGGCGATGCCCTGCACGCGCTGGCGGCGCGGGACGACGGCTGAGCGGTCGGACGCGCATACAGCGATGTACCTGCGCTTCATCGGCGACGAGATCGACACCAGAACAGGCCAACCGGTCGGCCTGATGTCGATGGCCTACGCGCTGCTCCGTGAGGACGCCTGCATCGGCGAGGCGACGCAACTGCAGGCGCACGTCGGCTGGATCGAAACGACAGTACCGGTGCCCACCCGCTTCTCGCGCACGCGCAATGCCTATCACAAGAACACGCACGGCATTGCGTGGGCCAGGGCCGACGCACGCGAGTTCGTGCGGCACCTGTACGCCATCGCCGACATCCTCGACCGCCATGACCGCGCCGTGCGCACCGTGCGCAGCGCGCGCCCGGGATTCATCGTGTACCAGGACGACTGGCAGGTGGTGGCTGAACCCTTCCACGGCGAAGCCCGCTGAGCACGCGAACCGGCAGATCGGCGATGCACTGCCGCGCTGCCATCGGTCGCGACGAAGGCAGGGGCGGCGGTGACATCATCAGCTGCACGAGCACCACCAGCACACTCGCTACGAGCACACTCGCCACCAGCACGGTCGCCACCGACGCGCTTTACACACGCCCGAGCCCTCCGGTCCGGCGTGCAACCAGGCCGGCCATCGTCGCCGGCCCACAACTGCAGGAGATGTGCCATGACCAGCAAGACACGCAAACCCAACCGCTTCACGGTGGGCCTTCGAGGCCGACACGCTGTTTGAGATCACCCGCAAGCGTCGCAAGGGCTATCCGTCCGAAACCCGTGTCAAGCGCGGCGAGCGCGTGGTCCACGGCGACAAGGCGCTGCTGGAGAAACTGGGCCGCAACGACCCCTGCCCCTGCGGGTCGATGCGGAGGTTCAAAACATTGCTGTCTGCGCAGCGGCCGCCATGACGGCTCCGAACGTGGCCACTACTTTTAGGGACTGAAGCCCCACCGCCCGCCCTCGCCACGCGCCGGGGCGGGCGTTCGATGGCATCCTTGCACGCATGGCCCGCATCCCCGACGCCTTCATCGACGACCTGCTCGCACGCACCGACATCGTGGAGCTGATCGGCACGCGCGTGCCGCTCAAGCGGCAGGGGCGGGAATATTCGGCGCGCTGCCCGTTCCACGACGAGCGCTCGCCCTCGTTCACGGTCTCGCCGACCAAGCAGTTCTATCACTGCTTCGGCTGCGGCGCGCACGGCACCGCGATCAGCTTCCTGATGAACTACGACCGCCTCGAGTTCCTCGACGCGGTGGACGAGCTGGCCAAGCGCGTGGGCATGGACGTGCCGCGCGATACGCAGCAGCGCAACGCCAATCCCGACAGCGTGGACATGTACACGGCGCTGGAGGCCGCGGACCAGTTCTTCCGCCGTCAGCTGGCGGCCACGCCGAAGGCGCTGGAGTATTTCGCGCGGCGCGGGGTGAGCGACGCGGTGCGCGCGCAGTTCGGTCTGGGCTATGCACCCGATGGCTTCTCGGCGCTGCGCGACGCGCTGGGCACCGACCCGCGCCGGATGAAGCTGCTGGAGCGCGTGGGCCTGTTCTCGAAGAACGACAAGGGCCACATCTACGACAAGTTCCGCGACCGGGTGATGTTCCCCATCCACGACCGCCGCGGCCGGACCATCGCCTTCGGCGGCCGCGTGCTGCAGAAGGACGACGGCCCGAAATACCTCAACTCCCCCGAAACCCCGCTGTTCCACAAGGGCCGCGAACTCTACGGCCTGTGGCAGGTGCGCCAGGCCAACCAGAAGATCGCGCGGCTGATCGTGGTCGAGGGCTACATGGACGTGATCGCGCTGTTCCAGCACGGCATCGCGCAGGCGGTGGCGACGCTGGGCACCGCGACCACGCCCGACCACGCCGAACTGCTGTTCCGCAATGCGCCGGACGTGTATTTCTGCTTCGACGGCGACGCCGCCGGGCGGCGCGCGGCGACGCGCGCGATGGAATCGGTGCTGCCGCGGATGAAGGACGGGCGCCAGGCCTTCTTCCTGTTCCTGCCCGACGGCGAGGACCCCGACAGCCTGGTGCGCGCCGAAGGCGCGGCCGGCTTCGACACGCGGCTGGTGCAGGCCACGCCGCTGTCGCAGTTCTTCTTCGACGAGCTGGCGCAGGACGTGAATCTGGGCACGCTCGACGGCAAGGCGCGGCTGGCCGAACGCGCGAAGCCGCTGCTGGCGCAGATCCCCGACGGCGCCTTCGCCGACCTGATGCGCCAGCGGCTGACCGAAATCACCGGCGTCGGCGCCACGCGTGCGGGCGTGCCCGCGCCGCCGCCCGCGCCCACGCGCGTGCAGCGGCCGATGCCGGCCAACACCCAGAAACGCAGCCTGGTGCGCAGCGCCATCGGTCTGCTGCTGCAGCGCCCGGCGCTGGCCCTGTCCACGCTGCCGCCCTACCCCTTCGCCAGCCTGCAGCAGCCCGGCGTGCCGCTGCTGGCCGAGCTGATGGATCTGGTGCACGCACGTCCGGACATCACCACCGGCGCCCTGCTGGAACATTTCGCCGAGCGCGAGGAAGGCGCGGCGCTGCAGAAGCTCGCGATGCTGGAGATGCCGGGCGAAGAAGCGACCTGGCAGACCGAGTTCGACGACGCGGTCACGCAGCTGGAAAAGCAGACCTTGCTGCAACGCCTCGACGCGCTGCAGGCCAAACAGCGCGAGGTCGGCCTGGACGACGAGGACAAGGCCGAACTGCGCGCGTTGCTGCAGCGCAAGCTGCAGGACATGCGCTGAAGCGCGATCCGCGCGACGCATCCGCACAGGCCTTGCCGGGCGGCAGGCGCAACGTCCGCTCGACCGGCCCACATGACCGCCCCACATGACCGCCCGCACGCACGCGCTTGCGCGCGCGTCGCCCGCGCGTGAGCACACGGACGCGCACGGGTCGCGGCCCCTGAGACACCCGCAGACGACACTATCGGTCGGGGTCGCTCTCGCATTCCAAGCCATCGCCATCGGCCAGTCGGTGCGGCGTGTCGTCTCGATGCGGCGTCTCGATGCCTCGTTTGGTCCGTGATCCATTTCGGCCCCGATTTCCGCTGAAGACACTGCGCAGGATGCGCCGTGTCCGTGCGTCAGGGACGGCACACGCGCAGGTCGGCCGGAGGGCCGGTCGACCCGGCGGCCGTGCAGACGGGCAAGTGCCTGCTGCACCAGGTTCGGACGAGGCCGGGATGGCCTCGTCCGGGCTTCTTCGGGGCTTTCAGCATCGCGACATCGCCACCACTGCGCGCCCGGCTCGGCGACAGGCCTCACGCCTGCGCGCAGCCCTGCGCCTGCGCTGCATGTCGCGCGCGTCGGCGGCCTCGCCCGTGTTCCATCCGCTCGTCTCTCACTCGGAGATTCCATGCTCAAGCCGCTTTCCTGTGCATTGCTGCTCGCCTGCGCCGCCTCGGTGCAGGCCGCCGACTGGCAGCGCGACTTCTTCTCGTCGATGACCAACGAACTGCCGCCCGTGCGTGGCGCGGTGGCGGACGATCTGGGCTACGTCCATCTGCAGGCCTTCAACCGTCAGCCGTGGGCCCAGACCCACGACCTGGTGCATCAATACACGCTCGCTGCCGATGGCAGCGTGCCCTGGATCTGGGGCCTGTCGCAGGCCGAGGGCCTCTCCGACTGCGGGGTGTACGCCCGCGCCGGCCAGCGCCTGGACTGCGTGCTGCGCAGCAACTGGAGCGGCCGGTACGTGCAGCTGGAGATGCGCGCGCGCAGCGGCAGCCAGGTGCGCTGGCAGGCGGCGCTGCCGGCGGACGCGCAGCTGCGCGCGGTGTCGATCCCGAGCGAGGACGCAGCGCTGGTGGCCGCGGAACTCGACGCCGGCAACGGCCGCGAGATCGCGATCTTCTCGATCACGCCCTGGGGCTGGGTGGACGTGGTTTCGGTCGCGCCGGCCTGCCCGCAGGCCGGTCAGGTGCTGCAGGCCTCGTCCTTCGCGATGCCGCAGGATGCGTTCGGCGCGATCCGCCATGCCAAGGCCTGCTGGAACAGCTTCGGCACCACCGATCTGATCGTCGAGGAGTTCGACCGCTGGAGCGGGCAATGGACGCCGCTGGCCACGCAGACGCTGGGCTTCGGCGAAGCCATCGAGCGCATCGCCGCGGCGGCCGACGGCAGCGCCTATGCGCTGACCCAGGACGCGCAGCAGCAGCGCCAGCTGTGGTCCACGCAGCCGTGGGCGCCGTTCTGGCAGTCGCAGTGGTTTCATCCGGAAGGCAAGCCCATCGCATTCGAGACCGGCACGCAGGGCCTGCTGGTCGCGCTGCGCGACGCTGCACCCGGCGGGTTTGCGCCGATCTTCGCCTGGGTGTCGCCGCAGTCCGGCGGCTGGCCGCAGTTCCGGATGTTCCCGCAGCTGGCCGATGCGGCCACGCTCGAAGTCGCGATGAGCGCCGAAGGCGATGCACTGGTGCTGCGCGGCGACGCTGTCGGCGGCGCGCAGCAGGAACGCCTGGAACTGGCGCGCGCCGACGGTCAACTGCTGCCGGTGGCCACGCTCACGCTGGCGCCGGGCGAAACCGCCGCGGGCCGCACCCATGCCCTGCCGACGCCCGATGGCGGCGTGGTGGTGGCGCGCACGGTGCAGGGCAGCGCCGAGTTCGGCCCCGATGCGGTCGGCGTGAAGGTGGAGCGGTACACGCTGCCCACGCCGTGATCCGTGCGTGAAGACGCTGACGCGGCTTCACGTGGCACGGACGGCACCCGCCGACTCGCGCCTTCCGCGGCAAGGACGCCAAGACCCGGGGTGCGCAGCGCATCGCGCACCCCGGGATCTTTGCGGGTCAGATCAGGCACCGCGGCGCGGGCCGTGGTGTCGACTAGGGCCTGCAGGACCATGATCAAGAGCGGTTGATCTTGAGCGGTTGATCTTGATCGATTGATCCTGACCGGCTCGTCCCGATCGGCTTGCCCTGAACGGCTTGCCCTGAACGGCTTGCCCTGAACGGCTTGCCCTGAACGGCTTGCTCGTTTCAGGTGATCACGATCTGGCAGCCCGCATGACGGCTCGGGTCGCAGACCATGTAGGCATTCCACCGCATGCCGTCGCACCAGTAGGTGATGACCAGGTTGCGGCGCGTGACCGGGTCGTAATAGTTCACGCTCGAATACGTGAACATGGTGCTTTCATCGCAGGGCGTGCCGGGCGTGGGCCAGGGCTCCGCGTGCGCGTTGGAGATGCCCAGGGCCGAACCGATCAGGGCGATGGCGAATCCATACATCCAGTGCGTCTTCATGATGATGTCCTTGTGTCCTTGCGCGAGGGGAATGCGCGCTGCGCCCGCGTCGGCGGGGATGCGCAGCGCTTCCCGCGACGTCACGTGCCCAGGAGGACACGAGCCGCATCGCGGGAGGCGGATGCCGACGTCCGCCCGGAAGGGGCGATACGCCGGCGGCCTGTGGTGCCGCGCGGTGCCGATGCGCGGTGGTGTCGCCGATCAGTAGGCCTCGCACACACCGTGCGGGTTCAGATCGCAGACCTGGAACAGTTGCCAGTTGGAACCGTCGCAGTAATAGGTGATCTGCAGGTTCTCTCCGGTCCGGCGGTTGTAGTAGTACACATCCGTGGTCTCGCCGGCGTTCTGCGGGCCGCACGACTGGCTCGGCATGGGCCAGCTCTGCGCGATCGCGTTGCCGATGCCGAGTACGGCGACCAGCGCGAGCGTGGTGATGGCGAGCTTGCTGGGTGTCTTCATGGGGTCCTCCCGTCGACCGTCCTTGCACGATGCGATCACGGCCAGGACGGCCTCCATGCCGTATCGCTCGGCGCGATGCGCCAATCCCCATCACACCATCCAGACGCGCGCGCGAACCGTGCGACCGTCGCGGAATGGGCATTCGCCACGGGTGTCGACAAGAGGATCGACGCGGCACGGGCTCGGTACGGTTCAGATTCGTCGCTGTTCATATGCATCAGTGTCCGGATGCGGCCACTGCAAATCCGGCACCGCTCGGTGCACTGGACGGTCGCAGCGCACCCGGCCCAGGCCTGCGGATGCGAGCGCACTCGCTCTGGCGGCAGCGCGGTCGGCCGGGGCCAGACCCGGTAGTCAGGCCTGCTCGACGATGGCAGTGGGCCGATGCCTGTCAGCCGGCCGCGCCGGCCGCGCTACCGCGATGCGATGCGCGCCAGCCGGGTCGCGAGCTTCTTGGCGGAAACGCCCCCCTTCGCGCCCAGCTCCTGTGCGAACAGCGACACGCGGAATTCCTCCAGCTCCCAGCGCAGCGCTTGCCACTCGGCCGCGTGGTCGATACCGCGCTGGCGGGCGTCGTCCAGCGCATCGACGAAGGGCTTGAGTTCGAGCATGCGCGCCTGGTCGCGCGCGGGGTCGCGCAGCGCGCGCTCGGCGCGCAGCGCCAGCGCCTTCAGCCAGCGCGGATACTCGGCCAGCGCCTCGGCCGGGGTGTCGCGCAGGAAGCCCGGCGCGGCCAACGTCGAAAGCTGCGCCTGCATGTCGTCGAGATTGGCCCGCGCCCAGCCCATCAGCTTCGATTCCAGCGCCGCACGCACCTCCGCGACGCGGGTCAGGATGGCCTCGGCCTGCTGCAGCCGGCGCATGGCCTCGCCGAACAGCGCCTTGCCGATGCGCTCGCTTGCGCGCGCGAAGGCCTCGGCATCGCGGACTTCCAACAGGCCATCCGCGGTCAGCGCGGCGAAGGCGCCTTCCACCAGGTCCTCGCGCAGACGATCCGCGTCCTTCAGCCCGTCGCGGCGCGGCGCCTGGGCCTCGATCGCGGCGTAGAGCAGCGAGAGTTTCGGCTGAACCGGCAATTGTTTGCGCGCGTGGCGGGTCTTCTCGGCCAGCGCGATACGCAGCAGGCGGCGCACGCCGCCGGGGTGCAGGCGTTCGGCCTCGGCGCGTTCGGCATGCACCGCGAGCGAGACGGTCTCGCCGTCGTCCTGCAGCGCGGGATACGCGGGCACACCGCCGGCACCGGGCACCGACAGCGGGATCGCGATCTCCGGGAATGCGGTCAGCGCCTCGCGCGCCAGGCCTTCGGCGGCGCGCGCGGAGAAAGCTTCCGCGGCGCGTGCGCCGAAGCGGGCGCGCAAGTCGTCGAGGTCGCGGGATTCTGCAAGCACGTGACCTGCGAGCACGACGCTCGTCGCATTCCTGCCTCCACCATCGCGTCCGCGCTGCGGCGCATCGAACAGACGCAGATTCGCGCGCAGATGCGGCTCGATGGCGGGCGCATCGAAGTCGGCGGCGCTCACCTCCACGCCGGAGAGTTTCTTCAGGAAGCGCGCCAGCGCGCTCTCCAGACTGTCGGCCTCGGGCGCGGGATGCGCTTCGGCGAAGGCGCGGGCGAAATCCGGCGCGGGCACGAAGTTGCGGCGCAGGGTTTTCGGTAGCGACTTGATCAGCGCCGCCGCCTTGTCCTGCACGAAGCCCGGCGCCAGCCACGACAGCCGCGCGGGGTCCAGTGCGTTCAACAGATACAGCGGCACCGCCACGGTCATGCCGTCGTCGGGCGCGCCGGGCTCGAAGCGGTAGCGCACTTCCAGCCGCACATCGCCGAGCGCGATGTAGCGCGGGTAGCGTTCGGCATCGCTGGCGCCGCCGACCATCAGGTCGTCGAAACTCCACTCCAGCGCGGCTTTCTCGGCGGCCGGCAGTTTCGCGTACCAGGCATCCAGCGCCTGCGCGTTGTGCGCGTGCGCGGGGATGCGGTCCAGATACCACTGCGCCTGCCAGTCCTCGTCCACTACGAGACCCACGCGGCGCTGCTTGGCCTCTTCTTCCTTGGCCTTGGCCAGCGTGGCCAGATTGCGCTTGAGGAACGGCGCACGCAGGTCGATCTCGCCGGTCACCAGCGCATCGCGCGCGAAGATCTGCCGCGACTCCTCCGGGTACAGCGCGCCGTAGTGGATCGGCTTCTTCGGCGCCAGCACCAGGCCGAACAGGCCGATCTGCTCGCTGCCCAGCACGCGGCCCTGCGACCGCGACCAGCGCGGGTCGTGATGCCTGCGCGCCAGCAGGTGCGGCAGCTCGTCGATGGCCCAGTCCGGCTCGATCGCGGCATTGCCGATCGCCCAGACCTTCTCGGTATCCAGCAGCGTGGCCGACAGCACCCAGGGCGGCGGTTTCTTCGACAAGGGCGAACCCGGGAACAGCATGAACTTGCGCCCGCGCGGGCCGTCGTACAGCCCACGGTCGGCGCGCTGCCCGATCTGCGTGGGCAGTCCGGCGATCAACGCACGGTGCAAGCGGGCGTAATCAACGCGGGGCTCGTTGCCGCCGTCGGCCTGCGCTTGCGCGCTCTGTCCATCGCCGATCACCGCAGCAGACACCGTGCGTCGCTTGTCTTCCCCCTTTGCAAAAGGGGGATCGAGGGGGATTTGCTTTTCCGCAGGCGATGCACGAAGCAAATCCCCCCTGCCCCCCTTTTTCAAAGGGGGGTGAGCCGTCCCGGCGGAGGTGCTTGCTGCAGTCGGTGCGGATGCAGCGCTTGCCGATGCAGCGCTTGCCGATGCAGAGCTTGCCGATAGAGTGCCTGCGGCCCCGGTCGTGTGCGTCCAACCTAGCTCATCGCACAGCAATTTCAGCTGGCGATGCAGTTCGCGCCATTCGCGCAGGCGCAGGAAGCCGAGGAAATGCTTGTCCGCCCATTTGCGCAGCTGCGACTGGGTCATGTCCTCGTGCGCGCTGCGGTAGGCGTCCCACAGCTTGAGGATGCCGACGAATTCGGACTTGGGGTCGGCGAACTGCGCATGCGCGGTGTCGGCCGCGGCGCGCTGATCGGCGGGACGCTCGCGCGGGTCCTGGATGCCGAGAAAACTCGCGATCACCAGCATCTCGCGCAGGCAGCCGTGCTGCTGCGCGGCGATCAGCATGCGTGCCAGCTTCACGTCCACCGGCAACCGCGCCATGGTGCGGCCGATGTGGGTGAGGGTGCGGCCGTCGCGGGTCGACGGCGCATCGTCGCGCTGCGCCTGACGCCCGCGCCGCGGGCGCGCGCCCGTGCGTGCGCCCGCATCCGCGCCCGCAGGTGCCTGCGCCTGCGCAGGCGCGCCCGCGGACTCCGCGCTGCGCGTCTCCACTGCGCCCAGCTCCTGCAGCTGCTGCCAGCCATCGGCCACCGCGCGCGGGTCGGGCGGTTCCAGGAACGGGAAGGCATCGATATCGCCCAGGCCCAGCGCGAGCATGCGCAGAATCACCCCGGCCAATGCCGCGCGGCGGATTTCCGGGTCGGTATAAGCATCGCGCGCCAGGAAATCGGCCTCGGCATACAGCCGATAGCACACGCCCGGCGCGATGCGCCCGCAGCGGCCCTTGCGCTGGTCGGCACTGGCCTGCGAGATCGGCTCGATATGCAGCCGGTCCAGCTTCTGCCGCGGGCTGTAGCGCTTCACCCGCGCCAGGCCAGGGTCGATCACGTAGTGGATGCGCGGCACGGTGAGCGAGGTCTCGGCGACATTGGTCGCCAGCACGATCCGCCGCTGCGGGCCGGGGTTGAACACCCGGTCCTGGTCGCGGGTCGACAGCCGCGCATACAGCGGCAGCACCTCGGTATGCCGGTACTTGCGCCGCTCCAGCGCCTGGTGCGCGTCGCGGATCTCGCGCTCGCCCGGCAGGAACACCAGCACGTCGCCGCGGCCCTCGCGCACGATCTCGTCGCAGGCCGACACGATGCCGTCCAGCACCGTGCGCTCGCCGTCGCGGGCCTCGCCGGTCTCGTCGTCGCCGCCTTCCAGCGGCCGGTAGCGCACCTCGACCGGATAGCCGCGGCCTTCCACGCTCACCACCGGCGCGTCGCCGAAATGCTGCGAGAAACGTTCGGTGTCGATGGTGGCCGAGGTGACGATGAGCTTGAGGTCGGGACGCCGGACCAATAATTGCTTCAGATAGCCCAGCAGGAAATCGATGTTGAGGCTGCGCTCGTGCGCCTCGTCGACGATCAGCGTGTCGTAGGCCGACAGCCAGCGGTCGGACTGGATTTCCGCCAGCAGGATGCCGTCGGTCATGAACTTGACCGCGGTGGTCTCGCCCACGTTGTCGTTGAAGCGCACCTGGTAACCGACCAGCGCGCCCAGCTGGGTGCCCAGCTCTTCGGCCACGCGCCGGGCGACCGCGCGCGCCGCGATCCGCCGCGGCTGGGTGCAGCCGATCATGCCGGCCGCGCCGCGCCCGGCGGCCAGGCACAGCTTCGGCAGCTGCGTGGTCTTGCCCGAGCCGGTCTCCCCCGCGATCACCACCACCTGATGCGAGCGGATCAGCTCGACGATGCGCTCGGCCTCGCCGGCGATCGGCAGGGCCTCGTCGATCGCGACATCCACAGGCAGCGCGGACGCACGCGCCTCGCGCGCGGCCACCGAGGCGGCCAGCGCGGACTCGAACGCCGCCTTGGCCGCCGCGTCCGACGGCCGCCCGCGCCAGCGCGACCACAGGCCGTGCAGCCGGCCGCGGTCGCGCGTCAGCGCGCCGTCGATCGCGCGCCGCGCCTGGCGGAGCGCCGCGTCGTCGGCGGGCGGGTTGGGGCGGTGTTCGAGAGTGCCCATGAATGGGAAACGTCGGAAAAACGGATTTCTAATCCGCCATGGTGGACGATAGGCGGCCGCTATTCCAGCAGCAGGAGTTCCGCATGGCCAAGTCGTCCAAGCAAGACAAGCGCGGCGCATCCAAGCATGCCGCCTCGAAGCATGACGCCTCGAAGCACGACGCCTCGAAGCATGGCGGCGCCAAGGCGCCGACCGCCGTCGCCGACACCAGCCCGAGGATCGACATCGGGATTTCCAGCGGCGACCGCGCGAAGGTCGCCGAAGGCCTGTCGCGTTTCCTCGCCGACAGCTACACGCTGTACCTGAAGACCCACAACTTCCACTGGAATGTCACCGGGCCGATGTTCAACACCCTGCACGTGATGTTCGAAGGCCAGTACACCGAGCAGTGGACCGCGCTGGACGCCACCGCCGAGCGCATCCGCGCCCTCGGTTTCAACGCGCCGGGGTCCTACGCCGAATTCGCGCGCCTCAGCTCCATACCGGAAGCGCCGGGCCTGGCCGACACCACCGACTGGCGCGGTATGGTCACCCAACTGGTCGAAGGCAACGAAGCGGTCTGCCGCACCGCGCGCAAGGTGCTCAAGACCGCCGACGGCGCCGGCGACGACCCGACCGTCGACCTGATGACCCAGCGCCTGAACATCCACGAAAAGAACGCCTGGATGCTGCGCTCGCTGTTGGCCTGACGGTGCCTGCCGATGCGCCAGGTCGCGCTATACCCTGCGCAGATCCCGCACCTGTAGAGCGGAGCGCAGCTCCGCTGCGCATCCCCTCCACCCTGCGCACAAGCCCGATGCCGCCTGCGCGTGGCGGATATATGTCATCCCGGGCCTGTGTCACTGCTGTCCGGAATACGTTGTTCCCGTTCGTCCGCGAAGCTTCCCATTCAAGCGTGATCTGCGATTTGGAATCTGGCGCGAGTCGAGTCGTGCGCACATCGACTCCCCTCGCCCTCCGAGAGGGGCTGGGGGTGAGGGTCGGCAAAGCGACCAGGCATCAAGCCTCTGCGCGGCTGCCGCACCCTCATCCGGCCCTGCGGGCCACCTTCTCCCGAGGGGAGAAGGACACCGCACAGGCACACTGAAGATATTCCGGACAGCAGTGGGGCCCGTGTTGGGACACGGTCTCCGGCAAGGGCCGCAGCGGAGCTGCGCTCCGCTCTACATGCGGTTGGAGGCTGGAGGCTGGAGGCTGGAGGCTGGAGGCTGGGGGCTGGGGGCTGGGGGCTAGTGATACGCGAAACGTGCGATAGACGACGCACCGCCATTCGCCACGGCTGCGCGATGCGGACGCCACAAACGAACACCCCCGCCGCGGCGGGGGTGTTCGCATCGAGACGCGCGCAGGCTCAGCGCTGCTCGGTGGCCTTGTAATCGCGCGCGGCGTAGCCGGTGTAGATCTGGCGCGGGCGGCCGATCTTGGCTTCCGGGTCGTTCTGCTGCTCCAGCCAGTGCGACACCCAGCCGGCGGTGCGGGCCAGGGCGAACATCACCGTGAACATCTCGGTCGGGATGCCCAGCGCCTTGTAGATGATGCCGGAGTAGAAGTCGACGTTCGGGTAGAGCTTGCGCTGCACGAAGTACTCGTCCTTCAGCGCGGCCTCTTCCAGCTTCATCGCCACCTCGAGCAGCGGGTCGTTCACGCCCAGCTCGTTGAGCACCTTGTGGCACATCTCGCGGATGATCTTCGCGCGCGGGTCGAAGTTCTTGTACACGCGATGGCCGAAGCCCATCAGGCGGAAGCCGGAGTTCTTGTCCTTGGCCTTGTCGACCGCGGATTGCACGTTGTCCGGGCGGCCGATCTCTTCCAGCATCTTGAGCACCGCCTCGTTGGCGCCGCCGTGGGCGGGCCCCCACAGCGCAGCCACGCCCGCGGCCACGCAGGCGTAGGGATTGGCGCCGGTGGAACCGACCAGACGCACCGTGGAGGTGGACGCGTTCTGCTCGTGATCGGCGTGCAGGATGAACAGCAGATCCAGCGCCTTGGCCGCGACCGGGTTCAGCTCCAGCGGCTCGCTCGGCACTTCCTTGAGCATGTGCAGGAAGCGGGTGACGTATTCGAGATTGTTCTTCGGGTGACGGATCGGCCAGCCGATGGAATAGCGATAGCAGGCGGCGGCGATGGTCGGCACCTTGGCGATCAGCCGGATCGCGGCCATGCGGCGCTGCTCGGCGTCTTCCAGGTCCAGCGTGTTGTGATAGAAGCTGGCCATCGAACCGAGCATGCCGACCAGCATCGCCATCGGGTGCGCATCGTGGCGGAAGCCGAACAGGAAGGTGCGGAAGGCCTCGTGCATCATCGTGTGATGCGTGACCTCGTGTTCGAACTTGGCGAACTCGTCCTTCGACGGCAGCTCGCCGTTCATCAGCAGATAGGCCACTTCGAGGAAGGTCGAATGCTCGGCCAGCTGCTCGATGGGATAGCCGCGATACAGCAGCACGCCCTCATCGCCGTCGATGTAGGTGATGGCCGAACGGCACGACGCGGTGGCGGTGAAACCGTGGTCGTAGGTGAACAGCCCGGTTTCCTTCGGCAACTTGCCGATGTCGACGCAGGACTGACCGAGGGTGCCGGTGTGCACCGGCAGGACGACCGACGTGTCGCCGGCGTTGAGGGTGACCTGGTCCAAGCGGACCTGCTCCGAACGAGACACAGCGCCTCCTGAAAACGTAAGCATGTGAGGACGAACGCACGTCGGCGCGATGCGAAGCAGGCGGCCGGCGGCGGCGGTGGGGGTGCGTCGCGGTGCGGCTGCGACAACCGCCGGATTATCGCATACCCGGCCGTATGCCGACCTGTCGACGCGACCGGTGTCGCGCATGCCTGCGCCGCGATGCAGTGTCCCGCCCGCGCTCCGCGCAAACACGGCCCTGCGGGCGAATCACGGACGCCGGACACGACAAAGACGGCCGCGAGAACGCGGCCGTCCTGAACCCGAAAGCGATGTCGTTCCGCGGCGGGCGATGCCCGCGCAGGCGCTTACTTGGCGTAGCGCTTGCGGAACTTGTCGACGCGACCGGCGGTGTCGATCACGCGGTTCTGGCCCGTGTAGAACGGGTGCGAGGACGACGAGATTTCGATCTTGATGAGCGGATACTCGTTGCCGTCTTCCCACTTCACCGTCTCCTTGCTGGAGAGGGTCGAGCGGGTGAGGATCTGGAAGTCCGAGGTGACGTCCTGGAAGACGACCTGGCGGTACTGCGGGTGGATGTCGGCCTTCATGGCGGCACCAAAGGGTCTGAACGGTGAGCCGGTCATTATAGCGGCCCAATGGCGGCAGACTCAAGTCGCGCGTGGAACCTGCGCCCCGGGCGGGATTTCGCCGCCCCCTCTCCGGCCGCAGGCAAGTGCGGAAGCCACTCTGGGCCCGGCTTCCGCACTGATCTTGGGCGTGCGGCCTTTCTTGGACGTGCCGCCTTCGAGGTGCCGGCCTTCCAGGTGCGGCTTCGGGACGCGGGCTGCGCCGGGCGTCCGGGGCACGGACGGCGCCGGGCCTGTGCAGGGCGCGACGGCTAGTCGACCCGCAGCGCCCGGCGGATCAGGCCTTCGAACGCGGCCTGGTCGTAGTCCATCAGCAGTTCGGTGTGGTCCGGGCGGCCGCTGCGGCGGCCCCAGTCGACCACGGTCATGCCGCGGGTCTCCGCACCGGTCAGCTCCACGCGCAGCGGCCGGCGCTCCAGGCGGCGGGCGTGTTCGGGGGCCACCACCAGGGCCATGGCGAGCGCGTCGGCGGCGTGCCAGCGCTCGCCGCGCAGGCCGGCGGACCATTCGCGGGTCTTCCGCGAAATGGCTTCGTAGAACCGCGCCCGCGGATGCTCGGCCTGCAGCCAGCCTTCGACATCGGCATGCAGCATGCCGTGGCGGATCACCGCCTCCCAGTCGGCCACTTCGACCAGCTTGCCGGCGGCGGCGAAGGCCTCGAACACCAGATGCGCGGCTTCGGGGTCGAAGCCGATGTTGAACTCGGCGGTAGGCGTGGTGTTCCCCTGCCCGGTCACCGCGCCGCCCATCACCACCATGCGGCCGATGCGCTGCGGCAGCGTCGGGTCGAGCTTGAGCGCGACCGCCAGATTGGTGAGCGGCCCGAGCATGCACACCGCCAGCCGCCCGGCATGCGTGTGCGAAAGCCGGATCATCGCCAGCGCGGCGTGCTCGGCCTCGGCCTGGCGCGCGGCGGGCGCGTAACCGATGTCGCCGAAGCCGTCGCGGCCGTGCACGTAGGAGGCATCGGGTGCGGGGTGCAGCAGCGGCGCATCGCAGCCGGCATACACGGGCACATGAAAGCCGGGAATGTCCACGCCCGCCACTTCGCACAGTTTCAGCGCATTGGCGACGGTGTGCGTCAGGCCGACGTTGCCGGCGGCGATGGTCAGCGCCACGACGTCAAACTGCGGCGCGTCGAAGGCCATCAGCAGGGCGAGGGCATCGTCGACGCCGGGGTCGGTGTCGATGAGCAGCGGGGTCTTGTCGTGGGTGCGGAGGTCTTGCGATGCGATGTCGTTCATCGACGGATTATGCCGACAACGCGGGCGAGACGTATCGCCCGGCGCGTGGTCGGCAGATCAGGCCAGACAATGGGCTGGCAAATCGGGCTTGTAAATCGGGCTGGCAAATCGGACTGGCAAACCAGCCCGGCAGATCAGGCTGGACAACCAGACCGACCGCACACACCGGCAGACCGGGCCGCGCCGCAGGATGCACTCACGGCGCGGCGCACTGCGTCGTGTCCGGCGCCGCAGCGGTGGCGCAGACTTCCGCGCGGCGTGCTTCGACCTGTTCCGCGATCACCTCGCGGGCGCGGGTTTCGGTGGATTTCATGCCGGCGCTGCGGCCGAAGGCGATGGCCTGGTCCGCGTCCATGCCCGACTGCGCCATCGCCACGGCCAGCAGGCCGCCCACGCGGTTGCCGCTGGCGCAGTGGACCAGCACCTGGCCGTCGGCGCCGGACAGCAGCGCGGAGAGCTGCGCGGCCTTGTCGGCATCGATCCCGCCAGCGCCGGCCACCGGGATTTCGACATAGCGCAGGCCGGCGGCTTCCACCTCGGCGCGCTCGTCGCGGCCCTGCAGTTCGTCGGCCGGACGCAGATTGACCACGGTGCGCACGCCCGCGGCGGCAAGCGCGGACCAGTCCTCGGCGCCGGGCTGGCCGCCGGTGTACAGGCCGGGCCGCGGCGACAGCAGCGCGGCGCCCGAGGGCAGCGTCTGCAGCGACGCGGGCGCATCGGCTGCGGCGACAGCGGTGGCGCTGGCGGCGGCTTCGGCCTTGGCGATATCGCGGCTGGTGGCGCAGGCAGCCAGCACGACGAGGAGGCCGAGCATCGCGGCGAGCAGGGTCACATGGGAGACGGAACGCATGCGGGAAACTCCTTGAGGCGGACGAAGAGAGAGGGGCGGGAACGTCGGCGGCGTGCATGGGTGAAGGCGATCCGGCAGCCTCATGCGCGAGTACCGTGTCGGGCCTGAAGGCCCTCCTACGGGCATCGCTGACCTGATCGCACACCCGTACGGGGTCGGGCCTGAAGGCCCTCCTACGGGCTTGCGATGTCTGCAGGAGGGCCTTCAGGCCCGGCTTCGGCCATCAGCCGAGACGCTGAGACCGCACCCAGCGTTCGATGTCGGCCGCGCCCATCGCGCCGGAATGGCGCGCGACTTCACGGCCGCGGTGGAACAGGGCCAGCGTGGGAATGCTGCGGATGCCGAAACGTGCGCCGAGTGCCGGCACGGCTTCGGTGTCGACCTTCGCCAGCCGGTAGGCCGGCTCCAGCCGCGCGGCGGCGGTTTCGAAATGCGGCGCCATCATCCGGCAGGGCCCGCACCACGGCGCCCAGAAATCGACCAGCACCGGCAGCGCGCCCTGTTCGACATGCCGGGCGAACCCGGCCTCGTCCAGCACCACCGGATGCCCGGCGAACAGCGGCGCCTTGCAGCGTCCGCAGACCGGGCCGTCATGCAGGCGCGCGGCCGGCACGCGGTTGAGCGCGTGGCAGGCGGGACAGGCGATCTGCAGCGGGTCGGATGGGGTGGTCATGATGTCCTCCGGCGATGGCGGCAATAACGGCGATGGTCGAAAGATGCGGGCGGAGGTCGCGCATGCAAGCCTGCGCGCGCCGGGCGGCGGGGAATCGCATTCGGGCATTCGCGAGTCTGCCGAACCCTCATCCGGCCCTTCGGGCCACCTTCTCCCGAGGGGAGAAGGAAACGCCGGGGCTCATCATCGCGGACAGCGCTGCGGCGGTGCCGGGATGCAGCTGTGCGGGTGTGCGGGTGTGCGGCTGTGAAGCCGTGCAGGCGTGCAGGCGTGCAACCATGCTCCCGTGCAATGTGCCTGGGCCACACACCCCGCGCCGCGACGCGATCGACGCGCGCTCAGCTGGCCGGCACGAACTCCGCGCCGTCGGCGTCGATAACGCGCACCGCCACGTCGACGCCGTCGCGCACGCTCTGGGTGACGATGCAGAACTGCTCGAACTGCGCCAGCACGCGCTCGAAATGTTCCAGGTCGGCGGCCTTGTCGGACAGATGCAGGGTGACCTCGGCGCGCGGGATGCGCCAGCGGCCTTCGGCGTTGCGCTCCTTGCGCGCGACGATCTCCGCGCGCAGCGGGCCGGGTGCATTCTTGAACTTGCGCAGCGCGAACAACAGGCTGGACGCCAGGCAGTTGGCCACACCGCTGAGCAGCAGCGCCGAGGGATTCGGGCCGCGGCCCTCGCCCAGCGGCGCCGGCTCGTCGGTGAGCATCGCGTCGAGGTCAGTGCCTTGGAAACTCACGCGGAAGGCATACGGCCCGTCCTGTTCCAGAGTGAGGCGGATGTCGGGTGATTCGCTCATGCGGGGGTCTCCTTGGGATGCGCAGAGGCTTCAGGGTGCGTGGACGCCTTGGCCGCGTTGCGGGTCAGCAGCGCGTAGTACAGCAGCGGAATGACGACCAGGGTGAGCACGGTGCTGACCAGGATGCCAAAGATCAGCGACACCGCGAGGCCGTTGAAGATCGGGTCATCGAGGATGAAGAAGGCGCCGAGCATCGCCGCAGCGGCGGTGAGCGCGATCGGCTGCGCGCGCACCGCGCAGGCTTCGATCACCGCATCCGCAGGCGCCTTGCCCTCGGCCACCGCCTGGTTGATGAAGTCGACCAGCAGGATGGAGTTGCGCACGATGATGCCGGCCAGCGCGATCATGCCGATCATCGAGGTGGCGGTGAACTGCGCGCCCAGCAGCGCGTGTCCCGGCATGACACCAATGACGGTCATCGGGATCGGCGCCATGATGATCAACGGGACCACATAGCTGCGGAACTGGGCGACGATCAGCAGATAGATCAGCACCAGGCCCGCGGCGTAGGCGATGCCCATGTCGCGGAAGGTCTCGTAGGTGATCTGCCATTCGCCGTCCCACTTGATGGCGAAGGAGGCATCGCTCTCCGGCTGGCGCAGGAAGAACTGCTCCAGCTGCACGCCGTCGACCGGGGCGTCGGACACCTGCCCGACCACGTCGAACATGCCGTACAGCGGGCTGTCGACATCGCCGGCTTCATCGGCCATCACGTAGACCACCGGCATCAGGTCCTTGTGATGGATCGCGCCGTCCCAGGGCTCACGCACCACGCGCACCACCTCCGACAGCGGCACCTGCGCGGCGACGCCATTCGCGCCCGACGCGCCCTTCACCGTGAGCCGCAGCAGACGCGACAGCTCGCTCTGCTCGGCCACCGGCACGCGCAGGCGCACGGGGCGCGGCGTGCGCGAGACGCCGTCCTGCAGATACGTGGCATCGAAACCGCCGACCGCCGCGGCCAGCGTCTGCGCGATGGTCGCCTGGTCCACGCCCAGACGCGTCGCGCGTTCGCGGTCGACCACCAGAGTCTCGCGCATCGCATCGCTCTCGACCGTGGTGTCGATGTCGACCAGCCCCTCGGTGGCACGCATCTTCGTTTCCAGCGCGCGCGCGATGGCGCGGGCGCGGCCGTAGTCCGGGCCATAGACCTCGGCCACCAGCGGCGAGAGCACCGGCGGGCCGGGCGGCACTTCCACCACCTTCACCGACGCACCGTGACGCTGGCCGATGGCGTCCAGCACCGGGCGCATGGCGCGCGCGATGTCGTGGCTCTTGCGGTCGCGGTGGTGCTTGTCGACCAGATTGATCTGCAGATCGCCCACATTCGCGCCGCTGCGCAGGAAATACTGGCGCACGAGGCCGTTGAAATTGATCGGCGCGGACGTGCCGGCATAGCCCTGGATGTGCAGCACTTCGGGGAACTCGCCTGCTGCGGCGGCCAGCTCGGTGAGCAGTGCGTCGGTGGCTTCCAGCGTACTGCCTTCGGGCATGTCCACCACCACCTGCACTTCGGACTTGTTGTCGAAGGGCAGCATCTTCAGCACCACCAGCTGGACTACGGCCAGACTGGCCGAGAGCAGCACCATCGCGACCATGCCGGCGAACAACAGCCGGCGCCGACGCGGTGCGCGGCTGCCTTCGACGAAGGGCCGCATCGCCCAGCCGAACAGGCGGTGCAGGCGCGAGCCGCCGTGCCCATCGTCGTGCTTGCCGTCGTGCTTGCCGTCATGCGTGCCACCGTGCACCGCATGCGGCTTGAGCAGCTTCAGCGACAGCCACGGCGTGACCACCAGGGCGATGGCGAGCGAGAGCACCATGCCGGCCGAGGCGTTGATCGGGATCGGCCGCATGTACGGGCCCATCAGTCCGCTGACGAAGGCCATCGGCAGCAGCGCGGCGATTACGGTAAACGTGGCGAGGATGGTGGGCCCGCCGACTTCGTCGACCGCGGGCGGAATCGCCTCGCGCAATGTCTTGCCCCCCATCGCCATATGCCGGTGGATGTTCTCCACCACCACGATGGCGTCGTCGACCAGGATGCCGATGGAGAAGATCAGCGCGAACAGCGACACGCGGTTGAGGGTGAAGCCCATCGCCCACGAGGCGAACAGCGTGGCCGCCAGCGTGAGCACCACCGCGGTGCCGACCACCAGCGCCTCGCGACGACCGAGCGCGAACAGCACCAGCAGCACCACCGACAACGTGGCGAACATCAGCTTCTGGATGAGTTTCTGCGCCTTGTCGGTGGCGGTCTGGCCGTAGTCGCGCACGATCTCGACCTGCACGCCCTCGGGGATCAGCGTGGCCTTGAGGCCGTCGAGACGCTCGGCGATGGCAGCGGTGATGTCGGCGGCGTTGCTGCCGGGCTTCTTGGCAATGGCGATCGTGACCGCCGGTGCGGTGCCCGCCGCCGGGCCGGGCTGGCCGGCGGGGACGGTGTGCCACACGTAGCGCGTGGGCACATCGATGCCGGCCTTTACCTCGGCCACATCCGAGAGCTGTACCGGCTTGCCGCCGTGCACGCCGAGGATGAGATCGGCCACTTCGTCGCGGTCGGCGAGGAAACGTCCGGCGATCACCGGCGTGGCCGTGCCTGCGCCATCTTCGCCCGGCCCGACGCGTTCGCCGACATGGCGCACCAGATTGGCCGCCTGCAGCGACTGCGCCACCTCGCCCACGCTCAGGCCGAAGGCGGACAGCCGCGTGGGGTCCAGCGTCACCACCACCGCGCGGTCGGGTGCGCCGATGGTGTAGATGTCGCGGGTGCCGGGCACGCGCTTGAATTCGGCCTCAAGCGTGTGCGCGACCGCGGCGAGCTGCTCGACATCGCTGTCGGCCGCATCGGACCACAGGGTGAGCGCCATCACCGGCACGTCGTCGATGCCCTTGGGCTTGATCAGCGGCTGGCCGATGCCCACGCCCTGCGGCATCCAATCCATGTTGGAAAACACCTGGTTGTACAGGCGCACGAGCGCCGGCTGGCGCTCCACGCCGACCGTGTACTCCACGGTGAGCACGGCCATGCCCGGCCTGCTGACCGAATAGACGTGCTTGACGCCTTCGATCTCCGACAGCTTCTGCTCCAGCGGATAGCTGACCAGCTGTTCGACATCGCGCGCGTTCGCGCCGGGGAACGGCACGAACACATTCGCCATGGTCACGTCGATCTGCGGCTCTTCCTCGCGCGGCGTGATCAGCGTGGCGACGATGCCGAGCAGCAGCGCCATCAGCGCCAGCACCGGGGTCAGCGGGTTGGCCTGGAAGGCGCGGGCGACGCGCCCGGAGAAGCCGAGCCTGTCGCCGGGCGGCGCACCGTGCCTGTCGCGTGCGGGCGACTCACTCATCGCGCGCCTCCGCGGCAGCCGTGCGCTGCGCCTGGATCGCGGCGAGCGCGGCCAGCGGGTCGATGGCGATCTTCTCGCCGGGCTTCAGGCCGGACAGCACGATCGCGCTGCCGCCTTCGACCGCGCCCAGGCGCAGCTGGCGCAGCAGCGGGCGGCCGTCGCGCACGACATACACGCCGGTCAGCTCGCCGCGACGCACGATGGCCTTGGCCGGAATGCGCAGCACGCCGCGCGCCGCGGACGCCGGCAGGCGCACGGTGGCGGTGGTGCCAGGCGCGGGGGGGTCCTGCAGCGCCGGAAGATTCACGCGCACGCCGACGCTGTGGCTGCGTGGGTCGGCACTTGGGTAGACGACGACCTCGGCCGCGTCGATGCTGCGCCCATCGTCCAGACGCAGACTGGCCTGCGGACGCGCGCGCACGGCCTCGGCCTCGGACTGCGGCAGGGCAAGTTCGATGCGCAGCGCATCGGGCGCGTACAACGTGAGCAGCGGCTGGCCGGGGCCGACGGTTTCGCCCGGTTCCACATGGCGCATCGACACGATGCCGGCATACGGCGCACGCACCGTGGTGTAGTCCGCGCCCTGCCCCGCCGCCGCCAGCTGCGCGCGCGCGGCGTCGCGCGCGGCCACGGCGGCGTCGCGCGCGCTGCGCGCCTGGTCGAGCTGCGCGCCGGAGACATATTTGTCCTGTGCCAGCGACGCGTAGCGCCGGTACTGACGCTCGGCTTCCGCAGCGGATGCTTCGGCCGCGCGCAGCTGCGCGCGCGCGGTGTCGAGGCCGGCGCGCTGTTCGACCATCGTCAGCCGCACCAGCACCGCACCGGCGGCGACACGGTCGTTCACGTCGGCCTCCACCGCCGTCACCCGGCCGCTGGTCTGCGCCGAGAGCACCGCCTCGCGCACCGCTTCCACGGTGCCGTCCCAATCGCGAAACGCGTCGGCGCCGTCGGCGACGACGGTATGCGTGGCGAGCGTCGCGGCGGCGGGACGTTCGGCCGCGGGAGGCGCATCGCCGCAGGCAGACAAGGCGAGTGCGACGACGAGCGTCGGCACAGACTTCGACACCCATGCCGGCACGCGCGCGCGCACGGCGCGCAGCGCACGTGCGGTGCGCGCGGGAAGACCCGCGGGAAGATCCGCAGGAAGACCCGCGGGGACAGTCGTCACTTGAAGGCGCATCCGCTCGAGACTCCCAGCTTCTTGAATACGATCGCCGCCGGGCAGAAGCCGGTCATGCTGGCCTGCAGCAGGTTCAGGCCTGCGAACACGGCCAGCAGCAGCCACCACGGCGACACGAAATAGGCCAGGCCCGCACTCAGCAGGACCACCAGCCCGGCGAAAGCCATCACGGCACGGTCGAGGTTCATTGTCGAGACTCCGAAAGGGAAAGGGTAGAGGGAGGCGGCAGCGGCCTGGTCGATGCCGGCCGTCGCGGCGGCCTGCGCACGCCGGTCATTTCAGACGCTCGATCCCGAGCGCGCTCAGCACGTATTTCTCGTAGATCGGCTCGCTGGTGCCGTGGCGCATCTTGTAGAGGAAGTATTTCTCGAACGCGATCTTGGCCAGATGCACCCACTTGCCGACCTTGGTCCAGGTGACGTTGCGCGGCGGGATCTGCGGCAGCGCGACGAAGGCCGCGCCGGTGTCGCCCATGTCGGCCAGGCACACCGCGTTCCAGGTGCCCTCGAACGTCGCGGGCTCGCCCTTCAGCTCGGCCTGGATGTTGCGCACGATGGTGGTGACCATCGATTCGATCATGAAGCCGGTCTTCGGCGCGCCGGTGGGAATCGGCGTCGCTTCCACCGGCGGAATCGCCACGCACACGCCGGCGGAGAAGATCTTCGGGTACTTCGGGCTGCGCTGGTGCCTGTCCACGATCACGAAGCCGCGCGGGTTGCACAGTCCCTCCACCGCCGCCACCGCATCCACGCCGCGGAAGGCCGGCAGCATCATCGAATAGGCGAAGGGCAGCGTGTGCGCCTTGATCGGCTGCGCGTTCTCGTCGTGCTCGACGACATGCATCTCGCCGTCGGTCACCTCGGTCACCTTCGCATTCACGATCCACTTGATGTGGCGCTGGCGCAGCTCGGACTCCATCAGGCCCTTGGAGTCGCCCACGCCGCCCAGGCCCATGTGGCCGATATAGGGCTCGCTGGTGACGAAGGTCATCGGGACCTTGTCGCGCAGCTTGCGCTTGCGCAGGTCGGCGTCGAGGATCATCGCGAACTCGTAGGCCGGGCCGAAACAGCTGGCGCCGGCCATCGCCCCGACCACGACCGGGCCGGGGTTCTGCAGGAAGGCCTCGTAGGCGGCCCAGGCCTGCTGCGCGTGCGGCGTGGTGCAGACCGACTGGGTGTGGCCCTCATGCGGGCCGGCGCCGGGCACCTCGTCGAAGGCCAGCTTCGGCCCGGTGCAGATCAGCAGATAGTCGTAGCGCAGGGTGCTGCCGTCGCCGGTGACCACCGCATCGCTCTCGGCGTCGATCCGGGTCACGCCGTCGCTGCGGAAGACGATGCCCTTCTTGCCCAGATGCTCGCCGGCTTCGAGAGTGACCTGCTCCGGCGTGCGCCAGCCCACCGCCACCCAGGGGTTGGACAGGGTGAAGCTGAAGCGCTCGCCCTCTCCGACCACGGTGATGCGATGCGCCTTGCCCAGAATCTCGCGCAGCTCGTAGGCCGCGCTCATCCCGCTCAGGCCCGCGCCGATGACCACAATGTGCTGACTGGAAGCCTGCTTGTTGGAAGCGTCCTTGATGGAAGCGTCCCTGGTGGAAGCCGCGCTCATGCCGTCTACGCTCATGACACCCTCCCGCGGAGAGCCCGCGTTGCCGGACGTGCCTCTTGCGCCGCCTTCGGGGCGGCATAGAATCACGTCCATCTAAATTAGAGAAATCTTAATTAGATTTTGCTATAGTGTCAACACCACCCCATATGAGGCGACGCACATGTCCTACTCCGCTCAGGATCTGGTGGCCCAGGCCCGGGCCGTCATCGAAGAAATCGACGCCGCTCGCCTGCGCGCCCTGCAGGCGGACGGCGTCCCCGTGATCGACGTGCGCGAGCCCGGCGAATTCGCCGAGGGCCATATCCCCGGCGCGGTGAACATCCCGCGCGGGGTGCTGGAATTCCAGGTCGACGGCCATCCGGCGGTGAACTGCGCGCGCGACGAGCATCTCGCCCATCGGCGCACGCCTGTGGTCCTGTACTGCCGCACCGGCGGGCGTTCCGCGCTGTCGGCCGAGGCGCTGAAGCGCCTGGGCTTCGACCAGCCGCTGTCCCTGGCCGGCGGCTGGCTGCGCTGGGTGGAAGACGGCGGCGCGACGGAGACACCCACCGCATGAGCACCACCTCACGCAAGCGCGACCCGAACACGCCGGACGCAGGCGAGCACGAGGCCCGCAGCCGCGACAGCGCCGGCCTGGGCGAACGCATGCAGGCCCAGGCCGAACAGGCGGCCGAACTGATGAAAGCCCTGTCGCACCCGCAGCGCCTGCGGGTGATGTGCCTGCTGATCGACGGCGAACGCACCGTGGGCGAGATCAACGCCGAAGTGGACCTCAGCCAGTCGGCGCTGTCGCAGCACCTGGCCGTGCTGCGCGAAGGCGGACTGGTGCGGACAAGGCGCGAAGCGCAGAGCGTGTACTACTCCGTCGCCCCGGGCCCGGTGCAGCGGGTGATCCAGACCCTGCACGATGTGTATTGCCCGGGGGAGAGCGACCAGGACGGGATCTGCGGCTGAGTCGCGCGTTGTGGCGCACACCCCCTGTGCGCGTCCGGAATCCAACGGTTTTTCATCCCGAACACAGCCAGAGGCCACTTGCGTCTCATCGCGAGTGCAGCGAGGCCGTCACCACTTGTCGTCCCGAGCGCAGCGACGGCCCCCTGGATTGTCGTCCCGAGCGCAGCGAGGGACCTGTTTTCGACAATAAAGGCAGAAGCAGGTCCCTCGCTGCGCTCGGGACGACAAGATCAAGCGGCGCGGCGCTCAGTGATGCGCGGCACGGTGCTCATTGAGGCGCGGCACGGTTCCCACTGCTGGCGCGGATCAGGGCGCAATGATGCGCAGCACGGCGCTCATGACTACGCCCCCGCATACCGCACGGCGCCGCCGATCCAGCGCTGGATCAGGCGGTCGGCGCGTTCCGGGTCGCTGTGCAGCAGGGCATCGCCGAGGCGCTGGACGGTAGGCAGCAGGTCGGCGTCGCGGGAGAGGTCGGCGATGCGGAAGGCGGCCAGGCCAGTCTGGCGGGTGCCGAGCAATTCGCCGGGGCCGCGCAGCTCCAGATCCTTTTCGGCGATGACGAAACCATCGTTGGTCTCGCGCATGGTCGCCAGGCGCTGCCGCGCCATCTGCGACAGCGGCGGCTGGTACAGCAGCACGCAGCTCGACGCCGCGCTGCCGCGCCCCACCCGGCCGCGCAGCTGGTGCAGCTGGGCCAGGCCGAGACGCTCGGCGTTCTCGATCACCATCAGCGAGGCATTCGGCACGTCCACGCCGACCTCGATCACCGTGGTCGCCACCAGCAGCTGCAGCTCGGCGGCCTTGAACGCGGCCATCGTGGCCTGCTTGTCCTTCGGCTTGAGGCGGCCGTGCACCAGGCCGATGCGCAGCTCGGGGATCTGCTGCTGCAGGGTGTCGAACGTGGTCTGCGCGGCCTGCGCGATGACCTCGTCGCTGTCGTCGATCAGCGTGCACACCCAGTAGGCCTGACGCCCTTCCGCGCAGGCGCTGCGGATGCGTTCGATCAGTTCCGGCCGGCGCTCGCCGCTCAACACCACGGTCTGCACCGGCGTGCGGCCGGGCGGCAGTTCGTCGATGGCGGACACATCCAGGTCGGCATACGCCGCCATCGCCAGCGTGCGCGGGATCGGCGTGGCGGTCATCACCAGCTGATGCGGCACGCCGTCGCCGCCGTTGCCCTTGTCGCGCAGCGCGAGGCGCTGGTGCACGCCGAAGCGGTGCTGCTCGTCGACGATGGCCAGCGCCAGGTCGTCGAAGGCCACGCCCTCCTGCATCAGCGCATGCGTGCCCACCACCACCTGCGCGGCGCCGGAGGCGATGTCCGCCAGCACCGCGGCGCGGGCCTTGCCGGTCACCTTGCCGGCCAGCCACACCACGCGGATGCCCAGCGGCTCCAGCCAGCCGCGCAGGTTGTGCAGATGCTGCTCGGCCAGCAGTTCGGTGGGCGCCATCAGCGCGGCCTGTTTGCCTGCGGCCACCGCGAGCACCGCCGCCATCGCCGCCACCACCGTCTTGCCGCTGCCCACATCGCCCTGCACCAGGCGCAGCATCGGCATCGGCTTGGCCAGGTCGGCGCGGATCTCGTCGAAGACGCGTCGCTGCGCGCCGGTCAGCTTGAACGGCAGCGTGCGCAGCAGCTCGGCCAGTTTGGTCTTGCCGCCCTTGAGCGCAGGCGCACGGTGGTGCTGCAGGGCGATGCGCTGGCGACGCAGGCTGATGTGATGCGCCAGCAGCTCCTCCACCGCCATGCGCCGCTGCGCCGGGTGGCGGCCGGCGGCCAGCTCGGCCAGATCCGCATCCTGCGGCGGGCGATGCAGGGTGAGCAGCGCCTCGCGCAGCGAAGGCATGCGCGCGCACAGCGGCTCCTGCGCGAGCAGCGCCGGCGGCAGCAGCTCCATCGTCTCCGGCGCGGGCAGGCGCTGCAGCGCCTGGGCGATCAATTTGCGCAGCGAGGCCGGGCCGATGCCGTCGATCGCGGGGTACACCGGGTCCAACTGATCGCTGAGCTGCGCGTCGTCGGCGTCATCCAGCACCCGATAGCTGGGATGCACGATCTCCAGCCCGTACTGCCCCGGCCGCGGCGTGCCGAAGGCGCGCACCCGCGCGCCGACTGCGAACTGCGCAACCTGCTGTGCGCGGAAGTGGAAGAAGCGCAGCACCAGCGTCGCGCCGGATTCGTCGCCGACCGCCACGCGCAGCATCGGGCGATAGCGGTAACCGCGTTCCACCGCTTCCACCCGGCCCTCGACCTGCGCCGGGCGACCGGGCTGCAGCAGGCGGATCGGCACCAGCTCGGTGCGGTCCTCGTACTGACGGGGCAGATGGAACCAGAGGTCCTGCAGGGTGAGCAGCCCGCGCGCGGCGAGTTTTTCGGCCACCTTGGCGCCCACGCCGCCCAACGCGCTCAACGGCTGCGCGGCGGGCGCGATCTGCGGCGTGGCGGCCTTGCGTGCGGGCATGCGCGGGAGCGCGGGACGCGGGACGTGCGAGCGCGAGTGCCCGCTCAGCGCAGCGCGAGGATGGCGTCGACCTCGAACTTCGCACCGCGCGGCAGGCCAGAGACTTCGATGGTGGAGCGCGCCGGGTACGGCGCCTCGAACAGCTCGGCCATCACCGCATTCACCGCGGCGAATTCCGACAGATCGGTCAGATACAGGCCCAGGCGCACAATGTCGTCGAACGACCCGCCTGCGGCTTCGCACACCGCGCGCAGATTGGCGAACGCCTGCCGCGCCTGCGCCGCGGTGTCGTCGCCGACGATCTCCCCGCTGACCGGGTCCAGCGCGATCTGCCCGGACAGGAACACCATCCCGCCCGCGCGGGTGGCCTGCGAATACGGGCCGATGGCGGCGGGAGCGTGGTCGGAATGGATGCGTTCGCGGGGCATGCGGGCGGGCCGGTGTGAGTGAGGGGGCAAGTGTAGCGCCGCCCGAACACACCCGTAGGAGCGGCGTCAGCCGCGACCCACGGGCACAGGCCGGTCATGGCGGGTCGGGGCTGAAGCCCCTCCTACGATACGCAGGCCACGCACGCCCGTAGGAGCGGCTTCAGCCGCGACCCACAACAACAGGCGCGCGGCATGGCCCGTGACAGGGTGGTCTTGGCAGGTCGGGGCTCAAGCCCCTCCTACGACACGCAGGCCACGCACGCCCGTAGGAGCGGCTTCAGCCGCGACCCACAACAACAGGCGCGCGGCATGGCCCGCGACAGGGTGGTCTTGGCGGGTCGGGGCTGAAGCCCCTCCTACGGCAGGCAGGCCCACACCCGTAGGAGCGGCGTGAGCCGCGACTGCACGCAGGCGCCCTCGCCTGCCCCGGTCCGCCGCAGCGCGGCGGGCGTTCGGTCGGGCGCGCGGCGGTGCCGCGCAGGCGCCCGCCCTCACCCCATCGCCCTGCGGGCGTTGCGGAACATCCGCAGCCAGGGCGACGCGTCATCGGGCCAGCCGGCGGGGCGCCAGCTCATGTTGACGCTGCGCGCGGTGCGCTCCGGGTGCGGCATCAGGATGGTGGCGCGGCCGTCGGCGCTGCACAGGCCGGCGATCGCGTCTTCGGAGCCGTTCGGATTGGCCGGGTAGGCCTGGGCCGGGCTGCCGTCGCCATCGACATAGCGCAGGGCCACGGTGGCAGCCGTGCGGTCTGCAGGTGCGTCGAAACTGGCGCGGCCTTCGCCGTGGGCGATGGCCACCGGGATGCGCGAGCCGGCCATGCCGGCGAAGAACAGCGAGGGCGAATCGGCGACTTCGAGCAGGCCGAAGCGGGCCTCGAACTGTTCGCTGCGGTTGCGCAGGAAGCGCGGCCAGTGTTCGGCGCCGGGGATGATGGCCTTGAGCTGGGACAGCATCTGGCAGCCGTTGCACACGCCGAGCGCGAAGCTGTCCGGGCGGGCGAAGAACGCGGCGAAGGCCTCGCGCAGCTCGGGGCGCTCGAGGATGGAGGTGGCCCAGCCGCGGCCGGCGCCAAGCACGTCGCCGTAGCTGAAGCCGCCGCAGGCCACGAGGCCGGCGAAGCCGTCCAGGCGCAGGCGCCCGGCGATCAGGTCGCTCATGTGCACGTCGACCGCGGCGAAACCGGCGCGATCGAAGGCCGCGGCCATCTCGATCTGGCCGTTCACGCCCTGCTCGCGGAGCACCGCCACGCGCGGACGGGCGCCGCTGGCGATGTAGGGTGCGGCCACGTCGTCGGCCGGGTCGAAGCTCAATTTCGGCTGCAGCGGCGGCGCGTCGAAACGGCTCACCGCGGCGCGCTCTTCATCGGCGGATTCGGGGTTGTCGCGCTGGCGCTGCATGGCGTGGCTCACCGACCACCAGGCCTCGAACAGCTGCTCCCAGCGCCATTCGGCCAGCACCTCGCCGTCCAGATGCACGCGCACCGCAGGCGCGGTGGTGGGACGGGCGATGCGCTGCGCGCACTCGATCAGCCCGTGCCGCGCGACCAGATCGGCGAACTCGGCGCGGTCTTCGCCTGCGATCTGGACGATGGCGCCCAGCTCCTCGGCAAACAGGGTGCGCAGCGGGTCGTCGCCCCATTCGTCGAGCTGGATGTCGAGCCCGAGGTGGCTGCAGAACGCCATCTCGCACAGTGCCGCGAACGCGCCGCCGTCGGACCGGTCGTGGTACGCACGCAGCAGCCCGCGCTCGCGCGCGTCGCGCATGAGGTCGAACAGGCAGCGCAGGCGCTCGGGGTCGTCCAGATCGGGCACTTCCGGCTCGGGGCCGTCGTCGCCGCGGCGTCCGCCGAACCCGTCGTAGACCTGGGCCAGGATCGACCCGCCCAGACGCTTGCGCCCGGCGCCCAGCCCGATCAGCCACAGCTCGCTCTCGCCCTCGCGCTCCAGCAGCGGCGTGCACTGCAGACGCACATCGGCCACCGGCGCGAAGGCGGTGACGATGGGGGAGACGGGGGACACCGACTTCTGGGTGAGGCCGGGATTCGGGGTGGAGCCGGGATTCGGGATTCGGGATTCGGGATTGGCAGAAGCGGCGGCGGCCTGCGTCTGCTCCACACCATTCCCCATTCCCGATTCCCCATTCCCGGCCCAAGCCGCCTGCATCGACAGCGAGTCCTTGCCCACCGGGATGCTGAGCTCGAGTTCCGGGCACAGCTGCAGGCCGATGGCGCGGACCGCGTCGAACAGGCGGGCGTCTTCGCCGGGGTGGCCGGCGGCGGCCATCCAGTTGGCGGAGAGTTTGATCTGGGCCAGCGATTCCAGCGGCGCGGCCAGCAGGTTGGTGATCGCCTCGCCCACCGCCATGCGCGCGGCGGCGGCGGCGTCGATCAAGGCCAGCGGCGTGCGCTCGCCCATCGCCATCGCCTCGCCGGCATAGCCGTCGAACCCGCTGAGCGTGATCGCGCAGTCGGCCACCGGCAGCTGCCACGGGCCGACCAGCTGATCGCGCGCGGTGAGCCCGCCCACGCTGCGGTCGCCGATGGTGATCAGGAACTGCTTGGCCGCCACCGTGGGATGCGCCAGCACCCGCAGACCGGCCTCGTGCAGATCGATCTCGCGCTTCTCCAGCGTCGGCCAGTCCGCCACCGGCGGACGCTTCGCCTCGCGGTGCATCTTCGGCGGCTTGCCGAAGAGGACATCCATGGGGAGGTCGATGGGGTGGAGCCGGGATTCGGGATTCGGGATTGGGGATTCGGCAGGGCTGGGCTGGGCAGGGCTGAGGCCTGCGCTTTGCCGAATCACGAATCCCGAATCACCAATCCCCGGCGCGACAGCGCCATACCCCACCACCAACCTCTCCTCCGCCGTCGCCGTCCCGACCACCGCGAACGGGCAGCGTTCGCGTTCGCAGATGGCGGTGAAGTCGGCGAGGCGGTGCGGGGCGACGCCGAGGACGTAGCGTTCCTGGGATTCGTTGCACCACAGCTGCATCGGCGACAGGGAAGGATCGTCGCTCGGCACCTTGTCGAGGTCGATGACGCCGCCCACGCGCGAGTCGTGCAGCAGTTCGGGGATGGCGTTGGACAGGCCGCCGGCGCCGACGTCGTGGATGCTCAGGATCGGGTTGTCGCCGGCCATCGCCACGCAGCGGTCGATCACTTCCTGGCAGCGCCGCTCCATTTCGGGGTTGTCGCGCTGCACGCTGGCGAAATCCAGGTCCTCGGCGCTTTCGCCGGAGGCCACCGAACTGGCCGCGCCGCCGCCCAGGCCGATCAGCATCGCCGGGCCGCCGAGCACGATCACCGCATCGCCCGGCGACAGCGACTGCTTGGCGACCATCGGCCGGTCGATGGCGCCCAGGCCGCCGGCCAGCATGATGGGTTTGTCGTAGGCGCGGACGAGGCCATCACCGCCGTCAGGCTCGCGGATTTCGAACGCGCGGAAATAGCCCAGCAGATTGGGCCGGCCGAACTCGTTGTTGAAGGCCGCCGCGCCGAGCGGGCCGTCGGTCATGATCTCCAGCGCCGGGGCCATGCGCGGGTTGAGCGCGC